>FPIC01027403.1_pt1 | contig 14881 bp, 18 predicted proteins | sample 1504481 | NCBI WGS metagenome assembly FPIC01 (sample SAMEA4475357, study PRJEB15587) | soil metagenome | biome: Soil; feature: Field | place: India | collected 2015-03-11 | depth 0 m
TCTGGATACTTTTCAGCCAAGCCCATGAAAGACCTCCATACTTATAAAAGTAGCGGCTCAAAGCCCTCAAGGTTTAATTTAATCGTAGCCTCAATAAAGTCAAAGCACAGCTCATTGCCTGCATACACATCGGTAGCCATGTTAAATCCTTTTGTGAGAGCCACCTTTGCCCCCGCTTCCTTAGCTATCAACGCTCCCGCCACCACATCCCAGGGGTTTAGCTCAAACTCTAAAAGTCCATCAAAGATGCCCTCTGCCAGAAGGCACAGGTCCACGGCGGCAGCACCGGGTCTTCTCATGGCACCCACCTTGTCAAAGACCTCCCTGAATATGTTCCAGTAGATGTTAAGGTCCCTCCTAGCTCTTGATGGATAGCCGTAAGAAACATAGCATCTTTTTAACTGCTCCTTTTGCTTTACTCTTATGGGCTTACCGTTTTTATAAGCTCCCATGCCAGCCAAAGCCCAGTAAAGGTGGTCAAAGGCAGGAAGGTATACTGCACCCACAAGGGGTCTGCCTCTATGGAGAAGCCCCACGGAAGTGCCAAAGAGAGGAAAGCCCGCCACAAAGTTCTTAGTGCCGTCAAGGGGGTCAATATACCATACATAATCTCCTTCTGGGCTTCCCCCGTCCTCTTCACCCACTACCCTGTGGTCTGGTAAGTATTTGAGTATATGTTCTCTTATTCTCTCTTCCGAGAGCTTGTCCGCAAGGCTGTATATGTCCTTTTCCCCCTTTTCCATTATAGGGTTGTCTTCCCTTCTGTAAAACTCCTTTAGCACCTGACCACCCAGAAGGGCTGAAGACTTGGCAACCCAGAGGAAAAGCTCTATGTTATGCATCATCAAGCACTTCTATACATGGCAGGCTGTTGCCTTCCAGAAGCTCAAGGAAGGCACCACCACCTGTGGATACAAAGTCTATTGCGTTGTAAACGCCAGCTCTGTGTATGGCATGGTCCGTGTCCCCACCACCTGCTATGGTAAGGGCGGAGGACTGGGCTAAAAGCTTGGCAGTTTCATAGGTGCCGTCTTTGAACCTGTCCAGCTCAAAGACACCCATGGGTCCGTTCCATACTATGGTCTGAGCATCCGATATAACTTCTTTCAAAAGACCTACAGAAACGGGGCCTATATCAAGCCCCATCCAGCCATCAGGAATTTCCTGCCACGGCACCACCCTTGTGGGCGTATTGTCAGAAGGTTCCCTTCCTATCACAAAGTCTACAGGCAGGTATAGCCTTACATCCAGCTTCTTAGCCACCTCCATAATGTCCTTAGCGGTTTCTAAAAGCTCGTTTTCCACCAGAGAATTGCCCACCTTGTAGCCCATAGACTTTATGAAGGTAAAAGCCATGGCACCACCTATAAAAAGCTTATCCACCCTTTTTAACAGGTTTTTTATAATGCCCAGCTTGGAAGATACCTTTGCACCACCTATTATGGCAACCACCGGTCTTTGGGGGTTCACCATAGCCCTTTCAAAATAGCTTATCTCCTTCTCTAGCAGAAAGCCCATGACTGCGGGCTTTAAAAGCTGTGGCACAAGATATACAGAGGCGTGTTTTCTGTGGCATGTGCCGAAGGCATCGCTTACATACACTTCGCCAAGCCTTGCCAGAGCCTTTGCAAACTCTGGGTCTGCCTTACTCTCACCCTCATGAAACCTGAGGTTTTCCAAAAGGACCACATCTCCTTCTTGCATGGACAGGACCGCCCTTTCTACCTCCTCTCCCACACAGTCAGGAAGCAACCTAACTTCACGATTTATATACCTTGAGAGCCTTTTTGCCACCGGTGCAAGGCTAAACCTCTCATCCCTTCCCTTTGGCCTTCCAAGGTGCGACATTAAAATTATCTTAGCCTTAGCATCAAGAAGATATTCAACGGTGGGAAGGCTCGCCTTTATCCTTGTATCGTCCTCAATGTTGCCAAGCTCGTCCATCGGCACGTTAAAATCCACCCTCACAAGTACCCTTTTACCCTTAAGTTCCACATCCCTGAGGGTTTTCTTTCTGAAAGGCATATGAACCTCCTCAGAAGTCAAAGTCTATGTCTTCATCGTCAAACTCTGGATTACTTGTGGGTTCAAAGATACCCCTCAGGCTTAAAGCCAGCTTCTTTATGTTTTCAAGATAAAAAAGGAGCTCCTCATATACCTCCAAAAGAGCCTTATAGCGTTTTATTTCTTCGTAGGTTAGCTTACGGGTCCTCAAGACCTTTTTTACCGCCACACGAGAAAGAAAGGCTCTGGAGTATTTTTCCTGCCACTCCTTCCAGAACTCCTGAGAATTCACAGGAGATTTGACCACAAAATACTCAAGATTTGAGAGCTCTTCCATAAGGTTTAGGTCAAGGCTGTTTTTCACCGTGTTCCTCCTTTAAAAATTATAACCCAAGAGCTCCTTTAATTTTTTAACTGGGTCTTTGCTCTTCATAAGGCTTGTGCCTACAAGAAAGGCATCCACACCAAGGCTCTCAAGCCTTAAAACCTGCTCCCTGTTTTCTATTCCGCTTTCAGCCACCACGAACCTTGCACCCATCTCCTTTACAGAAGGGGCAAGCCTTTCAGAAAGGCTCAGGTCCACCTTAAGAGTGTCGAGGTCTCTGTTGTTTATACCTATAATGTAGGCGCCAGCCTTCAAAGCCCTCTCCGCTTCTTGCAGGCTAAAGACCTCCGCTATATGAGATAGACCGAGCTCTTTGGAGTAATCAAGAAGGTCCTTAAGAAGAGGGTCGTCAAGTATCCTGACTATGAGAAGCACTATGTCCGCACCGTAAGCCTTTGCCTCTAAGACCTGAACAGGGTCTATTATAAAGTCTTTTCTTAGTATGGGCAGGCTTACGCTTTTTCTTACTTCCGCAAGGTCTTCCAAGGAGCCTTTGAAAAATTTTCTGTCTGTGAGCACGGATATAGCTACGGCACCAGCCTGCTCGTAAAGCCTTGCCTGCTCTCCAGCTTTTACCTCCCTTATATCTCCCTCAGAGGGTGAAGCCCTTTTAACCTCCGCTATAACCCTCGTCCTGCAGGAAGTAAGAGCTTTTTCAAAGGAATGATGAAAGAGCCTTTCCCTCGCCAGCTCCTCAAGACTTCTTATATATTGACTTTCTTTTATTATCTCTTCCCTTTTGCTTGCTACTATCCTCTCAAGCAAGCCTATGGATACACCCTCCTGTATACCTTTCCTTCTTTACTATAAATAGCCTCTACACCAAAGCCTTCTTTTAGAAGCTCCTCATAAATCTCCTTTGCCCTGTCAAAACCCCTTACAGCCAGCACCACACCACACCTTGGGTCTATTTCATCGGGTATGGGTATGAGCTTTGCCCTACCTTTGAGGTATTTTTCCGCCCTCGTGCCTTCGGATATGGCGGTGAAGGTTATAAAATGGTCTGGCTTTTTTACAAAGGGGTTTAGCTCCATTAATATATGCCTTACATGGAGCTTCACACCAAGGGCGTGGAACCTTATCCAATACCAGAGGGAAGGCTCCACACTGCCAGAGCTTTTCCTTATCTCCGCTATGACCCTATCGCCTTCTTTTTTCAAGCTCAGAAGCTCATTGCCCGTCTGCAGACACCAGTTATATATATCCCTCTCAAAGCCCGGGTCTGTGGATATGACGGTTAGCTTCTGACCATCTTTTAGCTTTCTCACCTTCTCAGAGGTTATAACCACCGGAAGTGGGCACATAAGCCCCGTCAGGTCAAGCACTTCATCCTTGTCTTCTTCTACCGCCTTCATAACCTGCCTCATACTGCCATAACTTTATTAACCTTATTATAGGCTTTTTCCTCAAAGCCTTCCACATATATATTAATAAGCTTTCCAGCCTTTTCAAGGGTCCTTATAAGCTCTTCATCCCTAAGTTCAAGGGGGCTGTTAAACTGAAAGACCACATACACATGACCCTTCTCCAGCTTAACAGGCACGTAAAGGCTGCTGTTTTTGCTGTCCGTAAAGCTATCGGTGGAGGAGAATTTGTAAGGTACCAGATGGATAGCCTTGAGGGAAAAGGCTTCTTTCAAGTTTTTCAGGTATTCCTCAACGCCGGGGCTGTTTAAAAGAACTTCTAAAAGCCTGCTATCCTTGTCTTTAAGGCTTAGCTCACGCTCAAGCCCGGAAATGCCTCTGCTCTGCTCCCTGTATGCCCTTCTTAGTTTCCTGACATACCTTCTTTCCTTGGCTATAGCCTCCACAAGGTCAGGGTGTATGGAGGCAACAAGCAAAGAAAGAAACAGGGGTATAAGTATAAAACCCTTATAGCCGTAGTAATAAAAGCCAAAGGCTGTTCCAGCCCAGAAAAACATAAGACCGTAGAATATTTTCCTGCTTGCATACAGGGCAATGGGTGGAAGCAGGGTAAAAAGGGCTTCCTTCTGACCTGACAGATAAGTCAAAAGGCTAAGGAAGAAGAGGTCTCCGTAATTCTTAAAGAGCCTGAACCTTCCCGGATACAGATATACATACATGCCCAGCAGGAGATAGACGACGGAAGGCACCACAACTACAGCCTTTTGAAGGGAAGGCTTATCTATTACAAGCAGGAGGTAAAAGAGAAAGGAAAGCACCCTAAACCCTAAAAATATAAGGTTTATATCCCTAAGCACACTAATATTTTATTCCACCTCCACCTTTTTAACCCTTTTCTTTACCTCGCCCTCTTCCACCCTTTTTTCAAGGAGACCCACCTTATAGTCTATAAAGGTTTTGAGTATCTTCCAGAAGGACAGCTCCATCTGATAGATATTTTTAATAACCTCACGCCTTACCTCCCTGGGTGGCAGAAAAAGCTCAAAAACCTTAAATACTTCCTTCCTTAACTCCTCCACTTCCTGCTCAAGGCTTTCTTCTCTGAGGTCTTCCTTCCTTGCCATGCTCTTTAATATATGTCACCTACCCATAAGCTTCAAGAACTCCACCACGGCCCTTTCCAGCCCCCAGAGCACCGCATTGGAGATGATAGAATGTCCTACATTTAGCTCCTCTACCACACCCTTTAATCTCTCCACGAGAAGGGATGTATTCTTGTAGGTAAGACCATGCCCCGCATAAACCCTAAGACCCAGCTCCTTAGCCCTTATGCCCGCCACCTTCAACCTTTCAAGCTCTTCTAACGCCCCCTCCATGTTATGCTCGTTAAAGAGGTTTGCATACCTTCCTGTATGAAGTTCCACCGCCTGCGCACCTACTTCTGCACTTGCCTCTACCTGTGCAGGGTCTGGCTCTATGAAAAGAGAGGTCTCTATACCCGCCTCCTTAAAATCCTTGAGATATTCCTTTAGATAATCCTTTAATTTAACCACATCAAGCCCCCCCTCTGTAGTTATCTCCTCTCTTCTTTCCGGCACGAGGGTGGCTCTGTTTGGCTTGACCCTCAGAGCTATTGACTTCATCTCCTGAGTTGGTGCCATTTCAAGGTTTACAGGCACATGCACAAGCCTTTTAATAAGTTCAAAGTCCTGGTCCTGTATATGCCTCCTGTCCTCTCTAAGATGTAATGTTATCTGGTCCGCACCCGCCTGCTGAGCTATCAGGGCTGCAAATACAGGGCTTGGTTCAAAGGTGCGTCTCGCCTGCCTAAGGGTTGCCACATGGTCTATATTTACACCAAGCCTCATAAGGGTTATATTATAACTATGCTGGAACTAAAAGAGAGAGACCCCTTTAGCAATCTTTTTCTTGAGGTAATTGATGACCCCCTAAAGAAGGAGCTCCTTTTTTACCTTATGTGCTACTCGCAGGTGGTGAGAAGGGAGGGAACCCTCTATGTGGAGCTTGACAGGTTTCTTTCCTGTGCTTATAGAAGCTTCAAAAACAACAGAAGCCACTGGAAGGATGTGCTGGTGGAGCTAAATCTCTTCACCATATCAGACCTATACGGTAACGTTTTTACTGGCAAGGACATATACAGGCTCAAGGAAGATGAAGTATATTTTATAAGCATAAAACAGGAATATGCGGAGCTTTTTGAAGGTATAAACACAAAAGCCTTCAAACTCTGGAACATTCTGAGCAGGTCAATGGTTTACAGAAAGCCAACAACGGTTCAGGACGCTGTAATACTGTCCGCCATGCTGTTTAATGAGAGTCTTTACGAGGAAACTCTCAACTACTGCGAGCTTTGCGAGGAAAGATACAGGTCAGAAGCCTCTTACTTTAAGGCTCTAAGGCACTTAAGCCTCCTATACGTAGGTAAAGAAGCAAAGGCTTTGGAAGCTTTAAAAAGGATTCTTATTCTGCTTGAAGGTATTGGTAATGTATATTACGGCATCAATTTAGACAAGTTAAGAAGGGATGTGGAAAGTCTTATAAGGAGGCTGGAAAAGGGGAAGGCTCTTAGCCCAATAAGCATAGAGTTTGTTAGGAACAGAAAAGGCAAGAAAGGCTTTTTACATAAGCTTCTGAATGTGGTTAAGGATTTTGTGAGAAAGCTTTTTAGAGGTAAGAGGGGTAGTCCTTTCAAAGAGGTTCCTGTATGCTCAAAGAGTTCTCCGACCCTATACACGAGCTTATAAAGGCAGACCATTGCGAGGTTGAGGTTATAAACAGCCTTCCCCTTCAGCGGTTAAGGTTTATAAAGCAGCTGGGTGTAGCCTACCTTGTTTTCCCTTCCGCCCAGCATACAAGGTTTGAACACTCCCTCGGAACCATGGAGCTTGCAGGGAAAATCTGTCAAAAGCTTGGCATAAAGGACAGTAAGCTTCTTCGTATCTTTAGGCTGGCTGGACTACTACACGACATAGGACACACACCCTTTTCACACACTACGGAGGTGTTTCTTGGAGATAGAAGCCATGAAAGCTTAGGAGAGCATGTGCTTTACGAGGAAGGAATAGCGGATATACTAAAAAAACACGGCTTTTCCGAGGAGGACATATGCCTTATTTCTTCCTTAGCCTTTAAAAAAGAATCTTCTCTACCTAAGGTAATAACTGGCGAGTTTGGAGCGGACAGGCTGGACTATCTTAGGCGTGATGCCTACTTTTGCGGGACTTCCTACGGCTTTTTTGACTATGGCAGGCTCTTAGAGAACATACTTCTAATAGAGGGTATCAAGTGCGTGCACATAAGTGCCCTGAGGTCCTTAGAGAGCTTTGTAATAGGCAGGTATTTTATGTATTCACAGGTTTATTTTCACAAGGTGGTCAGAATACTAAACCTGCATCTGAAGGAGGTTTTAGAAGACCTTTTAAATAGAGGCTACATTGAGCCAGAGAATTTTCACAGAAAAACGGACGCTCACATAATTGACCTTATGCTCCACATGGCTCATGAGGAAAAAGTTAGAAGAGTGCTTTTTAGAGAACATTTCAGAGAAGTCCTCTCAACAGGGTCAAGGGAGGTCTTTGAATTTGTAAAGAATAAGCTTTTGGAAGTTTATGGAAAAGAGCTTCTTAGGTTTGACACGGCCCTTAAGCGGGTCCTGGACGAGGACATACCCTTATGGGACGAAAGAAACCTCCTTAGCTTTAAGGAAGTCTCACATATTGTGGCAAACCTGAAAGACATTGAAATATACCGCATTTACGCACACCCAGCCATAAGGGAGGAGGCAAAAAAACTTGTTTATAAGCTTACCTAAGGAAGCAAGGGAAACTGCCATACTTTCTGTAAGAGCCACAAGCCTCATCGGTATTCTTTCCCTCTGGAACGTGGCTGAAATGCCCTACTTTATACCCTTTACCCTCATATACATGCTTGGCTTTCTTCTTGATATAAAGAAAACCTACCCTGTTAGAAGGCTCCTTCTAAATACGCTTGGCGTCCTCCTAACTATATATTTTCTGTCGGAACTGAGTATTGAAGAGCCTCTAAAGCCCTTTGCCCATGTGGTCCTGCTGCTTATGGCAATAAAGAGCCTTGAGGATAAAAAGCCGAGGGACTTATATCAAATACTTTTGCTTAGCCTGTTTGCCCTATCCATATCCACCGTGTATAACCTGAGCCTGAGCTTTCTGTTTATATTCTTGCTCCATAGTGTTCTTGGCGTTATAGCCCTGTTTTTTATAAACCTGTACAGAGAAGCGAACCATCTGGAGCTTACAGAAGAGTTGAGTAAAAAATACCTGATTGTGGGTCTTATCTTTTCCCTTCTTGTGTTTCTTCTAACCCTGCCCTTTTTCTTCTTCCTGCCCCGTACGCAGGCTCCCCTCTTTGACCTTCTTTCAAGGGGTAGCGGTCTCAAGACGGGTCTTACAGACAGCGTGAGCCTTGGGAAGGTGGGAGATATACAGGAAGACAATACGGTGGTGATGAGGGTCTATGGTCTTCCTGCAGGCATAAAGGAGCCCTACTGGAGGGCTGTTGTCTTTGGAACCTACATAAACCACACGTGGCTGAAGGTAAAGGAAGACAACCACATACTTCCACAGGGCAGGGGGGACATTACATACACGGTGGTACTGGAACCCACCTTTGAGAACATCATACCCGCATTAGATTACCCATACAGTGTGCTTGGTGTGGAAGGGCTGAGGGCGGAGGCATACATGACCACCGGAAACGTGCTGAGGTTAAGCAAAGAGATAAACAGAACCGTAAGGCTCACTCTTAGCTCTTCAAAACAGTTATACATGGAGGAAGACCCAGAAGAATACCTTCAGGTACCAAAGAATATAAGCCCGAGCCTTAAAATGCTTGCGGAAAAACTATCAAGTGGAGCAAAGGATGAAGAGGAAAAGCTCAGAAGGGTCATCTCTCATTTTTCTCAGGGCTACGCATACACGCTGAAGCTGGAAAGGTATGAGGGGGACCCAATAGACTACTTTCTTTTTGTGTCAAAGAAGGGAAACTGCGAATACTACGCCACTGCCACCGCATTACTTTTAAGGCTTATGGGCGTGCCCGCAAGGGTAGTAGGAGGCTACAAGGGTGCCCTGTGGAACGCTTACGGAGGCTATCATATAGTGACCAATTCCATGGCTCATGTGTGGGTGGAAGCATACATAAAGGGCAGATGGGTCAGGGTGGATACAACACCTCCTTACCTTTCCCCTTCCCTTAAAAACATATCCTCCTTAGCTCTTGTAAGAGACGCTATCCTGAGCTTCTGGCACTCCTATGTGGTGGGCTACAGTTCTGAAAAGCAGATAAGGCTATTTAAAAACATAAGCGGAGGTATTAAAAGAGAGTTTAGCATAGATAACCTTAAAAGAAGGCTGACACAACTAAGCTTCCTTATACTCTCCCTTACAGGGCTTTACCTTATATATCTCCAGACAAAAAGGCTTGTAAAAAACCCGGAAAACCTTTTTATGAGGACAAGGGAAGTGCTCTTTAGAGAGGGTTTGATAAAGGATAAAAGGGCTTTCCCGGAGGAGGTTATTGAGGCCTGCAAAGGAACAGCTTACTATGAATATGTGAAGTTCATAGCCCAGCTCTATCAGAAGTCTAAATATTCTCCCTACAGGCTATATCCGGACGAGCTGGAAGAAGGATACAGGGCTTTTAACAAACTCAAGGAGCTTCTTCGTAGCGACCGTCGCTACGCACACGGATGACCGTATGCACGTTTCCACGTGGGTTGAAATCTCCTACTACCTCAAGGAACCTGGGCTTTAGAAGGTCATAGAGAGCCGTGTATATCTCGTTGGTAGCCTGCTCGTGGGAGATGTAGCGGTTTCTAAACTTGTTGAGCCAAAGCTTTAAAGACTTTAACTCCACTATGTATTTATCGGGTATATACCTTATCCTTATGGTGGCATAGTCCGGATAGCCGGAGCGTGGGCACAGGCATGAAAACTCTGGAAAGGTTATCTCTATAAGGTAGTCCCTTTCTGGGCTTGGGTTTTCCCATGGTTCAAGCTCCGCCGCTTCTATCGCCAGCTCACCGTATTTCTTCTCCATAAACTTAAAAATTTATGCCTTTGCAGTGTAAAAGCACATACACACCGTCAAACTCACGACCTGAGGTGAGCAAACTACAGCCAGCAAAATCCTTTGCATACTTTTCCTTTGTTATCACAAAGCCCTTAGCTCCTTTGGGTGAAGAAAGCTCTTTTATGCACCTTCCTGAGTAATACACAAGGGCTGAGTCTTCCGCCCTGTAGAAGTATGCAGGCTCCTTACTTGCCTTCAGGACCGGATAAGCTTTAGGCACAAACCTTGACTTTTCATAAAAATACAAAAGGGGTATAAGGCTAACAAACAGAGCTAAGGAGAGGCTCAGGGCTATCCTTACATACCTTTCGGAGGCAACCCTTGCCAGCATTATGGCTAAGGGTGGGTAAGCAAAGAGAATGTAATGGTGTAGCTTGTTCTTTGCAAGGCTGAAAAAGGCAAGGACAAACAAAAACCACAGAAGGAGAGGTATCATATCCCTTGAAAGACCTCTTAAAAGCCTCGGGTAGAGGGGTATGTATAGAAAGCTCACGGCGAGCACGAGGACAAGATAGTAATAAAAGGGTGAAGGGTGTGTTAGCCTATGTCCCGTGTATCTCATTATGTTTTCATAGATGAAAAATCTGTAAAAGTATTCGTAGCCGTAGCTAAGCATCATGAGGAAATACCAGGAAAAGCCTAAAAGGACAAAAATCAAAAGCCCCTTTATGTTCAAAAACCTGAGGTCTCTCTTCCAGATTAAATATACCCCAACAGCCAGAAGCACACCCACCGGACCTTTTGTGAGGAAAGCAAGGGCAAGGAAAAGCCAGCCTATAAGAAACCTCTCTCTTAAAAAGGCATATAGCCCGGCAAAGGTAAAGAAGGTATTTAAAAACTCCGGCACCACCGCACGGGCTTCTATCCAGAGATGCGGGAAGGTCATGAGTATAATAGAGCTTTTAAAGGCTACCTCCTTTCCAAAAAGCTCTCTTGCAAGCCTGTAGGTAAGAAGAAGGACGCCAATAGCGGAAAGACCAGAGACAAGCCTTGCGGAAAACTCGTTAAGACCAAAGAGCTGTGAAAGCAGAGCCACGCTCCAGTATAGCAGGGGTGGTTTTTCAAACCTTGGCTTACAGTTATACTCAGGCTTTATCAAGTCCCCGCTCTGTAGCATATGTAGAACCGCAGACATGTTCCTGCCCTCATCAAGGGAGGTAAAGGAAAGAAGCCAATTACAGCATACAAAGAAAAGAAACGCAAGAAGCAAAAGCCTGAACATCAGTTATATCTTAACAACCTCTTACACAGATAATAGGAAGAAACACCTATCAAGGCACCAGCAAGTACGTCCAAAGGAAAATGAACTCCAAGGTATATCCTGCCGTAGGCGATAAGAAGGGCATAGAGGAGAAGAGGAACCTTCAGATACCATTTGGCACCCTCTGAAAAGAAGCTAAAGAGTAAAAAAGCCATGGCAGTATCGCCAGAAGGAAAACTTTTATGATAAAGTGGCTCAAGCAAATACACATTCTGTAAAAGGCTTGCCGGTCTTGGTGCATGAAACAAAAACTTAAGAAAATGCACAAGGAAGCTCTCTATTGCCACAGAGAAAAGGAAAAGCTTCCATCTATGTCTTTGAAAGAGTAATACAAATAAAAAAGCAGGACAAAGCACATAACCCTTTCCAAGAATATAAAAATAGCTAAAGAAAAAGTCAAGCATGGCATTCCTTGAATGGTTTATGAGGTAAAAAAGCTCTACATTGAAAGGGATTTCTTCAATGTTCATCAAGTATATGAATACACTATTCTGCCTCTTTGCACCTCCTGAGGCACGAGCACAACCCTCTGATCGCTCATAAAGGATACAAAGCCCTCTATAAGACCCGCAAAGAAGTAAATGACGGGAGAGTTTATAAGGTCTTCTCCCACTATGGCATCGGTAAATATGTCTTCTTCCACAACCACCTTACCGTCTTCTTTTTTAATGGACTTTGCAAAGCCAAGGTCTTCAAGTATAATGCAGGCACGTCTGAGAGCCTCTTCCTTATCAAGGGTTTCAGGAAAGTGTCCTATAAGGCTTTCCAACAGTTTTGGTCCTGCCTGCTTTCCTGCATCTCTCATGACAGCCTTAGCACCCTTATCCCCTATAAGGCTTTTCACGCCTTCCGCCATATTTACTATGGCAAGCAGTAGTATATCCGCATCAATCATAATTCACCCCCGTAGAATTATACAACTTTTCAACTTTGTAAGTTATCATTTTTACTTATAAGAGATATAAGCTAAGCTTAACCCACCACCTCATACACCCTACCACGAAACCTTGCACCCAAAGATTTTGCGAGCTCCTCTGCCCTTTTCATATCCACACCGTCATAATCCACTGCGGTTGCCACCACCTGAAAGCCCTCCTTTACCGCTGTCCTTATAAACTCCAGCACCTTTTCAAAGGCGTCTGGCTGGACGGGTCTGCATATGCGGTCGTAGGTTTCCTTATCTGGAGCGTTCAGGCTCACAGACCAAACATCCACAAGACCTTTAAGTTCTTTTAGTTTTTCCTTAGGGAGGAAGGTAAACATAAGACCGTTCGTATCAACCCTTACCTTACCACCCCTTTCCTTTACCCATCTGGCTATCTCTTTGAGGGCTGAAAACCTCAACGTTGGCTCACCGTATCCGCAAAAGACTATCTCTTCATACCTTGTTGGGTCCCCTATTTCTCTTATAACCTCTTCTACCGCTGGGTCCCTTGAGACCCATACCCAGTAGCCCTTCACCATGAAGTTCCTTTCTCTCTCCCTCTGACAGAAAGTGCAGTGCAGGTTGCACTTGTTTGTAAGGTTTATATAAAGCCTGTTGTTTATCACATAGGTTATGGTTTCTTTTTTTCCGTTATTTCCTAAGTTAAAAAGTAGCTTGGCATTTTCTGAGGTCATACGTTCTGCGTCTTCAAAGGAGCAGTTAGGCAGGAGCTGGGCTATGACTTCAAGGGTGTATCTCATGTAGGGTGGCTTGTTGGGCTTTCCCCTCACGGGCTGTGGAGCCAGGAAGGGTGCGTCCGTTTCTGCCAGAAGGCGTGTGGTGGGCGTCCTTTTTACCACATCCCTCAAGGACTGGGCATTGGGGTAGGTGATAATGCCCGAGTAGGATATGTAAAAGCCAAGGTCCACACAGGCTTTCATAAACTCATAAGAGCCTGTAAAGCAGTGCATTACGCCACCCACCTCATAGGCTCTTTCTTCCCTAAGTATTCTTAGGGTTTCTTCCTCCGCATTCCTTGAATGGACTACGATGGGAAGTCCCAGTTCCCTCGCCAGGTTGACCTGCTTTCTGAAAACCTCTTCCTGTTTCTTTCTATCCGAATAATCCTTATAAAAGTCAAGACCCATCTCACCTAACGCCTTAACCTTTGGATGGTTTTTGACAAGCTCTTTTAGCCATTCCAGGTCTTCATCCTTTACCTTATCCGCCTCATGCGGATGAAAGCCTACTGCACAATACACATTTGGGTTCTCCTCCGCAAGCTTTAGGGCATTCTTTATGGTTTTGATGTCATACCCTACCGTTATCAAATACTCAAATTCCTTATCCTTCAGGGTTTCTTCCAAGTCTTCCTTCTTCAGAAGGTCCAGGTGGCAGTGCGTATCTATCATAGGTTAATAAATTATAGTTTCCTTTTAAAGTCCTTCAAGCCCTTATTATTCCTGAGCAGATAAGCTGAATGTGCGTTTATATAACATAGGAGCTTTATGATATAATTAATGGGATTTAGGAGGACGGTATGAGGCTACCTGAAAAATTGGTGGAAAGGATAGCAGATAGAATCATAAAGGAGCTTTACGAAGAGGAAAAATTAATAGAACCAGAAGACCCATATACATTTAAGAAGAAAATTATTTCAATTTTTAAAGAAGCTGAGGAGGAAGAAAAACTTCTTGATGAAAAAACCAAGGAAATACTGAAAGAAAAACTTGAACTTTTAGAAGAAACAAGCCTTGATTATAGAACCGCATACAAAACAGTTAGAGCTAAGCTGGCTGAGGAAATGAATATACACACAAACAGAAGGGAGAGGATGAACCAGATTGCACACAGGATAAAGGAGCTTATAATGGAAGACCAGACGGTGGAAATATACGAGGAGCCCCATATTATAAGAAATAAGCTGAGAGAAATACTTATGGAGGCTGTCAAAGAAGAGGAGGAGATAGACAGAGAGGTAAGAGAAAGGATTAAGTCCTATTCAAAGAGAATAGTAGAAGGAACGCCCGAGTGGAACCACCTTTACAAAAGAATATACGAAGATGCCCTCAAGAGGAGAGGCCTTCTTTAAGGCAAGTATGCTATGGGATTTTGTCTAATACCATACTTTAATACCTCATAATGGAGATGTGGACCAAAAGCCCTTCCGGTGGTTCCCACATTGCCTATTATCTGCCCCTTAACCACCCTGTCAGAATAGCCCACCTTAATATCAGAGAGGTGTGAATACAGGGTAGCAAAGCCATAGCCATGGTATATTATCACCGTCTTGCCATATCCCCTTATCCAGCCCGCATATATGACCCTTCCATCAGAGGAGGCAACAACAGGAGTGCCGTATGGTGCGGATATATCCACGCCCGTGTGAAACTCCTTCCTCCTGCCCATCCTCCTCCAGCCATAGTCGGAGGTAATAACGCCAACAACTGGCCATAGGTCGGGCTTTACCGTCTCAACAGTTCTAACATTGAGCAGTTCCCTCATGGCCTCCACCACTGACATTTCCGTTGCCACTATCTTACTAACCGTGTCTACATCAAAAACTTCAGTTTCCGCCTGCTCCGCCTTATCCTCTACCGGGGAGGTCTCTGAAGGACCACCCACGCCTAAGGGTGAGCTATCCAAGATGGGCCTGCAGAGAGCTCCCGCAAGCAGTAGGGCAAAAATGTACCTTTTCATAACCCTACCTCCTTACAGGATTTGAAAAACTCTACCATAAGCTTGCAAGGGCTGTCAAGTGGGTTTATAATATTAAAAGGTTTGGGTGCGTAGCTCAATGGCAGAGCGGGCGG
>FPIC01035257.1_pt1 | contig 14854 bp, 13 predicted proteins | sample 1504481 | NCBI WGS metagenome assembly FPIC01 (sample SAMEA4475357, study PRJEB15587) | soil metagenome | biome: Soil; feature: Field | place: India | collected 2015-03-11 | depth 0 m
ATCCGGGCGCGCTGGGCGTCCGACAGCTTGCGCTCCAGCGCCTCGCCTGCCTCGGTCAGGTAGAGGTGCCGTTCCCGCTTGTCAGACCGCCCAACCTTGCTTTGCACCAGCCCGTCATCGACAAGCGTGCGCAGCACGCGGTTCAACGATTGCTTGGTCACGCCCAGCAGCACCAAGAGGTTGTTCACCGTCGTGCCAGGGGCGCGGTTGATGAAATGGATCGCCCGGTGATGCGCCCGGCCATAGGCCATGCCGGCAAGGATACGATCCGGATCGGCGGTAAAACCGCGATAGGCAAAGAACATCGCCTCGATCCCCTGGCGCAACTGCTCATCCGTCAGGAACAGAAGCGATTCACCGCCTGGCGCGTCTGACATCATGCCTTCCCCCTTCGGTTCGGTATGGTAAACTTGCTGAAGCCTTGGCAGGCTGTTTCTGGCTATTGCCCGGTTTCAAGGCAGTTTAAGTCAGTCTTGTTGACATTCCAATACGTAACTGTTAGCGAATCCCAGTTTCCGCGCAACTTTATGTCCGAAGCGGACATTTCAGGCGCAACATTCGCAAATGCACCGGGCAGGGGAGTGTCACAATGGCTGCTTATGATGATCGCGACGGCAAGATCTGGATGGATGGCAAACTGGTGGATTGGCGCGCGGCCAATGTGCATATCCTGACCCATGCGATGCATTACGCCAGCTCGGTCTTTGAGGGCGAGCGTTGCTATAACGGCAAGATCTTCAAAAGCCGCGAACATTCGGAACGCCTGCACTATTCGGCCAGCTGCCTTGATTTCACCATCCCCTATTCGGTGGACGAGATCGAAGCCGCCAAGAAAGCCGTGCTCGAGGCCAATGGCCTGACCGATGCCTATGTGCGCCCCGTGGCGTGGCGCGGCGCGGGCGAGGATATGGGCGTTTCCTCGGCGCGCAACCCGGTGCATCTGGCGATCGCGGTCTGGGGCTGGGGCAACTATTACGGCGATGCCAAGATGAAGGGCGCCAAGCTGGATATTTCCAAATGGAAGCGTCCCTCGCCCGAAACGATCCCGGTCCATGCCAAGGCGGCGGGGCTTTACATGATCTGCACCACCTCGAAACACGCGGCCGAGGCCAAGGGCTGTTCCGATGCGCTGTTCATGGATTACCGCGGCTATGTGGCCGAGGCGACGGGCGCCAATATCTTCTTCGTCAAGGATGGCGAGGTGCACACCCCGTTGGCCGACTGCTTCCTGAACGGGCTGACGCGGCAAACCGTGATCGGCATGCTCAAGGACAAGGGCATCACCGTGCACGAACGCCATATCATGCCCGAAGAGATGGAAGGCTTCCAGCAGTGCTGGCTGACCGGGACCGCCGCCGAAGTGACACCCGTGGGCCAGATCGGCAGCTACAATTTCGAGGTGGGCGCCCTGACCCGCGACATCTCGGAAAGCTATGAAAAGCTGGTGCGCAGCTGATCTCTTGACCTTGTCCAAAGGGAAAGGGCCGCCATTGTGCGGCCCTTTTTCGTGTCAGAAATCCACACCGCGCTGTGCCTTGATCCCGGCCTGATAGGGATGCTTGATCTCGCGCATCTCGCTGACCAGATCGGCGTAATCGCAGATCGCCTGCGGCGCGTCTCGCCCGGTCAGGATCACACCGCAATCCTTGTGCCGCGCCTCCAGCCCGGCAATCACGGCCTCGGGCGTCAGGTAATCATAGCGCAGGGCGATGTTGATCTCGTCCAGCACGACCAGATCGAAATCCCCGCTTGCCATCATGGTGCAGGCCTTGGCAAAAGCGGCCTCCGCGGCGGCGATATCACGGTCGCGATCCTGGGTGTCCCAGGTGAAGCCTTCGCCCATTGTGTGCCAGGTCACCTGGCCCAGTTTGTCGAAGAACCGCTTTTCCCCGGTGATCCATGTGCCCTTGATGAACTGCACCACGCCCACCCGCTGGCCCCAGCCCAAGGCACGGATGACCACCCCGAAGGCCGAGGATGACTTGCCCTTGCCATTGCCCGTATGCACCAGCACAAGCCCGCGCGCGGGGTCTGTCGCCTCGGCCGCCTTGGCGCGCTGTGCGGCTTGCAGTTCCTTCATCTTGGCCTTGTGGTCATCTGCATCGGTCATCGCGCACCCTGTCCTGCCTGTTTCTTCTTGCTCAAAATATCCGGATCCGCCGGGGCGGTCAGGCGATCCGTCAACCGGCTTTCATCGCCCGCTGCAGCTTGGCCATGCCACCGATCCAACGGTCGTAATTATCGACCTTGGCGCGCATGTAATCGGCCACCGTCGCATGGGGCAGGATCACGAAACGCTCGGCCTGGATACCTGCGATGGCGGCCTCTGCCACGGCCGCGGCGCTCAGCACACCGTCACCCAGTTGCGGCCCGTCGGGGATACCTTCCAGCATCGGGGTCGCCACGCCCTGCGGGCAAAGCATCGACACACGGATCCCATCATCGCGATGCCCGATGGCCAGGCTTTCGGCAAAGCCGACGGCCGCGTGTTTCGTGGTGGAATAGACCGCCGAACCCACCTGCGACAGCAGACCCGCCGCTGAAATCGTATGCAGGAAATAACCGCCGCCCCGCGCCTTCATCCGCGGGATCAGAACCCGCGCCGCATGAACATGGGCCATCACGTTCACGGCCCAGGCCCGGTCCCAGACGGCCGGATCGGCAAAGGCGATATTCTCGAAGGTGGTGTCCATGCCCGTGGCAATGCCGGCGTTCGAGCACATGATGTCGATGGGGCCATGCGCGGCCTCGACATGGTCGATCATCGCGGCGATCTGCGCGGGGTCGGACACATCGCAGACCAGCGCCTCATCCACCCCTTGCGGGGTGTCATCGGGCAAGCGCAGATCGGCAATCACCACGGATGCGGCCCCTGCCGCCTTCAGCGCCTGTGCCAGCGCCAGCCCAATCCCCTGTGCGCCCCCGGTGACGAGGGCGATCTTTCCTGCAATATCCATCCGTTATCCGTTCAGCCCGGGCTCATGCCGCGCAACCGTTCGGACCGGCGGCGCAGAAGTTCAACAGTCGTCAGCAACGCGATGGAGATTACGACGAGGATCGTGGCAACCGCAAGGATCGTCGGGCTGATCTGTTCGCGCAATCCGATGAACATCTGCCAGGGCAGGGTCTTTTGTCCGGCCGATCCGACCAGCAGAACCACCACCACCTCGTCGAACGAGGTGATGAAAGCGAAGAGCCCCCCCGAAATCACGCCCGGCAGGATCAGGGGCATCTGCACCCGGAAAAAGGTTGTCACCGGCCCCGCCCCCATGCTGGCCGCCGCCCGCGTCAGCGAGGTGTCAAAACTCGACAGCGTCGCGGTCACCGTGATGATCACGAAAGGAATCCCCAGCGCCGCATGGGCCAGCACCACACCGGCATAGGTGCCTTGCAGGCCAAGCGCGCTGATGCCGAAGGGGCGCGAGTAGAAAAAGAACATCCCCGCCGAGGTGATGATCAGCGGCACGATCATCGGCGAGATCAACAGCGCCGTGATCTGCTTGCGATAGGGCACATGCGGCTGGGTCAGGCCGATGGCCGCCAGGGTGCCAAGGCTGACCGCCAGAAGCGTGGCAAGCGGCGCCACGATCAAGGAATTGCGAAAGGCCTGCAGCCAGGAATTGTCACCATTCGCCCCCAGAAAATCGCGATAATGCCGCAGCGAAAAGCCGTCAGGATCAAGGCGCAGCATCTCGGGTGTGAAGGTGAAGAAGTTCTGCGCATTGAAGGACAGCGGCACGATCACGAGGATCGGAAAGATCAGGTAAAAGAACACAAGGCCGCAGAAGATGCGAAACGCATAATGGCGGATCTTTTGCCCGATGGTGGCATAGGGTGGCAGGGAAGTGGCCATGGTGATTACCCCAGCTTCACGTTGTCGACGCCGACAAGCTTGTCATAGATGAAATAGAGGATCAGCACGACCAGCAGCATCAGCGCCCCCAAGGCCGCCGCCAGACCCCAGTTGCCCGAAACCGAGAACTGGAAATAGATCCGGTTCGAGATGAAGGTGCCATCTGCCCCGCCCACCAGTTCGGGCGTGATGAAATAGCCGACCGCCAGAATGAACACCAGAAGCGCGCCCGCGCCGATCCCTGCGGTGGTCTGCGGGAAATAGACCCGCCAGAACGCCGTCCAGTCGGATGCACCCAGCGATTTGGCCGCGCGCATATAGGACGGGGGAATGGTCTTCATCACGGAATAGAGCGGCAGGATCATGAAGGGCAGCAGGATATGGGTCATCGCGATGATCACCCCGGTCTGGTTGTTGATCAGGGCCAGTCGTTCGGAAAAACCCAGCCAGAGCCAGAAATTGTTGATCACCCCCTGATCCTGCAGCAGGATCTTCCAGGCCGAGGTGCGCACCAGCAGCGATGTCCAGAATGGCAAGAGGACAAGGATCATCAGCAGGTTCGATGTCCTCAGCGGCAGATGCGCCAGAAGCCATGCCACGGGATAGGCCAGGATCAGGGTGCAGAGCGTGATCAGAAAGCTGAGGCCAAGGGTGCGCAGCATCAGTTTCTGATAGATGCGCTGATCCGGGTCTTTCATGGAAATGCCGTCGATGCCGCGTTGGGCATCAAAGGCCGCCAGAAAGTAACTGCTTGTGAAATAGCCCGAGTTATTCTTGATCGCAGCCCAATTGTTTATATCGCCCCAACCGCTGTTCAGATCCAGAAACCGCTCTTTGAAGGGGCCGTCCGTTGCAATATCCCAGTTTGAGACAGGCCGCCCCGCGCTGCGAAACAAAGAGGAAATCCCCGGCGCCTCGTAATTGAAGCGGCGACCCAGCTGCGTATGGGTGCGGTTTTCGAATGCGGCGGCAAGGTCGATGGCCATGGCGCGATAGACGGCTTCGGGCGGGGTTTCGCCGCTGCGGGGATCCCAGTCCCTGATCTCGGTGACGACATTTGGCAACAGATCGGGCACATACTCTGTCCCCGCCGTATTCTGTACCGACCGCATCAACATGGAACCGATGGGCGCGACAAAGGTGATCAGGACAAAGATCAACAGCGGCGCGATCAGCAGAAGCGCCCTGAGTTTCTGTCGCCGCAAGGCGCGATTCAGGCTCTGTTTCAGCGGTTTTCCGTCAGCTGACAGAACCGTTCCGTCAATCGTCGCGTCGGACATGTCATCCCCATGGATCGTTCAGAAGCGCCCGGTCAAACCACTGCCGGACGATGCAGGCGGCAGAACCCGCAGGTCCCGCCGCCTGATGTGGCGCTTATTGCAGCAGCCAGGCCTGGAACTGTCCGTCCAGATCGTCGCGATAGCTGGCCCACCATTCAAAGTTGAACAGGAAGGTGTTCTCGGAATTGGCAGGATCGGTCGGCATATGCGGTGCCATGTCGACACCCAGTTCCGCATGCTGCCCCACAAGCGGCGCCGAGGAGGCGCGCGCCGGACCATAGGAGATATAGGCCGCCTGATCCGCCAGGCGCTGGGTATCGGTGGCATACATCACGAAATCCATCACACGGGCCAGTCGATCCTCGGGCAGGCCGACCGGGATGATCCAGCCGTCCAGATCGAACATTTGCCAATCCCACAGCATCCCGATAGGCTGGTTCTGTTCGACAATCGCCGAGAACAGCCGCCCGTTATAGGTGGACCCCATCACCACCTCGCCATCCGCCAGAAGCTGCGGGGTTTCGGCGCCGGCGCTCCACCAGACCACGTCATCCTTGATCGTGCCCAGCTTGGCCAAGGCACGGTCGACCCCTTCCTGCGTCTCCAGCGTGTCATAGACATCCTCGATCGCGACCCCGTCGCAGATCAGCGCCCATTCCATATTGCCGATGGGACGACGCTCCAACGCGCGCTTGCCGGGGAACTTTTCAGTGTCGAACACGTCGCAAACCGATGTCGGTGCCTCGGATACCATGTCGGTGCGATAGCCAAAGGTAGTCGAGAAAACGATCTGCGGGATGAAGCAATCGCCCAGCAGCGTTTCCCCGAAATCCTCGGAGGCGGGCGTGCCATCAGGGGCTGCGGCCAGCATCGTATCGGGGTCGATCTCCATCGCCAGACCCTCGTCGCACAGCCGCAGGCCATCCGCCGCGGTCACATCGACGATATCCCAGGTGATATTGCCCGCCTCGGACATGGCGCGCAGTTTTGTCACCGCCTCGGCCGAGCTTTCATCGGTGATGATCTGCAAGCCGGGATTATTCGCGACATAGGGTTCGAGATAGGCCTTCACCTGGCTGTTCTGATAGGCACCGCCCCAGGACACGACCGTCATGCTGTCGGCCATATCCTGTGCAAGAACGGTCGTGGCCAGAAGGCTGGCCCCCGTCGCCATAAGAAGCGCTTTGTGTTTCATGGGTCTCTCTCCTTGTTTTGCCCGTTGTTCTGAACGTCTTGCCCCACGGGCCGGGCCAAAGACGCGCGATGCGCTCAGGAGTCGAGCGCGCGACAATCGTCCGGAAGCCAGCCGATCTCGATCTGCTCTCCCGGTTTCAGGCGCACCTGATCGGGGGCGTTGCGGGTCTTGACGATGAAATTGTCATTCCCGGCCACCCGCAGACGGGTGCGGAAAATATCGCCCATATAAATGAATTCCAGCACTTCGGCCTTCAGGGTATGGGCGCCCGGTTGCAGGCGTTCCTTGTTGAATTCGACCCGTTCCGGCCGGATAGAGACACGTGTGCGCTCACCTGCTTGCGATACGTTCACCGGGATCGCGTCGATCACCTCGCCATCGTCAAGACGCACCGTGCAGGTCTGTCCGCTGATCTCCTGCACCACGCCGTCCAGGGTGTTGTTCTCGCCGATGAACTGGGCGACAAAGCTGTTCTGGGGCTTTTCGTACAGCACATCGGGGGCATCCAGCTGCTGGATACGCCCGTCGTCGAACACCGCGACGCGATCAGACATCGTCAGGGCTTCGGTCTGGTCATGGGTCACGTAGACCGTCGTGATGCCCAGATCATGCGCCAGCCGTGTGATCTCGAACTGCAACGTCTCGCGCAGCTGCTTGTCCAGCGCCCCCAGGGGTTCGTCCATCAGCACCAGTTCAGGCTCGAACACAAGGGCGCGGGCCAACGCGATCCGTTGTTGCTGCCCTCCGGAAAGCTGCGCAGGGCGGCGCCCGCCAAAATCACCCATCTGCACCATATCAAGGGCGCGCATGACCTTCTCCTCGCGCTCCGACTTGCCGAATTTGCGTACCTCCAAAGGAAAGGACAGGTTCTCGGCCACGGTCATATGAGGAAACAGGGCATAGTTCTGAAACACCATGCCGATCCCGCGCTTGTGGGGCGGGATATTGTTGATCGGCTTGCCATCCAGAAGGATCTCGCCATGGGTCGCGGTCTCGAACCCGGCCAGCATCATCAGGCATGTGGTCTTGCCCGACCCGGAAGGGCCTAGCATGGTCAGGAACTCGCCCTTGGGCATGGTCAGGTTCAGATCCTTGACCACCAGCGTTTCGCCATCATAGCTTTTCTGCACGCGGTCGAAGGCGACGAAAGAGTCAGAGTTGCCTTGATGTTTCAAGTTCGATTTCCCTATGTTTGTCTCTGTATTCCGGGCCAGGCCGGGCTGCGATCAGCCAAGGACCGTCGTCACCGCGCGGTGTGTCTTGTCGACGATCTCGTCCGCTTCGGCATGGGTCAGGCAGAAGGGCGGCGCAAAACCAAGGATGTCGCCCTGTGGCATAGCGCGGGCAATGACACCCTGCGCCAGAAGGGCAGCGGCCAGTCGCGGCCCCACCTTGTCATCGGCATCGAAAAAGACCCGCTTCTCGCGATCCCGCACACATTCCACCGCGCAGAGCAGACCCTCGCCCCGCACCTCGCCGACATGCGGGTGATCCGACAACACCGCGTGCATGCCTGCGTTCAGATAGGCGCCGACTTCGCCGGCTTGGGCGATCAGGTGCAGATCGTCCAGCAGCCGCAGGTTGGCGATCCCCGCCGCAGCCCCGATGGGATGCGCGGAATAGGTCCAGCCATGCCCGATGGGGCCGTTCTCATCGGTGCCCTGTTCCAGAACCTGCCACATCCGCTGCCCGACGATCGACCCGGACAGGGGCGCATAGGCCGAGGTCAGGCCCTTGGCGATCGTGATCAGATCAGGCTCTATTCCATAGTGATCCGAACCGAACATGCTGCCAAGGCGGCCAAAACCCGTCACCACCTCATCCGCGATCAGCAGGATGTCATGCTTGCGCAGCACGGCCTGGATCGCAGGCCAGTAACCCTTGGGTGGCGGCACGATGCCACCTGTGCCCAGCACGGGTTCCCCGATGAAGGCGGCAATCGTGTCGGCCCCCTCGCGCGCGATCAGGGATTCAAGCTCTGCCACCAGATGGGCGGTAAACTCCGCCTCGCTCATCTCGGCGCGGGGGCGGCGGAAGTGATAGGGTGCTTCGGTATGGATCACCTGCGCCAGCGGCAGGTCGAACTTGCGATGAAACAGCTCCAACCCAGTCAGGGACCCGGTCACCAGCCCCGAGCCGTGATAACCACGCCAACGGCTGATGATCTTCTTCTTCTCCGGGCGGCCGAGGATATTGTTGTAATACCAGATCAGCTTGATATTCGTTTCATTGGCATCAGAGCCTGACAGGCCGAAATAGACCCTGCTCATGCCCTTGGGTGCGCGATCAAGGATCATCTTCGACAGGGTGATGCTGGCCTCGGTCCCGTGTCCGACATAGGCGTGATAATAGGCCAGCTCACGGGCCTGGGCGGCAATGGCATCCGCGATCTCGGCCCGGCCATAGCCGACATTCACACAGTAAAGCCCCGCAAAAGCATCCAGAAGCCGCGTGCCGTCACGATCCGTGATATGCGCGCCCTTGGCCGTCTTGATGATCCGTTGCGGCGCATTCCCCCGCGCGAACTCCGCAAGATGGGTCGAGGGATGAAAGAAATGGTCACGATCCCATTGGGCCAATTGGTCATTCGTTAACATGCAATGCCTCTCGCATCAGTGAGGAGGGTGCCTAAGTTGTGCACAACTTTGTGACGTTACCGCTCAAGGTCAACCGCTAAAGGCAAAAAATAGCCAATAAATCGGAAAAACGACAGGTTATTTCGTTTTTGAGCAATCACGTTGTGCACAAATTCGTCGAATGGCCCCAAGAACCACAGGAGGGCACGATGACCGTTCAGCCGATTCCCATCTCGGCGCTGCCGTTCAGCATGGGCGAATACATGCGGCGACTGTCGCAGACACGCAGCGCGATGGCCGAGCGCGGCATCGATGTGCTTTTCGTCGAGGATCCGTCGAACATGGCCTGGCTGACAGGTTACGACGGCTGGTCCTTTTATGTGCACCAGGGCGTGATCGTGACGCATGACCGCGATCCGGTCTGGTGGGGGCGCAAGATGGATGCCAATGGCGCGCGCCGCACGTCATGGCTTCTGGCGGATCACCTGCAACCCTATGACGATACATTCGTGCAATCGAACGAACGCCACCCCATGCAGCACCTTTCAGCCCTGCTTTGCGAGATGGGGTTCGAATCCGGCTGTATTGGTGTCGAAATGGAGAATTACTACTTCTCGGCCAAGGCCTATGTCACCATGTTGGCCGAGCTGCCCCGGGCCACTCTTGTCGATGCAACGGCCCTGGTGAACTGGCAGCGGGCCGTCAAGTCTCACGAGGAAATCGCCTTCATGCGCCGTGCCGCGCGGATCGCAGAGCGTATGGTTGATACCGCCATCGAACGGGCGCGCCCGGGTCTGCGCAAGAACGATCTGGTGGCCGAGGTGATGCGCGAGGCGATCATCGGCGTGGGTGATGATTGGGGCGACTATCCCGCGATCGTGCCGATGTGCCCCTCTGGCGCGGATGCCTCGGCCCCGCATATCACTTGGGATGGCGGCCATTTCCAGGATGATCAATGCACCTTCTTTGAACTGGCCGGCGTCTATCGCCGCTATCACACGCCCTTCTGTCGCACGGTCTATCTGGGTCACCCGCCAGATGCCGTCAGACGCGCCGAAGCCGCCCTGATCGAGGGGTTGGAAGCCGGCTTGCAGGCCGCGCGTGCGGGCAACAGGGCCTGCGACATCGCCGAGGCATTGGCCAAACCGCTCGAGGCCGCAGGGATCGAGCGGGGCGCCCGGTGTGGCTATCCCATCGGCCTCAGCTACCCGCCCGACTGGGGCGAAAGAACCATCAGCCTGCGCAGCGAAGATCAGACACTGTTACAGCCCGGAATGACATTTCACTTCATGCCGGGCCTCTGGATGGACACATGGGGGATAGAGATCACGGAATCGATCCTGATCACGACCGATGGCCCGGCCGAGACCTTTTGCAACCGACCACGACGGCTCTTTGTGAAGACATGACGGATGTGACCCTGACAAAGGCGATTCTGGCCGATCTGATCGCCTATCCCACGGTATCCAGCGACAGCAATCTGGCGCTGATGGATCATGTGGCATCGTTGCTGGACTCCGCGGGCGCGCGGGTCGAACTGATGCGGGATACCAGCGGCAGCAAGGCAAACCTCTTTGCCACCATCGGCCCCGATCGCCCGGGCGGGGTGCTTTTGTCGGGCCATTCCGACGTTGTGCCGGTGACCGATCAGCACTGGCACTCCGACCCTTTCTGCCTGACCGAGGATCAAGGGAGGCTTTACGGACGCGGGACCTGCGACATGAAGGGTTTCATCGCCGCGACACTGGCCATGGCCCCGCATTTTGCGGCGCGCGCCTTGACCCACCCTATCCATTTCGCCTTCACCCATGACGAGGAGGTGGGCTGTCTTGGTGCCCGTCGGTTGATCCCCGCCCTGCAGGCGCGCGGCATTTGCCCGCAGAGCGTCATCGTGGGCGAGCCGACGAATATGCGGATCATCGACGCTCACAAGGGCTGTTGCGAATACACGGTGATCTTCAAAGGGCTGGAAGGCCACGGATCAGAGCCTGATCGTGGCGTGAATGCCCTGGAATATGCGGCCGCCTACGTGGCCCGGTTGATGGAGTTGCGCGATCAGTTGCGCCTGCAGGCCCCGAATGGCAGCCCTTTCGATCCGCCATGGACAACCATCAATATCGGCCGTCTGATGGGCGGTACGGTGCATAACGTGATCGCCAACCGCGCTGAACTGGATTGGGAGATGCGGCCCGTTCGGGAAAGCGATGCAGATGCCATCCGACAGGCCATGACGGCTTACTGCAACGATATCTTGCTGCCCCGGATGCAGGCCGTCAGCCCGGATGCCGCGATCACCACCCATGTGATCGGAGAGGTGTGCGGTCTGGAACCCAGATCCGAGAATTCCGCCCGCCGACTTGTCACGGAACTCACGGGGGCAAATGGCACTGATGTCGCCTCCTTCGGGACCGAGGCGGGGTTGTTTCAGCAGATGGGCGTATCGACGGTCCTCTGTGGCCCCGGCAGTATCGAACAGGCCCACAAGGCCAATGAATTCGTGACACTATCCCAGCTGGATAAATGCCTTTCGATGCTGCATGGTCTGGGTGACAATTTGACCCGCCATGACAGATAGCCCCGATAGCCCCGATTCCCGCGCCCGCTTCCGTCGTCTGCACAGCACGCTGCGCAGCCGGATCTGCCTTCTGGATTACCCGCCCGGAACCCGCCTGTCCGAGGAGGCTCTTGCCACCGAATTCGGCACCTCACGCACACCCCTGCGCCGGGTTCTGGCCCGGTTGGAGGACGAAGGCCTGGTCGTCTCGCAGCATGGCGTGGGTACAATCGTCACCGATGTCGATGCCGTGGATATGGCGCGCACCTATGATCTGCGCCGCGAGCTGGCCGGTCTGGTCGGGCGGCTGTCGCCTGTGCCGATCACCGATGCCATCGTCATGCAGGCGGAAAGCTTTCTCGCGCGTGGCGAAGCAATTGTAACGGCACCGGATATCCGGGCGCTTGCCATTCTGAACATGGAGTATTTCCATTTCGGCACATCGCTGACCGAGAATGCGGCCCTGCGCGAGATGTCCGAGCGGCTCTACTACCGCACGGCACGGATCTGGCTCAAGGCGACGCCGCGCCTTGATCTTGCTGAAGAAGCGGCGATCTTTCTGTCAGAACTGCGCGACAGCCTGCAGGCGCTGCGGGCCCGCGATGCACAGGCCGCGGCCGATGTGCGCCGGGCGCATATCTCGCTCTGCATCGCGCGGGTCAACGCAGCCTGACGCTGTGCAGGCTGCGCTTCTTCTTGCCCCAAATATCCAAACGCGGTCACAGCCCGCGCAGGCCTGCCATCAGAGACGATTCCGGCCTAACTTGCAGCCACCCACAGACCATCGGCCTTGATCTGGGCATAGGCTTCGTCCAGAGACTTGCGCGCCCGTTCGATCAGGATATCGGCCTCGTCCCGCGTCATCACCAGCGGCGGGCTGATGATCATGCGATCGCCCACGTGACGCATCACAAGGTTATTCGCAAAGCAACGCTCGCGCGTGATGTAACCCACGGTTCCCGGTTCCGACGCGAATTTCGCACGGCTTTCCTTGTGCGGGGTCAAGGCGATGGAACCCATCATGCCCACGATCTTGGCCTCGCCCACCATCGGATGATCGGTCAGGCTGGTCCACAACTCTTTCATATAGGGGCCAATGTCGGTGCGGACATGCTTGATGATCTGCTCTTCCTCTATGATCCGCAGGTTCTCAAGCGCAACGGCGGCGGCCACCGGATGGCTGGAATAGGTGTAGCCATGGTTGAATTCGCAGGCACCGATGACCTGCGCCACCTCATCGCAGACGATCGACCCGCCGATGGGCTGATAGCCCGAGGACAGGCCCTTGGCGATGGTCATGATATGCGGCCGGATGTTCAGGGTCTGGCTGCCGAACCAGTTTCCGGTGCGCCCGAACCCGCAGATCACCTCATCCGCGATCAGAAGGATCTCGTACTTGTCGCAGATCCGCTGGATTTCGGGCCAATAGCTGTCGGGGGCCACGATCACACCGCCGGCGCCCTGCACGGGTTCGGCGATGAAGGCCGCCACGTTGTCTTCGCCCAGATCGTGAATGGCCTGCTCAAGCTGACGGGCGCGCGCGATGCCGAATTCCTCTGGCGACATGTCGCCCCCCTCGGCCCACCAGTTCGGCTGGTCGATGTGATAGATGTCGGGGATCGGCAGGCCCCCCTGCGCATGCATCCCGGACATGCCGCCAAGCGATGCGCCGCCCAGGGTCGAGCCGTGATAGGCGTTCTTCCGGCTGATGATCGTCTTCTTCGACGGCTTGCCCTTTTCCGCCCAATAGGTGCGGACCATGCGGATGTTCGTGTCATTCGCTTCAGAGCCTGATCCGGCGTAAAACACGTGGTTCAGATCGCCGGGCGCCACCTCGGCCAGTTTCTGGCTGAGCGCGATGGCCGGCACATGGGTCGTCATGAAGAAGGTGTTGTAATAGGCCAGTTCCTTCATCTGCCGCGCGGCCACCTCGGCCAGACGGTCGCGCCCATAGCCCACGTTCACACACCACAGCCCAGCCATGCCATCGATGATGCGATTGCCTTCGCTATCGGTGATCCAGACGCCATCGGCGCGGGTAATCACCCGGGCGCCGCGCTTGGCCAGCGCATCCTGCGTTGAAAACGGATGCATGTGATGGGCGGCGTCCAGAGCCTGCAACTCATGCGTCGGCATATGGTTGGTGATCAGGGTCATGATGGGTGCATCCTTTCAGGCAAGATGGAACGGGCGCCCGGCAGGCGACTTCGCTTTGCGTGACAGAATATGATCAAATTTCAGGGAGTCAATCGAATCAGTGCGGATCGCCTGACGGGTGCAGCATTTCGCGGATCTGCTCCATCCCTTGCAGCATATCCTCGCGCATCGCCCTTGCCGCCCCTTCGGAATCGCCCGTGCGCATGCAGGCCAGCATGTCCTTGTGCTTGTCCGGCAGGTTCTGGGTGCCGATCCGCCCGATCACCACACGCAGGGATGGTCCGAAGCGCAACCACAACCTTTCGGCCATTTCGGCAAGGATCGGCGCTTCGGCCAAATCGTAAAGGCGGGCGTGAAACAGGTAGTTGTTTTCAAGATAGGCGCGCAGATCCCCCGAGGCGATAGCCCGGTCAAGCGCGGTGTCGATGGCGGTCAGGCGCGCCAGATCCGCAGGCGAGGCGCGTTCGGTCGCCCGCAGCCCAAGATGCGATTCAAGCCATTGCCTTGCATATATAATTTCGGAAACATCTGTGGCGGTCAGATGCGGCACGACCACCCGGCGGTTGCCCTGGAAGACCAGCGCGCCCTCGGCTGTCAGGCGCCGGATCGCTTCGCGCACGGGGGTCATGCCCGCATTCAGGCGGTCCGCCACACCCTGAATGGTCAGGGCTTGTCCCGGTGCGATCTCGCCGAACAGGATCTGGTCGCGCAGGCGGCGATAGATGGCCTCATGGGCCGGGGGCTTTGTGGCCATCTCTGACAGAGAGATCAATTTTCGGGCACCATCTTCCATTCTGCCGCTTTTCCCCGCGTTTGCCCCAGACACCTGCTTGCGAGTTTAACGCCATCATGAAAACATTGCTATATTGCCTCGGAAAAGAAAACTTGATCAAATTCCGGCACGAGGGCGCAAGATCCACAACAAACATATGGGAGTAACTTGATGAGACATCACCTTCTGACCATGACCGCGACCGTTGCGCTCATGGCAGGGGCCGCCACGGCTCAGGAAGTCCGCGTCTACAACTGGTCGGATTATATCGACGAAGAACTGCTGACGAAGTTTCAGCAGGAAACGGGTCTGCGTCTGGTCTATGACGTCTTCGACAGCAACGAGGTTCTTGAAACCCGTCTGCTGGCGGGTGGATCGGGCTACGATATCGTCGTGCCGACCGGCACCTTCCTGCAGCGCCAGATCCAGGCTGGTGCGTTCCAGAAGCTGGACAAGTCCAAGCTGCC
>FPIC01008711.1_pt1 | contig 14734 bp, 12 predicted proteins | sample 1504481 | NCBI WGS metagenome assembly FPIC01 (sample SAMEA4475357, study PRJEB15587) | soil metagenome | biome: Soil; feature: Field | place: India | collected 2015-03-11 | depth 0 m
CCAGGCATGGCCATCCAACGGCTCGATATTCTTCGAGTCACCCAACCGCACCACAAAGGCCAACCAGAGCGCCGCCCATACCAGCACTATATCCGTAACCACCTGGATAAGGCGCTTATAGCGCCGCGGTAGCGATACCAGGCGGCCGCGTAGTTTTTCAGCAAGTCTCAACACGCTGCCTATCCTTATCGTTCGACGGCGGCCGTCATCACTTCTGCGAGCACCGCACAGGTTTGTTCTATTTCGGCCGCTATCAGCGTGGGATGAACGAGGAACATTAGACTCGTCTCTCCGAGCTCCCGCGCAATCGGCAGGCGCTCTACAGGACGCCAACCGGTACCATCAAATGCTTTTTCCAAATAAACCTCGGAGCACGAGCCAGAGAAACAGGGCACTCCTCGCGCAGATATCTCGCTAAGAATGCGATCACGGCTCCACCCCTCCGCAAGCTCTGCCGGTTCCACGAAGACATAGCATTTGTAACCGGCGTGAGTGATTCCCTGAGGTACTTCGGGAACGCGCAACCCTTTCAACGCATTGGCAGTAGCCCAGATACGCTCGCAATTGGCCAGACGAGTTGCATGCCAGTCAGGCATACGCCGAAGCTGAATCCGGCCGATCACAGCCTGCATTTCCATCATCCGCCAGTTGGTACCAAAACTCTCATGCAGCCAACGAAAACCCGGCGCATGTTCGCGCTCATAGACCGCCTCCCAGCTCTTGCCGTGATCCTTGATCGACCACATCTTCGACCACAACTCGCGGTCATTCGTAGTCACCATCCCCCCTTCACCACCGGTAGTCATGATCTTGTCCTGGCAGAACGACCATGCACCTACGTGACCGATCGAACCAACCGAGCGGCCTTTGTAGCGCGCGCCATGTGCCTGGGCGCAGTCCTCGATAATCTTGAGGTCATGCTCGCTAGCCAACTCCATGATCGGGTCCATGTCACACGGCCAGCCAGCCAAATGCACGCAAATCACCGCCCGCGTACGTGACGTCAACACAGCGCGGATGGTTTCGGCTGTTATGTTCTGTGACTCACGATCTACCTCGGCAAACACGGGCACCGCACCGCGATTGACGATGCTCGACACCGAAGCGAGGAAGGTACGCGGCGTAACGACAACCTCATCACCTGCGCCAATACATAACGCCTGCAATGCAACGTCCAGCGCAACGGTACCGTTGGCCAGGGCAATAGCAAATTCGGTATCAGCCCATGAAGCAAATTCCTTCTCGAATTCTCGGCACTCCTGACCAGTCCAGTAATTGACCTTGTTAGAGAGGATTATGTCGCGTACGGCGTTAGCCTCTTCATCAGTAAAGGCCGGCCAAGGAGAGAATGGCGTATTCAGCAAATCAATTACTCATGATCTGGGAAGAAAAATCGGCTTCTATAATAAGGCCCCAACATGCTACGCAAGCTGGGGGCAAAGCAAAAGCCGCCTAGCGCAAACTACGGGCAGGTACGCCAACAACTGTCAGTCCATCTGATACATCGGCTACCACCGCAGCCCCGGCTCCGACAATGACACTGCTGCCAATAAGGACCAACTGGCGTACGCTGGCGCCAATACCGACCCAGCTCAGATCACCCATTTGAACGCCACCTGCCAGACGGGCTCCGGGGCTAATATGCACCGCGTTACCCAAGATACAGTCATGATCGACACTGCAACCGGTATTAAGAATCGCGCCCTGCCCGATCTGCGTATCGGCATTAATCACCGCACCGGCAAACACCACCGAACCAACTCCCATGCGGGCGTAACGACTGAACGTGGCGGATGGATGAATCAAGCTGACAACATGAGCGCCGGCCGCCTGTAGCTCTAGCAGCTTGGCCTGACGAATACGGTTGTTGCCTATGGCTACTAGCACACCATCGAAGCAACCGACGTTGGCTAACAGCGCTGTAGTATCGCCAACAACAGGCCAGCAACCATTGCTTCGCCGGTCAGGCCAGGCATCGTCGAAGAACTCTATCTCTTGCCAGCCACAGCACTCAGCAGTATCGGCTATCACCTTGCCATGGCCACTGGCTCCCAAGAGTGCCAGACGCTTCACTGGCTGTTCCCGGTGAACTTGCTCATGGTCGCCTCACCATCGGCGCTGATGCCATCGCGCACCAGCACCTTCTTGATGGTCAGAAAGATAATTTTTAAATCTAGCCAGAACGACTGATTATCCACATACCAAACATCCAGCTCGAACTTCTCTTTCCAGCTCAGCGCGTTGCGGCCGTTAATCTGTGCCCAACCCGTAACACCGGGACGTACCTCATGACGTCGATACTGCTCAGCGCTGTAGAGAGGTAGATATTCCATCAGCAATGGACGCGGGCCTACAAGACTCATTTCCCCTTTCAGAACATTCCATAGCTCCGGCAGTTCATCCAGGCTGGAGGAGCGCAGAAAGCTGCCAAACGACGTCATGCGCTTCGAGTCCGGCAATGGGTTCCCGTTAGCGTCAAATACATCTCGCATGGAGCGAAACTTCACCATCTTGAACGGCTTGCCCTGTAACCCAGGACGCTCTTGGCAGAAAAAAACCGGCGCCCCCAATCTCCATCTGACCCCGCAGGCAACAAGCAATACGACGGGCAACAGGACGATCAATCCGCATAGCGCAAACGCGACATCAACGAACCGTTTCACTATGCATCACCTGGAAATAATATCGAGAGATAGTCATTGGCCAGCTTCGAATAGTCACGGTTTTGCAACAACCATTCGCGCCCGCGTGAGCCCATCTGGGAACGCTCTTCCTCGCCCTTGGATTTTAGGTCAAGGATAGCGGCAACCACCGCGTCTACATCTTTCGCGGGCACGAACACACCGCACCCCGATTCATTGATCATCGACGGATAACCATTGTATGAAGCCACGATCGGCTTGGCCGCCAGCATATAATCGATGACTTTATTCAGAGACTGCCCATAATCCCAAACCTTTGAGTCATGAACCGAGAAGTACAGAAGGTCGCCTTTAGCGAGCACCTCTTGCACCATATTTCGAGGCACCTTGGGCGCAAAAACAAGGTTCGGGAGGTCACCATACCGTTTCTCATAGCTTTGCTTCAGTGCTCCATCGCCGACGATGATGAACTCGATATCGGCGTGCTCGCGCATAGCTTGTGCAGCGGCGAAAAACACGTCCAGCGCGTTGGTGATCCCAATGGTGCCGGCATGCACCACCTTGAACTTATTGCTGGAGAGGTAGCGCTCAACATAATCAACGGGAAGATCGGCCACGTCGCTCAAGTGTTCCTGACTCACCCCCATCGGCACACAGAAAACTGGCCGCCCGAAACCAAGCACACTACGCACGTGCGCGGAGAGGTTGGGCATAGTACCAACGATGGCATCGGACTTTCGGTAAGCGAGTCGCTCCAGCCAACCCAATCCCCTGACGAACAGGTTCCTGTTGCTGAAACCGCCCTCCTCTACGATGGTGAGCGGCCAAATATCGCGCACCTCGAACACCAGCCGAGACTTGTATTTAAGGCGCATCAACAGGCCGTTGATGACGGTCAGCAGCGATAGGCTGGAAATGATAACCACGTCAGGACGCGGCAACCGGCTCTTGTCGAGCCAGAATAGATTCCACTCGAAATGGAACCAGCTCAGGATCCTGCGCAAGGACTTGGCGACCGAGTATTTCATCGTTTTCAGCCAGACGATTTTTACACCATCGATGTCCTGCAGTGTTACGCGGTTCTTCAATACTGGCAAATCCACCAGATTGTTTGAGTCCGAGCTGATCACGACGACCTGGTAGCCGGCACGTTGCATCTCGTCTACTAGAAACCAGCCCCGCCCTCCGGGACTGCTGGCAGTCCTGGGTGAAAAGTACTTCGTGACGTACCAGATCGTCTTGTTCATCGCTTGGGCCGGCCCGTCAGTCTTTATACAAGCGTGGGATTGCGTTGATGACATTGATCACCTCGGTGAAGTCCATTCCCAACGCGTCGAGGTACCAGCGAATGTTCTGGTAGCGCGGACGGTTTTCCTCGTGCACCAGTTCGAGGGCGCGTTCGCGAGTGATCTCCCCCTCACGAACCTGATTGCTGCGGAAAGTGTCATGCTCGGAAAAGCCGGCAACAAGGTAATAAATATAATTGTACAGGCCCGCAGTACCATCACCAATACGCCAGGTAGTGCAGGTATCGACCGCCAACTCCCAGCCATATTCATTGATTAGGGTGTCATCGATGGTTTTTTCGTCCCAGCGCCAATAGTCGAAGATGTGGTAATAATCCTTCTTCTCGGTAAAGCTCCGGTAGTACTCGCCGGACAGAGTGTCCCACAACGAGCTGTTGAAGTAGCCGGGGCTTTGCAGCATCGCCTTGAAGCGAAGCTTTTGGTACTCCATCTGCTTTTGCCAGCCGTGCATATACACACGCTTCTCTTCGAAATCGGGCGGCACACCAAGGAAGCCAGCCTTGAAGTGCGTGACCTCAAGTGGGTTTACACCCCACAGATTCAAACTGACACCGGTTTGACGCTTGACTGTCTCGATATGCCGGAAGAAGTGCTTATCGCCTGCTGTCAGGATACTGATCATGCCCAAATGTGGAGCTTTCAACCAGGCTTTCAGGTTGACAGCGATATTCCTGCGCTTCTTGGCGATATCGGCGGCAACGATGATGTTCTCCACACCCAGTTCGGCGCTCATCCGGCTGATATTGCGCCGACCAAGATCGGTCACCATGCCCCAATCGTAGGTATAGGTCACCGGATTCATCTTCAACTCTTTAGCCACCAAATGTAAGCCGTAGCAACTATCACGACCGCCCGAAAACGGTACGATACAATCGGTCACGCCCGCGCGGCGGTAGGACTCCACGAGATTGAAGAGTTCCTCCTTGGGCTTGGGCACATTGCGTGGCGTGTAGGCGTGGCAATAGTTACATATGCCATCCGAATCGAAGTCGATAAAGGGCATCGTCTCCGGAAGAATGCAGCGAGTGCAACGACGCAAGCTTGGCTGAGGGTAAAGCAGTTGCCTTTCTTCAGACGAGATAAACTGGAACGGGGGAATAAGGTTGTGAACGCGCTGGTTGTTATCAGATACACGAATATCCGTGGCAGCCGGTAAATCCAAGACAACAGCGTCTTGCTTGACCTGCTTGATATCCGAGCAGCCAATTTGGTTAAGCGGGAACATTTCCGAAGAAAAGCAGAACTCTTCCTGATCAGTACCTAGATAAAGACTGCCGTTATTTGAAAACAACAGCGCTTTACCCAGGCGAGGGATGACAATGGCGCAGGCGACCACCCCCTCACACAAAGCAAGCACCCTATCCGCCAAGCCGTCCAAGTTGTCGCCCGTTTCTTCGAGGTGTTGTTCGGTGATTGCCGCAATGACCTCGCTGTCGATTTCCAGCGCTCGCGTAGGCTTGATGTGACTCCACACATCGGCATCATTGACGATAATCCCGTTATGAATAACGCAGATACCGCCACGAACAACCGGCTGGTTGTCGGAGAGGCCATTGGTGATGAGGCGACTGTGCCCGAAGACGAACGCCGAATCGAACGGCTTGACCTCCGAGATCAGCTTCTTTATATCGTAGTCAGCCCGTTTTACCTGATAGCCAGAACGACCCATATAGATCAGCCCACAAGAATCACGCCCACGCTGTCTGGCATGCAAGGCCAAGGTCATCACTTTCTCTTGATTAACTCTATCCCTGGCGATAAAGCCAAAAATTCCACACATATAAATAACTCTTTGATTAGGCAGCTCACCGTCTGAAACAGTGATTTTTTAAGAATAAATGGTTAATTAGCCAAGCCCCTGTGTCTCTGCTTAATTCTGCAGCTAATTTGTTTCATTTTGCTTTATGGATTTCATGGCTAGTTCAATAACGCCTTCAAATTTTCAGCCACCTTACTGGCCGCCGCGCCACCACCATAGAGCTGACCTCCATCTTCCACTTCACGACCCAGGTTGCGCTTCACCGCATTCATGATCATGTCTTTATCCGCGCCAACCAATTGATTGGCACCGCACGTCACCAGCTCGACCCACTCGGTCTGGTCGCGCATGGTCACACAGGCCTTGCCCATAAAGAAGGCTTCTTTTTGCACTCCGCCGCTATCAGTGACTACCAGGCCGCAGTTTTTCAGCAACCAAAGCATCTCCAGATAGCCCACAGGGTCGATCAGGGTTAGATGCTCGGTGTTGAGTTGTAAACTGGCGATGATTTTGCGAGTACGCGGATGAATAGGCAGCACCACGGGTGTGGTTATGGCAATTTCGTTTAAGGCGGCAAGAATCCTGGTCAAGCGTTCCCGGTGGTCGGTGTTTTCGGCGCGGTGAATGGTGCTCAGGACAAAACCTGTATTCACTGAAAAACCTGCAGGGGCGACCGCGCGCGTGGCAAACAGCTCGGCGCTGTCTTGCATCACATCGCCCACCTTTTCAATACGCTGAGTTTGCCCATTGGCCGTTACAAATGGGTAGCCTTCTTTCTGCAGGTTATCGACTGCGGTTTGCGTGGGGCAAAACAAAACATTGCTTACCCGGTCAGTCAGAGTACGATTGATCTCTTCCGGCATCTGCATATTGAAACTGCGAAGGCCGGCCTCGACATGCGCCACTGGAATGTGCAACTTGACCGCCGCCAAAGCACCCGCCAGGGTCGAGTTGGTATCGCCATACACCATCACGCAGTCGGGCTTTTCTGTTTGTATTGCTTTTTCGATTTCAATCAGCATCCGCCCGGTCATTTCGCCGTGGCCGCCACCGTGAATACTCAACTGATAGTCAGGCCTTGGAATGGCCAACTGATTGAAGAAGATATCTGACATATTGGCATCGAAATGTTGACCCGTGTGCACCAGCACTTCTTGCAGGCCATCAGCGGCCTGGATTGCCTTTGACACCACGCTAGCCTTGATGAACTGCGGACGGGCGCCGATGATGGTGAGGATTTTTTGCATGGAGTTTCCTTTGCTTGTACCAAAAAACGGAATAGATATTTTTCTATTATTATCCCTCACCACTTCCGGTACTAATTGAGTTACCGCCAAATAATGAATCATAAAACGTTAAAAGCTTGGCCTCTTCTATAGCCCAATTATACTTCTGCTCCACCGCTTGCTGGCCGTTGCGACCCATTTTTTCCGCTTCGCTAGGATTTTGAACTAAATAGTCAATGGCCGCGGCAATGGCTGAAGGGTCGAGTGGATCAACGCAAAGACCGCACTTGTTGCCTTCAATAATTTCCTTCCAAAGAGGAAAGTTTGAAGCAATCACTGGAACTCCAGCACTCATATACTCAAACATCTTATTGGGTTGTGCATCAATGTGGTTTGGTGCAGGCAGAAAACTAACTAGGCCAGCAACGGAAACTGCCATAACCTCAGCGACCTCTTTACGGCCAAGGAAGCCAAGCGAGTCTACCCGCACCCACCCTTCGCTAGCCTGAGCCGCCTGTTCGACCACCGGCTCGCTAAAGTTTCCTACCAATTGCAAACGAGCTTCAGATCTCACCAGCATCATTGCCTGGACCGCTTCAAGGATGCCGCGAATCTTACCAATCCCACCTACATAGCAAACTCGGTCTTGCTTCTTAATCCAATCGATTTGCCCTAGAGCCAACTCACCTATCAATGGGAAGTTATTTATATCAATCGATTTAAGCCCCATAGAAAGGTATTTATCACGGATATAAGGTGTAGCTGCAATCACAGCATCCAGTCTGGAGCAAGCCCAACGTTCATACGCGGCAAAAACTCTAGAAAAAATCCATCTTGCAGGCTTATTTAGATATGGCTTTCCCAACAACTGCTTGGGTACGTCTTCATGGGCATCGAAGATCACAATTTTACCGGCTTTCTTCAGCTTCAAACCAATCGGAATAAGCTCCGGGTCATGAAAATGGTAAACATCAGCATCCAAGTCCAGCGCTTTTTTCATCACACGACCAGGCGCGTTCAGGATGCGATCGACACGGTCCTTGGAAGCCCCCACATCATAAATATGGATTCCATTTTTATATTCATCACCCTTGCCGTCTGCCACGACTAGAAATACAGAATAGCCGTGTCTTTGAAGAGAAACACATTCCTTCATGAAAATGCGAATATCATAGCGGGGATGGGCGGAGGTGAGGTGTACGATTTTCATCAATACTCACTTAAAAGATTACAGACAATTACCATTAATTTATACAGCATGCTACCCGCAGCCTATTTAATCCTAAGGTTGGATAGGAATATAAATGGAACAAAAAACCAAACTGACGCTAGCAAACTAGACGGCACAGCCTGCACAAATAAAAGCGCAATCACTATCAAACCCCTCAAGAAAACACTTATATGCTTATTTGAAGCAATACCAATCACCAACAATAAAAACAAAGCTAAAGAAAATAATAGCCCGGGATAACCAAACAAAAATGACATCTCAACAAGGTAGGAATGTGGATTAACCTTCATCAACCCCGGATCTTCGCTATTAAAAAAATCATCATAATGTAAATCAGAGAAAGAACCTATTCCAAGCCCCCCTAAGTTTTCCAGTAGCCGCATATGAGAAACAAACCTAAACCCAATAGAATTATCTTCTTGCACATTAGATAAAGCCTCAAGCCGGACCAATGATCGCACAAAAATATCCGAATCAATTTCAGAAACAACTAAATACCCATACCAAACTGCCACCAAAATAAATATAACCAGTAACAAATTCAATAGAACACGCTTCAAGCGCACCTGTCGAAGAGATGCAAAGTTACCTGTAAGAAAAATAGAGACTAAATTTAAAACCCATAACATTGCAATCGTTCTAGACATTGTCAGAAAAATTGGCGGAAGCGAAACCAACAATAAAGAATAAGCAATAAAGTAACGCCCCTGGACAGTGAGTATGACGGTGATAGTCATTACAAAAAGGCCCAGCATAGCTGCTGAATTATTTGGATTACCTAAGCTACCAGTTATTAAATTTAAAAAACCCTCCTCACCACCCCGCATAGGAAACCCGAAACCATACGTGATATTTAAATACTGACCGAAAATAATAACAATCTCAATAAAACACACGACACTTAGGACAAAACAGAACCGACCTTGGTCATATAAACTACAAAAATTAAAAGTTAGAAAAATAAGAAATACTTGCAATAAAAAATAAAAAGCTACGCTCCTAGCCTCACTTTGCTCACCAAAAAAAAACAAGACCACGCCAAGAACTAAAAAACTGATAAATATAAGCAAAAAAATTATTTGCGGCACACCATACTCGAACTTTATACAACCTTTTATTAACGCATAAAAAAACACAAGCAGACCAAATGCAAATGATAATAAATGGCCCAGCGGCAAAAAATATAGAACTTGGGGGGCAGTTAAAAAAAACAGCAATGCCCAGGACTTCGCATCCATATCCACACTACGAATATTTCTATACATCATTACCCCTAGACTTCAATAAAAGCGTATCTTTGAAACTTGCTAAATGAGAAACGCCTAAAATTACTGTAGGGCGAAATAAAAATAGACCACAAGCAAAACCCACCCCCCAAACAGCAATTGACACCACTCTTTCTTGCATAATCAAATCGCTAAATATGGCTAGCAAAATCAAGAAAATTATCATATAACTTTTTAGCCTTGAAACCTTACGCCAAACCAGACATGAAAACTCTGTCCTTAAAACATACAAAATAAAAAATGCGAAAGCAGTAGACATTGCCGCACCCGCGGCCCCCATGCTCGGCACAAGAAGATAGTTTCCGAGAGCATTCACTAACATAGCACCTATTGATGCAAGCATAGTAAGACTGGTCCTACGAGCAATCGCTATTCCAATTGCTGTCGTCTCAGAAAGCGTATAAAGCAAAGGCCCTAGCAGACAGGCCGTTATCAAAAACTGGGCTGCCGCATATTCGGCCGGAAGAACAAAGGCTAGCACCCAAGAAAAAAAACCTGACAAGGCAACAACAAAAAATATAACCGCAAGCAAATGTTCAGACACATCATCAATCTTATCCAACTGAACCTGATTTTCTTCGCTTATCCATTTATAAACCAGAGGTGCCCAGATTGTATTGAAAACACCAGACAATATCGTAGCGACCCCAGCAATACTTATGGTTACAGAATATACACCCAACTCACTAAACGTAGACATGCCACGAAGAAACAGCTTATCCATAACACTCAAGCCCCAGGATGCCAGCCCGCCAATGACTAGGGGCAAACCAAAGGCCATATGCTCTCTCAAAAGCGCGCCATCCAGCTTGGAAAAAAAAGATGCACTCCATTCCTTATAGGTATTCCAGCCAAGAATAACAAATACTACGCACATCGATAGTGCATGTATTGCTATCAACGTATAAATATTTTTTTTTGCATCCAGCCAAACGATGCTTAATATTAAAGAAAGGAATAAAACTTTGGAGAGCAGCTGACTCATGGAGTAAGCCATTGCACGCTCTTGCATTCTCAAAATCAACGATAGGAAGCGGGTTGAAAAAGCAAGAACAAAACATCCAAGGCTAATAATCCCCAAGGATGCACTATCCATCCCATAAAGCAGCTTGGATATAAGCTCCGGTTTTATCAAAATTGCCAGAGCAATAATCAACCCCAGCAAAACAAAACCTGGCAGGAAGGTTAATTTAAATAACTGAGGCTTGTTTTCAGTCTCGTGATATGCACGCACATAGGCTTGATCCAATCCAAGGCAGAATAGCAGCACTGCTAGGCTAGCTACTACCTGCAACATGGAAATACGACCTACGTCTTCTACTGAATAAAACCAAGTTATGATTGGTAGAGTAATCAAGCCTATTACAGCAGAGCCAATTGGCCCTATGGCATACCAAATAATTTTATTTTTTGTCATTTTGATTTTTCAGTCAAAAGCAGTGCTTCCTTATAGATATCACCTAATCTCTTGATAACGCTTTTCTCGCTATAATTATCAGCACAGTATTTTCTTATGTTTTCTGCAACAAACTGCTCTTTATTTTCATATAGGTGATTCATTGCTTGCGAGAGCTCACTTACAGAGTTCTTTTGAACAAGATAGCCTACTTCTGGAATAACTATAGACTCTGGCCCTCCACAACGTGTGGCGATGACGGGCTTCCCCAACGCTAGAGCTTCAACAAGTACAACTCCAAATGTTTCATACTCACTAGACAGAACGAAAGCATTTGCTTTGGAGACCTTATCCAATACTTCATGGCGCTGTAACATACCGAGAAAAGTCACTTGATCAGCGACCCCTTCCTGCTCGGCCAATCTTTTCAAACTTGGAAGGCATGGCCCATCTCCGCCAATCTCAAGCTTTATATTTTTACTTTCTTTAAATGATTTTGAGAAGGCCTTAATTAAAATATCAACTTTTTTCTTCTCAGTCAGCAAGCATACATTTATAAACTTGAACTCACACGAATCCTCTTTGGTAATTGGTCTTAGCAAAAACTCATCACTTACAATATTTGGAACCGATATCCATTCAGATCCAGCTAACTCTCGCTTCAGCAACACTTCAAACTCACCGCTGACTGCTATATTTTTTGTTGACTCCTGCAAAACCTTCATGAGATCTTTTTTAATTTCAGCAGAAACAAGTCCTCTCGCGAACGCCGTACTATGCTCAGTAACAACATATGGAATCTTGTATTTTTGTTTAATGGCGTAGGCCAAAAACCCCGCATTAAGAAGTGAATGCACATGCAAAATATCAGGGGGACCATTTTCCTGCATATACTTACCAAACAACCTAAGGCCCAAGCTTACGTATTTTCTTTTATTTATGAATTGTATTCGCGGGGTGCAGTTCAGAAAGCGCCATCGATATGTTTTAACACCATTATCATCCCTATACTCAAAACCATAATTAGCTGTTATGACCTCTTTCCATTTCCTTAAAGACTGTATCTGCGGATAAATAACCCCGAGCTTATAGCCTCTTTTACTTAGCGATAGAGCCTGCTCTCTGAAAAAGCTCCCACCAACATCCCCTTCATAGGAGGGATACCATGAAGGCAGTACCAGAACATGAGTCTCATTATTAGAGTTATGCACTTCCCGAGGCCCCATTTAGCGATCCAACTACCCTCTGTAGATTTTCTTCACTCATATAGGGGTGCATTGGCAGACTCATCACCTGTTCCGCCACCTTATCCCCTATTGGTAGACATACATTAGTATCTGCCACGGCAGGCTGTTTATTCAATGGAATCGGATAGTGCACAGCAGTAGGAATACCCGCCTCTTTCAGCTGTTGCTGAACCTGATCACGGTCATTAACTCGAATCGTGTACTGAGCCCAGGCAGAAGTATTATGCGCTTCGATAAAAGGTGTAGTGGTGATGCCGGACTCGTTCAATAGCTTGGTGTAGCTCTGCGCAACCTGGTTACGCAGTTCGATTTCTGCAGAAAAGATTTCCAGCTTGGGCAGTAGAACGGCCGCTTGCAGCGTATCCAGCCGGCTGTTCACACCCACCCGGATGTGGTGGTAACGGCGGTCTTGGCCGTGGCGTGCGATCTGGCGAATGACTTTCGCCAGATCTTCATCATTGGTGAAGATGGCACCACCGTCGCCATAGCAGCCCAGAGGTTTGCTGGGGAAGAAGCTGGTGCAGGCGATGGTGGTCAGGTTGCAGGAGCGCTTGCCTTTATAGGTGGCGCCGAAGCTCTGCGCGGCATCTTCGATAACCGGAATACCGTACTTGCCGGCGATAGCGTTGATGGCGTCGAAGTCGGCGCACTGGCCGTACAGCGACACCGGGATGATCGCTTTTGTGCGAGGTGTGATGGCCGCTTCTAGCAGTTGCGGATCTAGGTTGTAGGTGCGCGGATCAATATCCACATACACCGGCTTGGCGCCCAGCAGGGCTACGGTTTCGGCTGTAGCGATATAGGTGAAACCGGGCGTGATGACTTCATCACCAGGGCCGATACCCAGCGCCATTTGCGCGATTTGCAGGGCATCAGTGCCGTTGGCGCAGGTGATGCAATATTTAGCGCCGACGAAGGCGGCCAGCTTTTCCTCCAGCTCTGCGACTTCCGGGCCGAGAATGTATTGGCCATGGGCGAGCACGCGCTGGATGCCAGCGTCGATTTTATCTTTGATGCGGGCTTGCTGGGTTTTCAGGTCGATAAATTCGATCATTTACTGAGCATCCACTTTGTTCAGGATGTTGCCGGTTAATACATAGCGGGCGCTGGTATGGGGGCAAACGACTTCGCCCTCACCATTTACCGGCAACTCTAATTGCTCACCAAACTCGCTCATCCAGCCGATCTGCCGGGCGGGTACGCCAACCATCAGGGCATACGCGGGTACATCCTTGTTGATCACCGCGCCGGCGCCAACAAACGCGAATTCGCCAATGGTCACGCCGCATACGATGGTGCAGTTGGCACCCAGGGTGGCGCCTTTCTTCACCAGCGTGTCGCGGTACTGGTCCTTGCGCTCGACTAGCGAGCGCGGGTTGTACACGTTGGTGAAGACCATGCTCGGACCACAAAACACTCCTTCCTCTAGGGTGACGTTGTCGTAGACGGAAACATTGTTCTGCACCTTGCACTGGTCGCCAATTACGACCTTGTTACCGACAAAGACGTTTTGACCAAGGGAAACGCTCTTGCCGATACGGGCGCCGCCGCAGACATGAACAAAATGCCAGACGCGTGAACCTTCGCCAATCAGGGCGCCGTCATCGACGATAGCGCTGGGGTGCTGGTAGTAGTCCATGGAGTTCTCCGTGCCATTGAGCATCTATCGCTATATCGCCAGCAAGCTGGCTCCTACAGGAGTGGGGTTAGACCAAGTGGTTGAGGAAGGGGTGACCTTCATCGTTTTGCGCGCTGACAGTGGCGGCGGAGCGAATGGTGTTGACCGTTTCCACACAGTGGCGGGCGTCTTCGATGCCGTAGCCGCGACCGGCGAGGATTTCTTCGTAGCTGGTGGTGTGCAGATCGGTGAAGCCGTCGGAAAACTCGATTTCGTTGCCGTTGACGGTAATGGAGCGATAGGTCGGCTTCTTACCCTTTACCGCTTCCGGCAAGTCGTTGGCGTCAATGGAAAGGAACCAGCGCACGCGAGCCTTTTCGTATTCTAGGTAGCCGGCCGCCTTGTACTCGGAAGCAAAGTGCACGACGTTGCGCTGCAACTTGCCGAAGATGAAGTGCAGCATGTCGTAGAAGTGCACGCCGATATTGGTGGCGACACCGAAAGACTTGCGCGGATCGCCCTTCCAGCTCTCCATGTACCACTTGCCACGGCTGGTGATGTAGGTCAGCTCGACATCGTATTTATGGCTGGCCTTTTCGCGGGCGACTTTTTCCTTCAGGTCGAGAATGGCTTGGTGGTGACGCAGTTGCAGAATATTGAAGAGGCGCTTGCCGGTTTCTCGCTCAACCAGCGCCAATTCTTCTAGGTTCTCTGGGGTGGGTACGAGCGGCTTCTCGCAAATCACATCGCACCCCAACCGCAGCCCGGCAACGATATGAGCGTGGTGCAGGTAGTTCGGCGAGCAAACAGAAACGTAATCGAGGGCAGTCGCCGGGGCGCGCTTGAGGCGGTATGCATGCTCCTGAAAACGCTCGAATTCGGTAAAAAATTCGCTTTGCGGGGAGATGCTATCGATGATGCCGACCGAATCATTGATGTCATAGGCGGAGACCAGAATGTTACCGGTGTCCTTGATGGCACGCATGTGGCGAGGAGCGATGTAACCGGCAGCGCCGATCAGG
>FPIC01021944.1_pt1 | contig 14679 bp, 15 predicted proteins | sample 1504481 | NCBI WGS metagenome assembly FPIC01 (sample SAMEA4475357, study PRJEB15587) | soil metagenome | biome: Soil; feature: Field | place: India | collected 2015-03-11 | depth 0 m
CATCAAAGCTTCTTTCAACAATATCATTATTTCATTAACCAACAACGCTGGCCAGGTTATTTCCTGGGCATCAGCTGGTAAAATGGGATTTAAAGGTTCAAAGAAGAACACACCTTACGCAGCTCAGATGGCTGCTGCAAACTGCGCTCAAACAGCTCACGAACTAGGCCTGAGAAAGGTAGAAGTGTTTGTGAAAGGACCAGGTGCCGGACGTGAGTCTGCCATTCGTACTATCCAGAACTCTGGTATCGAGGTTACTGTTATAAAAGACATTACTCCTCTACCTCATAATGGATGTAGACCTCCTAAGCGTAGAAGAGTCTAATTAAGAGTAAGCTTTTACTCTTCCTTTCATTCATTTATATCATTCAATCAAATACAAATGGCTAGATATACAGGTCCTAAGACCAAAGTTGCTAGAAAATTTAATGAACCTATTTTCGGGCCTAGCAAAGCATTAACTAAGAAGGCTTACCCTCCCGGACAACACGGCAGAGGCAGAAAGAGAAAGCAATCGGAATATGCTGTTCAGCTTAACGAAAAGCAAAAGGTAAAATACACGTATGGTGTATTAGAGAAGCAATTTGCTAATACTTTTGATAAAGCTGCCAGAAAGCAAGGTATTACAGGTGAAAACCTGTTAAGACTTCTTGAGGCAAGATTAGATAACGTAGTTTACAGACTAGGTATTGCTCCTTCTCGTAGAGCGGCTCGTCAGCTTGTTTTACACAAACATATCACTGTAAATGGTGCTGTTGTGAACATTGCTTCATATTCAGTTAAGCCTGGTGATGTTGTTGGTGTTAGAGAGAAATCAAAATCTTTAGAGTTGGTTACCGAAAGCTTATCTGCCAGATCTGCTAAAAGATTTAATTGGCTGGAGTGGAATTCAACTGACCTGGTTGGCACTTTTGTATCTTATCCTGAAAGAGATCAGATACCAGAGAACATCCATGAGCAATTGATAGTCGAGCTTTACTCTAAGTAATTTTTGATTTCACCTAAAACTTTAAATGATATGTCCATATTAGCATTTCAAATGCCTGAAAAGGTGGTAATGGAGAAAGCTGACGATTTTCATGGTCAGTTTGAGTTCAAGCCACTTGAGAAAGGCTACGGCGTTACCATTGGTAATGCCTTAAGAAGAATTCTTTTATCATCCCTGGAAGGGTACGCTATCACTGCGATCCGTATACCTGGTGTTCTGCATGAGTTTTCTTCTATAGATGGAGTTGTTGAGGATGTATCAGAGATTATCCTGAACCTTAAGATGGTTCGCTTTAAGAAAATTTCTGATAACAACGATAACAAAATTGTTGTGTCCATCAAAAATCAGGAAGTGCTTAAGGCTGGTGATATATCAAAGTTTTCAAGTACATATGAAGTGTTAAACCCAGAGCATGTTATCATGAACCTGGACTCTTCTGTTAATCTTGAACTTGAGATAGTACTTGATAAAGGTCGTGGCTATGTACCTGCTGAAGAAAATCGTTCTTCTGACCAGGTATTTGGCATGATTCCCATCGATGCTATTTTCACCCCAATTAAGAATGTGAAGTTCAGCGTAGAGAATACGCGTGTTGAACAAAAAACTGACTATGAGAAGCTTCTTCTGGAAATTGAGACCGATGGTTCTATTCATCCGGAAGACGCGCTAAAAGGTGCTGCTAATATTCTGATCAAGCACTTCATGCTGTTCTCTGACCAGACAATGACCTTTGAAACAGCGAAGAGTGAAGAAGAAGAAACCGTTGATGAAGAGTACCTTCATATGCGCAAACTTCTGAAGACATCACTTCAGGATCTGGATCTTTCTGTTAGAGCTTACAACTGCTTAAAAGCTGCAGACATCAAAACTCTTGGTGATCTTGCCGGCCTTGAAGTATCTGACATGATGAAATTCAGAAACTTTGGTAAAAAGTCTTTGACAGAGCTTGAGCAGCTCATCGCAGAAAAAAATCTTACCTTTGGTATGGATTTAAGTAAGTATAGACTTGATGAAGATTAATAATAATGAGACACGGAAAAACAAATAACCACCTTGGCCGTACTGCTTCTCACAGAAATGCAATGTTGTCTAACATGGCTTCTTCTTTGATTTTAAATAAGCGTATTACAACTACTGTTGCCAAGGCTAAAGAACTTAGAAAGTTTGTTGAGCCTTTGCTTACAAAATCTAAGACTGATTCTACCCATTCAAGAAGAACTGTTTTTGCTTACTTACAAAACAAGGAGTCTGTAAAAACATTATTTGATGAAGTAGCTGAAAAAATTGCTACTCGTCCTGGTGGATATACCCGCATTCTTAAATTAGGACAGCGTTTGGGTGATAATGCTGAGATGGCATTAATTGAGCTTGTTGATTACAATGAGTTTATCACTACAGAAGCGAAGCCTGAGAAGAAAACCAGAAGAAGAGGTTCCAAAAAATCCTCTGCTGGTGCAACTAATGTTGAAACTAAAGCTACTGATGCTGCTGACGAAGCAACTGCTTCTGACTCTGATGATGCAAAAGCTTAATTGTAACATATTATCAAGAAAGGGGATTGGCTTAGGCCAGTTCCCTTTTTTTTTATCTGGTCTAAACATTTCTATTCCATAATCTACAATGAAGTATACATCTCGTAAAGATGCTATCCTGATGCTTCAGGATGGAACCTACCTAAAGGGTAAGGCTATTGGTAAAATTGGTACTGTGGGCGGAGAAATTTGCTTTAACACAGGTATGACTGGTTACCAGGAAATCTATACGGATCCGTCTTATTTTGGGCAGATCATCATTAATACAACTTCTCATATTGGAAACTATGGTGTTTCAGCCCTAGAACAGGAGTCTGCTTCTGTTAAATTTAATGGCCTGGTATGCGATAAGTTTTCGAGTGTATATTCAAGGCACAATGCAGAATCTTCATTACAGGAATATCTGCAAAATGCTGGTATCGTGGGTATAAGTGATATCGATACCCGTAGTCTGGTTCGTTACGTGCGTAACAAGGGCGCAATGAACGCTATTATTACTTCTGAGGAGAATGATATCAGCAAGATCAGAGAAATGTTAGCAGCTGTTCCTGATATGTTGAATCTTGAACTTTCAACAAAAGTAAGTACAAGGCAGATTTATGAATATGGGAATCCGGATGCTACTAAGAAAGTAGCTGTGCTTGACCTTGGTATAAAAAGCAGTATTCTTAATAATTTTGTAAAAAGAGATGTTTTTTGCAAAGTGTTTCCTGCCACTACTTCGTTCCAGGAAATGCAGGAGTGGCAACCTGATGGCTACTTTATTTCTAATGGGCCTGGTGACCCTGCAGCAATGGAGTATGCTACTAACACTGTAAAGGATATCATAAATCAAAATATACCTTTATTTGGTATTTGCCTTGGCCACCAGATTTTGGCACAGGCCAATGATATCGAAACTTATAAGATGCATCATGGCCATAGAGGTTTAAACCATCCTGTTAAAAACCTTATTACAGGTAAGTGCGAGGTTACATCACAAAATCATGGGTTTAGTGTATCTGCCGATTCAGTATCAGCATCAAAAAATGTAGAGGTTACCCACATAAACCTTAATGATGATACTATTGAAGGGATTAAGGTAATAAATAAGCCTGCTTTCTCTGTGCAGTACCATCCCGAATCTGCTCCAGGCCCACATGATTCAACTTACCTGTTTGATGATTTTGTTAAATTAATGCCTTAAAACTAATACTGATTAAAATTTCTGCTCTTAATTAGAACAGAAATTTTAAATTTGTCCTGTATTTCACATAAACTATAATACTTAACCACAATGAGTCTAATTGAAAAGATTGTAGCCCGTCAAATTTTTGACTCCAGAGGCAATCCTACAGTAGAAGTGGATGTAACAACTACTAATGGTTACATTGGCCGTGCAGCGGTTCCTTCTGGAGCCTCTACAGGTACGCACGAGGCTGTAGAACTCAGAGATAATGATAAAGGCAGCTATATGGGCAAAGGTGTTTTAAATGCCGTTGCTAATGTGAATGGCGCGATAGCCGAGGAACTTGAAGGCTTTTCTGTATTTGAGCAGAACATGCTTGATAAAGTTATGATAGAGCTTGATGGAACTGAAAATAAAGGGAAGTTAGGAGCTAATGCTATATTAGGTGTTTCTTTGGCAATTGCTAAAGCTGCTGCTCTTGAAGCTGGACAGCCTTTGTATAGGTACATAGGTGGTGTAAGTGCAAATACACTTCCAGTTCCTATGATGAATATCTTAAATGGTGGTAGCCATGCCGATAATTCTATAGACTTCCAGGAGTTTATGATTATGCCTACAGGAGCCAAATCATTTAGTGAGGCCATGAAAATGGGCTCTGAGGTGTTTCATCATTTAAAAAGTGTATTAAAGAGTAAAGGGTTATCTACAAACGTAGGTGATGAAGGTGGTTTTGCTCCCAATATTGCTTCTAACGTTGAGGCAATTGAGGTTGTATTGCAAGCTATTGAAAAGGCTGGCTACAGACCTGGCGAAGATATTTTCATTGCTATGGATGCTGCTTCTTCTGAGTTTTATGATGCCGAAACCGGCCTGTACCACTTTAAGAAATCTACAGGAGATAAATTAACTTCTTCTCAAATGGCTAATTACTGGAAAGAGTGGACTGAAAAATACCCGATCCTTTCTATTGAAGATGGTATGGCAGAAGATGATTGGGCAGGATGGAAAGAGCATACTGAGCTTTCTGGTAACAAAATCCAGATTGTGGGAGATGACCTTTTTGTAACTAACGTAAAGCGTTTGCAAAGCGGTATTGATCAAGGTATCGGTAACTCTATACTTATTAAGGTAAACCAGATCGGTAGCTTAACAGAAACTATTGCTGCGGTTAACCTGGCTCACAAAAATTCATATAAGTCTGTAATGTCTCACCGCTCTGGCGAAACTGAAGATTTTACTATTGCAGACCTTGCGGTTGCACTTAATACTGGTCAGATTAAAACTGGTTCTGCCTCTCGTTCTGACAGGATCGCTAAATACAACCAGTTACTTCGTATCGAAGAGGAGCTTGGTGAAGTAGCATACTACCCTGGCCGCAAATTCTAATAATTCTTTTTATAAAAAATCCGCTGCGTCTTGTGGCGGATTTTTCTTTTTTACCTAATTTAGATGGCTAATTCCATCATCTGTTATGCTTAAGCGTATTCCTTCGTTCACCAAAAGTTTTTACTTTATTATCACTCTACTTTTTGTATTGTGGATGCTGGTTTTTGACAGGAATGATGTGTTTACCCAGTATAAAATGAGGGCTAAGCTAAAGCAACTGGAGAGCGAGAGAGATTATTATCTGGAGAAAATTTCAGAAGTGGAAAAAGATAAGTCTGAGCTTTTTAGCAGTTCGCAACTTATTGAAAAGTTTGCACGCGAAAAGTATTTGATGAAAAAGCCTACTGAAGATGTATATATTGTTGTAGAGGAATAGTCTATAATAATAGATGTATTTGTGGGTCCCAGAACAAAGTTTTAAAATTTACTACTCTGTTATCCTCCACTTGTATACCTTCTGCTTCCAATAGCTCCTGCATAAGAGTTGGAGTATTAAAATGATGTTTCCCAGTTAGCAGGCCATTTCGATTTACTACCCTGTGTGCTGGCACATTTTTATACTGGTGAGCGTTGTTCATTGCCCAGCCAACCATACGTGAGCTTCCTTTAGCACCTAAGTACGCTGCAATGGCGCCATAGCTACTTACCCTTCCATAAGGAATAAGCTTTACCACTTCGTATACATCTTCAAAAAAATTGGGAGGTAGTGCCATTTTTTAACGCTGGAAATCTGTAATTTTTATCTGGTGCTGGCAAAAGCTCCACTCATAGGGCTGGTTAGAGCAAATCAATACTATTTTACCTTTACTTGTGGTTTCCATTTGTTCCTGGTACCAGCTAATCCCTCTATCATCCATATTTGAGGTAGGCTCATCAAGCATAAGTATATCAGCCTGGCTGTATAAAGCCAGGCCTAGTTTAAGGCGTTGCTTCATACCGGAAGAGAAATTACGAACCAGTTTGTTGGCAGATCGTTCCAGGTACATTAGTTCAATGAGCCTGCGCTCTGACAAGCCTTCCTGACGTGGTTTAAATTGGTTATGAAAGCGTATAAGCTCTGTAAGGGTATATTCTTCAATAAGCTCTAGATAAGGTGCTGCCAGAGCTATATACTTATAAAAATATTCTGGGCTTATTGTATTGTTTGCCTGTACAAGCTCTAGTTTGCCCTCAGTAGGAGGGAGAAAGCCTGCCAGAATTTGCAGCAGTGTAGATTTTCCAGAACCATTAGGGCCTGTAATGGCATAGCTTTGTCCAGCAATAAAGTTATAGCTGAAATCTTTGAATATCCAATCGCGATGAAAGCGTTTAGATAATCGCTCTGTATGGATAGAGAAGTTTTTTTGCGCCATGCTACATATAGATCGTAAACAAATAAGCCACCGGGTGGTGGCTTATTTATTATTGTTTTTAAAAGGGTTAGTCAGAACCACCCTTCATAATACCTCTTTCAGAATTACGGATAAATTCAACAACCATATCGCGTTCCTGTGAAGCAGGAATTTCAGAATCAATTCTACTGAGGGCATTAGAGTTATTTAAGCCGCTTAAGTAAACAATACGGTATACTTCCTGTATCTGATTTATAATTGTGCTATCAAATCCACGGCGGCGCAAGCCAATGGTATTTATACCGCAATAGCTAAGCGGCTCACGGCCTGCCTGTGTATAAGGGGGCACATCTTTACGAACTAAAGATCCGCCGGCAACCATTGCATGGGCACCAATTTTTACAAACTGGTGTATTGCACTTGAGCCACCTACTACAGCATAATCTCCAATTTCAACATGTCCCGCTACTTGAACTGTGTTTGCAAGTATGCAGTTATTGCCAACTATGCAATCGTGTGCCAGGTGTACATAAGCCATAATAAGGCAGTTTTTTCCAACCTCTGTCTTATGCTTATCTTTTGTACCACGGTTTATGGTTGCACATTCTCTCACGGTAGTATTATCACCGATAATGGCAAGTGTATCTTCGCCTGCAAACTTCAGATCTTGAGGGATAGCTGATATCACAGCACCCGGAAATATTCGGCAGTTTTTACCAATCCGGGCCCCGTCCATAATTGTAACGTTGGAGCCAATCCAGGTACCTTCTCCAATTTCTACATTACCATAAACGGTAGTAAAGGGTTCTATCGTTACACCAGGACCTATCTTAGCATCGGGGTGGATATAGGCTAATGGTTGATTCATCATTGTTTTCTTACTATACTAGCTGACATCACAGCCTCACATACCAGATTACCAGCTACAAAAGCCTGTCCATGCATTTTGGCTATACCTCTTTTGATAGGTGCTACCAGCTCGCATTTAAATACGATTGTATCGCCAGGCAATACCATTTTCCGGAAGCGGCAGTTTTCAATACCCAGGAAATAGGTCCAGTAGTTTTCCGGATCTGGTACAGTGCTCAATACCAGTATGCCACCTGTCTGGGCCATAGCTTCTATTTGAAGTACACCAGGCATTACAGGGTTACCAGAAAAGTGACCCTGGAAAAAGGGCTCATTAATTGTTACGTTCTTTATCCCTGCTACCGATTTTTCGTCCAGGTGATAAATCCTATCGATTAGGCGGAAAGGATAGCCATGAGGCAGCATTCTCGATATCTGATTAATATCCAGGACAGGGGGCTGTCTTGGGTCATAATCAGGTATAGTCTGCTTGGCACTCTCTTTCATAAGTTTTTTTATCTTTTTGGCAAAGGCAACATTGGCTGCATGGCCAGGACGGGCGGCTAAGATCTGGGCTTTGATAGGTCTGCCAATTAAAGCAAGATCTCCTACCATATCCAGTAGCTTATGACGGGCCGGCTCGTTTTTATAGCGAAGCTCAACGTTGTTGAGAATACCTTCCGACTGTACTTCTATTTTAGGTTGCTTAAATAACTTGGCAAGGTAGTCCAGTTCATCAGGCTCTACTACCCGGTCTACAACTACAATTGCATTACTTAAGTCACCTCCCTGTATCAGGTTTTGCTTGTATAGTTGCTCTATTTCATGTAGAAAGCAAAAAGTACGGCAAGAAGCAATTTCATCAGCAAAGTGGCTTATGTTATTAAGTGATGCATGCTGGCTACCCAATACCGGAGAGTTATAATCTACCATTACGGTAAGGCGGTACGTATCCAGCGGAAGAGCCGCAATTTCTACATTACGGGCTTCATCTCTGTAAAACACACTTTCAGTAATTTCAAAGAAGTTACGTGGTGCATTTTGTTCTTCTGTACCTACAGATTGTATTGCCTGCACAAAGTAAGCAGAGCTTCCATCCATAATAGGAGGCTCAGGGCCATCAAGCTGTATTAATACATTATCAATTTCAAGACCTACAAGTGCGGCCAATGTATGCTCTACTGTATTGACACGGGCTCCGTTCTTTTCAATGGTTGTACCTCTTGAAAGATCTACCACGTAATCAACATCTGCTTCTACGGTGGGTTGTCCCTCAAGATCAATGCGCTGAAATACAATACCGTGGTTGATAGGAGCCGGCTTAAAAGTCATGGTTACACTAACACCTGTATGGAGTCCCACACCCGAAATAGTAACCGGCTCTTTAATAGTATGTTGTTTGGTATTCATTATATGCCTTTTGTGGGGGACAAATTTATTACATTTTCTTCGAGTTTTTCAATGCGCTTCAGTAAATCGGGTAGTTTTTTGTAAACTGCCATTGAACGAAGGTGCGAACTGATTTCAAAAGCGGGTGATCCCTGTACAGTAGTATTTTCTTTTACTATCGATTTACCTACACCCGACTGAGCTCCTATTTTGGTGCCTTTTGCTATAGAAATATGCCCTACAATGCCAATCTGGCCACCAATCATGCAATTTTCACCAATAATGGTAGAGCCGGAAACGCCCGTTTGTGCTGCTATTACGGTGTTTTGTTTTATTTCTACATTATGTGCTATCTGGATCAGGTTGTCCAGCTTAACACCCTTACGGATAATAGTAGAGCCCATAGTAGCACAATCTATTACGGTATTGGCACCTATATCAACATGGTCTTCAAGCACTACATTACCTAATTGCGGTATTGTTTTATAAGTGCCATCGGGCTGTGGGGCAAAACCAAAGCCATCGCTTCCAACAACAGCACCTGCCTGTATGGTACAATAATTACCTATTATACAATCTTTATAAATTTTAACACCAGCATAAAGTATGGTATTGTTACCAATGTGCACGTTATCGCCTATGTATACATGAGGGTAAATTTTTACATTGTCTCCTATGCTTACATTATTACCGATATAGGAAAAAGCGCCTCTGTAATTATTTTGGCCAATAGTTACCTGCTTACCAATGTATGCTGGCTCTTCTGTACCTACTTTGCTGAAATTTACTAGGCGGCTGTATTCTTCAAGTAAACGGGTAAATGCTGTGTAGGCATCTTCAACAAAAATAAGGGTTGTTTGCAGGCCTTGCCTCGGTACAAAAGTTCTGTTTACCAATACAGCAGATGCCTGGGTTGTATAGATAAATTGCTCGTATTTGGGGTTGGCCAGAAAAGCAATGGTGCCAGGCGTTGCTTCCTGTATTTTAGCGATGCCAGCTACTTTCAGTGTTTCATCACCTTGAACTGTTCCTGCAAGTAAACCTGCAATCTGGCTTATTGTAAATTCCATTACGTATTTTATTTCTGATTCCTGCTTTTTAATTGTTAGATTAATAACAGGAACAATTATGTTTACTTTTACAAACCTACTGAAAGTGTTTGGGTTATAAAAAGAAAGTCAGAATCTTAACCATCAAATTTACAACCAAACCCTAACAATCAGGTAACATAAATATTACAAAGATATAGTTTTAGGGTAGCATATGTAAAACTTCTTAACAATTTTACTCATTGCTTTAATATTAGGAAGGTCAGCCGCTTCGGATACATCTATCACTTTTCCTTCTTTGGTAAGTATGTTTATGGCATGCCCCTGGCTTACATAGGCAGAGTTGCTGATGTGGCCCGATAAAAACAGGTAATCAAGATCTTTGCCTTTCAAACCCAGTTGTAAAGAAACCTCCTTTCGCAATTGTTGCACATAATCCTTGCCTGGGTGGGTGTTGGTTAATTGTATACGAAACAGGTTTCGTTCCAGCATACCTCTACTCAGGAAAGATAGCACAGGATCTGTGTGGTTGCTCCAATCTTTTATACCTGCCCAGATGTCATGGTCATCCAATTGGGCAAAAAGCTTTAAATAGTCGGGGTTGTTCTGAAAGTCGGCCTGGGTAACAGTGTTGTTAAGAAAAAATGAGAGAGCCTTGGTTGCTTCTACCTTAACTCCTTGCTGCGCCAGGTAACGGGCACGGCGTATGGTTTGTATAAGCATATTTTCTGCACTTACCGTAGTTTTATGCAGGTAAACCTGCCAGTACATAAGCCGGCGGGCATTTAAAAAGCTTTCAATACTATAAATAGCTTTTTCTTCAACTACCAGCTTGTCATCGCGCACTTCGAGCATCCGGATAATGCGGCTTGCACCCACATTGCCTTCTGTTACCCCTGTAAAATAACTATCACGCTTCAGGTAATCGAGTCGATCGGTGTCAAGCTGGCTCGACACTAACTGGTGAAAGAAGCCCCGCTCATAAGTATTGCAAAATATCTTTATAGCCAGGTCCAGGGCTCCGTTCATTTCTTTATTAAGCTCTTTCATGAGCATCATGGATATGCTTTCGTGGTGCACACCTGCCAGAATGCTATTTTCTAAAGCATGCGAAAAAGGACCATGCCCAATATCGTGCATTAATATGGCAATTTGGGCGGCTTCGCACTCAGCATCTGAAACATGATGCCCTTTACTTTGAAGGGTACTTAATGCTATGCCCATTAAGTGCATAGCCCCAAGGGCATGATGAAAGCGGGTATGCAAAGCACCTGGGTAAACAAAGTCTGTGAGGCCAAGCTGTTTGATGCGCCTTAGGCGTTGAAAATAAGGGTGCTGTATGATGTCAAAAACCAGGTCGCAGGGAACTGTAATAAACCCATGCACCGGGTCATTGAAAATTTTCTTTTTGTTCAAAATCCTGACATTTAAACGGGACCTGAAGTGTTTAAAATTTCTGGCTCCGTATTTGTAACTGAGTAGTTAGATTAATTGAGTTTTTTTGAGATTAATTGCTCAAATTTACGTAATACATATAATTTGTTACAGTTTTAAACAAATTCAACCCGATATTTACTATGCAAAGATATAACATTTTATGGGCCGATGATGAAATAGACCTGCTCAAACCCTACATCATGTTCCTCAATAACAAGGGGTATGATGTTACGCCGGTCAATAACGGCTCTGAGGCAGTTGAGAAATGTGCCGAAGATAATTTTGATGTAGTTTTCCTGGATGAGAACATGCCTGGCATGACCGGCCTGGAAGCGCTAGCCCAGATCAAAACCACCCGACCTAACCTGCCGGTAGTAATGATCACCAAATCTGAGGAAGAGCATATTATGGAAGATGCCATTGGCTCCAAAATTGCCGATTACCTCATTAAGCCATTTAACCCTAATCAGTTACTTCTTTCAGTTAAAAGAATACTTGATAACAGAAGGCTAGTTTCTGAAAAAACCAACCAAAGCTACCAGCAGGACTTCAGAAACATTAGCATGGCATATAATGACCGTATTGACCATGAAGAGTGGGCAGAAATTTACAAAAAGCTAATTTTTTGGGAGCTTGCCATCGATAGTACAGAAGAGCGCAGTATGGGCGAAGTAATAGATATGCAAAAAGATGAGGCCAACTCTAACTTTGCAAAGTTTATTATGGAGAACTACGAAGACTGGCTGAATGGAGAAGAGGATGGACCGCTTATGTCGCACAGGCTCATGAAAGAAAAGGTTTTCCCGCTGCTTTCCAAAACAGAGCCTCTTTTCTTTATTGTAATTGATAACCTTCGCTATGATCAATGGAAGATTATACAGCCTATTATTGAAGAGTATTTTATAGTTGAAGAAGAGTCCAGCTATTACTCTATTCTGCCTACAACCACAGCATATTGCCGTAATTCGATTTTCTCGGGCATGCTGCCCAGCGAAATGGCTACCAAATATCCAAAATTATGGGTAACCGATGAGGATGATGAAGGCAAAAACAACCACGAAGATGAGTTTTTGCAAATTCAGTTGCAGCGTAATAAGCTGGATATTAAGCATAGCTATCATAAAATTATTACCAACTCGCAGGGAAAAGAGCTAAACGAGAAGTTTCAGAACTTGCTTAACAACCAGCTTAATGTAATTGTATACAACTTTGTGGATATGCTATCGCATGCCCGTACTGATACAGCAATGATCAGAGAGCTGGCCCCGGACGAGGCTGCTTACCGCTCGCTTACCAACTCCTGGTTCATGCACTCTCCGCTTATGGAAATGCTACGTAAAATTTCAGAGAAAAAAGGAAAAGTAGTTATTACTACCGACCATGGCACCATACGGGTAAAGCGTCCGTTTAAAATTATAGGCGACCGTAACGTAAACACCAACTTACGCTACAAACAAGGTAAAAACCTGGGCTTTGAAGATGATGATGTGTTTGTGGCCCGCAAGCCGGAACGATTCTTTTTACCTAAGCCTAATGTTAGTACGGCCTATGTATTTACCATACAGGATTACTTCTTTGCTTATCCTAACAACTTTAACTACTATGTAAATTATTATAAAGATACTTTCCAACATGGGGGAGTATCGCTTGAAGAAATGATAGTTCCTTTTGTAACCTTACGTCCTAAATAGATGCAGGTAACTCCCAGAAGCCTCCGGTATGCAATATGCCGGAGGCTTTTTTGTTTAAGATGCAATAGTTTGCAGAATTGGATTTGTAACAGAGTGAGAAGTACCCAAGAGGGAAAAAGTACAAGGCTTACATTAAGGTATAGATATATGCACTCTTTTTATTATTTTTACCTTCCAAAATAAGATTCATGCAGATTAGCTATTCCGCGCTCACCGAACTGGATAGAGTAGCAGGACAAATAATACCGTATGCCGGGCAAAAAAAAGTCTGGATTTTTGAAGGAGACATGGGAGCAGGAAAAACTACGCTTATCCGATCTATTTGTGCGCAATGGGGTGTGCAGGACAATGTAACCAGTCCTACTTTTTCGCTTGTAAACGAGTACCAGGCAGCTAACGGTAATCCTATTTATCATTTTGATTTTTACAGAATTAAAAATGAAGCCGAAGCCCAGGATATTGGGCTGGAGGAATATTTTTATTCTGACCAGATATGTCTGGTAGAATGGCCCTCTAAGGTAGAAGGGCTGCTACCCGATGAATACTTCAAGGTTGTGATCCAGGCGGATTCCAGCACAGACAGAACTATATTGTTGAGCCATCATGAGAGATAAGTTTAGCTCCGGCTTTGAGTCCCTAGCGAAAGAGCAAGGCCTGTATCCACAGGAACAGCTAATGCGGGTTGAAGCACACAAGCACGGAATGTATGTAGGCATGCCCAAAGAAGTATCGTTACAGGAAAACAGGGTACCACTGACCCCAGATGCCGTAGCGCTGCTGGTAAACAACGGGCACGAGGTGATGGTAGAGGCCGGTGCCGGCAAGCTAGCCCGCTTTGAGGATAATGAGTATTCTGATGCAGGAGCAAAGATTGTTTATTCTACAAAAGAAGTTTACGAGGCCGATATTATTATTAAGGTAAGCCCGCCTACTGAAGAGGAAATTACCAACATGAAACCCGGGTGCACCCTGATATCTGCCCTGCAGATGAGCCGCCTGGATGGAAAGTATATACAGCTGCTGAACTCCAAAAAGATTACAGCCCTGGGCTATGAATTTTTACAGGATGAGGTGGGAGGGATGCCCATTATACGTGCCATGAGCGAAATTGCCGGTAGTACCGTAATGCTTATTGCAGCCGAGTACCTGAGCAGCTTTCGTAATGGTAAAGGTATAATTTTGGGAGGTATAACCGGGGTGCCGCCTACCAAGGTACTTATTTTAGGGGCGGGCACTGTTGGCGAATATGCGGCCCGAACTGCGCTAGGCCTTGGAGCCGAAGTAAAGATATTCGATAACCTGTTGTATAAGTTACGCCGCATCAAGCAGGAGCTGGGCCATCAGATTTTTACTTCTACTATCGATAATGGTACCCTTACAGATGCCATAAGCCGTGCAGATGTTATAGTAGGTGCTTTGCGCTCTGAAGAAGGCCGCGCCCCTTGTGTTATTACCGAAGAGATGGTAGCCAACATGCGCCCAGGCTCTGTAATTATAGATGTGAGTATAGACCAGGGTGGTTGCTTTGAAACCTCTGAAGTAACAACGCACAAAAATCCTGTGTTTATAAAACATGATGTTATACACTATTGTGTGCCTAATATACCCTCGCGGGTAGCCCGTACCGCGTCTACGGCCTTAAGCAATATTTTTACCCCCATCCTGGTAAAAGCTGCCGATTTAGGAGGTATTGATGAAATGATTTTTGCGAAAGAGTGGTTTATGCGTGGTATCTATACCTATAAAGGTAGCCTTACTAATGCACACCTGGCCAAGCGATTGCATATGAAACATAAAGACCTGAAGCTGCTGATGGCAGCCAGGTTCTGATATAAAATAAAAGGCTGCTAAACGTTTAG
>FPIC01049600.1_pt1 | contig 14590 bp, 20 predicted proteins | sample 1504481 | NCBI WGS metagenome assembly FPIC01 (sample SAMEA4475357, study PRJEB15587) | soil metagenome | biome: Soil; feature: Field | place: India | collected 2015-03-11 | depth 0 m
CATGAGCAAAATTGCGCTGGCTCTTCTGCTAGTTCTCATAGCCGGCGCCTAGCAACGCTTCATCCCCTTCAACTCCTCCACCGCCTCCCCTAAGGTCATGCCCTTTGCCAAAAGCCGCTCTAAGTGGAGCTCTGTCGGCATCCCGTGCGCTAAGAGGATCTCCGCCGCCTCGTCGATAGGAGCGTCGTGCTGGTAAATTAGCCTAGCCGCCTTGTTAAGGGCCAAAAGCGCCGATGGGTCGAAGCGGAATCCCACCAAGGCGCAGGCATCTACCACGATCTGTCTAGTCCCGCCGCGCATCGTAGACGGCCCGTGCTCCCCGCGGAATGCCCTCACAGCCACCGCCGACGCCTCCGTAACGCACCTCCCCACCAGCGACTCTAAGACCTCCATCTGGGCCCTCCCGATACCCACAGACCCAAGCAGTGCGCCTGCCCGGGCCGCCTCGGCCAACCTGTTCATGAGATACTCCCTGCTCAACTCGCCGTCGGCCCCCAGCGACATGACCCAGACCTCGGCCTCGATGCCCAGCTCCTTTGCCTTTGCCAACACCGCCAGGCCGTAGGCGTCGGAGAGGGGGCTCCTCAGAGAGTCCTCACATCCAATGCCCAACACATCGCCCCCAACGTCGACGCCGATGATTCTGTTAAACCGCGACAAAGTTTTGGACAGCTCGCTCGGCTTTTTATAGGGGTCTGCCAGGTAGACGGACTTTTTCAAAACCTCAGCGACGCACATGCCCTGAGTCTTGAATATCCTCCCGCCCCTCTCCGCGTAGCTCCTCGGCGTAGCGAGGTATAGCCCTCCTCCGAGGTCTACTACTTCGCGCAGAGCACTTGGCGGCACGGGCCCGGGCTCGGGGTCCACCACGAAGCGCTCCCAGGGCAACTGCCCCACCGCCTCCTCCCCGGCTAGAGCAGCGGCGAAGACCACATCTCCACCCCCGCCAATCGCCAAATACAAAGACACGGCGGCTTGTAAATACCCCCCTATAAATTCTACCGCTTCGTCCCAGCTATCAGCGCGAAGAGTCCCAAAAAGACGAGGACTACGCCTACTACCAGTAACGGCGAGGCGGACGGCCCAGCCCCCAGCGCAACGCCTACAATTGCCAGCAGGCCGCCCCACAAGGCTGAGGGCCTAGTCCTATCCAGCGCCATCAGCGAAATGCCAAAGGCGACTAGGCCAACCGCCGCCAGTAAATTCACTGCGAAGCCCACTAAGCCCAGAGACGACGCGACTAAGTATACCCCTACTGCTATCGCCGCGACTGCTGCCGAAGTTTCTGTGGGCGTCACGGGAGCTTGGCGCCGCAGTTCATGCAGAACTTGGCGTCTGGCGGGTTGACGTAGCCACACTGGGGGCACTTCTTACCAAGCATATACCCGCAGTTAATGCAGAATTTAGCCCCGGGCGGGTTGACGTAGCCACACTGAGGACATACAACTCCCTGAGTAGCGGCTTGTTGCGAAACGCCGGCCGCGGGCTGTTGTTGCTGTGCCGGTGCTTGCTGTTGCTGGGGCCAGAGAAGGGGCGGTATGAGGACTATGCCCGTCCCCGCGGCGGCGCCGGGGCTTTTTCCGAGCTCGGCGGCGGCCTTTTGCACCGTCTCCATGCGGAGGTACTCTGAGGGGTTCACCCCCGTGGCCCTTATGAAGAAGAGCCTGTCGCGCCAGATCTGGTCAGTGACGTCAAGCCCCTCGAACCTAACGTCGATTAGCTCAAGGCCTAGGCGGGCGAACTGGGGCTGAATCGCGTTTTTCGCTATGAAGCTGACCTGGTCCAAGTTGCCGTATATGGTGAAGATGGACTGCCTCGACAGCTCGGCCATGAGGAGCTCGTTGAAGTAGCCCCTCAAAAACTTCTGGAGATCCTCCGTCGTGTATATGTTCTGCCCGCCCACCACCTGCGTCACGAAGAGGGCTGGGTCGGCCACCCGGAACCACGCAGTGCCGTAGAACTGTATGGGAGCCAGCTCCACGGTCTGCCCCCTCCCGCCGAAGGGGAGTTGGTGTTGCTTCAGCGACACATATATCACAGTGGCGACGAAAGGCGACTTCTCGAAGCCGGCCACCCTGCTCAGCACCTGGGTAAGGAGTGGCAAGTTCAACGTGGTGAGGGTGTGCCTCCCCGCGCGGAACACGTCGTACACTTTCCCGTCCCGCATAAACACTGCGGCTTGCCACTCCTCCACGATCAGCTGGGCCCCCCACTCAATTCTATCTACAGGATAGCGCCAGATAATCTCGCCCTCTTTTGGGTTTACCCATTGAATAACTTGAGGCACATATAGCCAAGTTGAGCAATTTAAATCTCTTAGCCCCAAGTCTATTCAAAACGTGGCACCGCCGCCCGAGGCGCACGGGCAAGTGGCTATATATATGCCAATTGTAGTAGCCGTGGAGCCCCTATTGTATAACGCAACACTAGTCACAGCGGGGACTCTACTAGGTGTTGCGGCTGGGCTATTGGGGAGAAGTGGTGATAAGTCAGTTGAATTTGGGCTTGGGTTTACAGGTGGCGTTATGCTTATGGCCAGCTTTACCAGCCTCATTCTTCCCGGCGTTGAGGGTTGGGGGTTTTGGCAAGTAGGGGCGGGGATAGCGGCTGGGGTTGCCCTAGTCCACTTACTGAACGCCGCCGTACCGCACGAACACTTGATTAAGGGCTACGAGGGTCCCGCGGCGATGATAGGGAAATTGAGGAAGAGCTGGCTCATCGCCATGGCAATAACTATCCACAACATCCCCGAGGGCCTCGCGGTCGGAGTCGCCACGGCCTACAGCGCCGAGCTGGGGTTTGCCACAGCCTTGGCTATTGCCATACAGGACGTGCCCGAGGGAGTCGCGGTGGTCATGCCACTGCTGAGAATCGGCTTAAGAACTCCCATCGTCGTAGGAGTCCTCAGCGCAGTCGTTGAAGGCGCCTCTGTAATAGCCAGCGGGATAGGTGCCTCGGCGTTGCTTGCGTTGCTTGGCGTAGCCATGGGCCTAGCGGGCGGCGCCATGATATACGTAACAGTGGCCGAGCTCTTCCCAGAAATATACGCAGAGGGCAAAGACAAGAAACAACCAACCTTCGGCTTCGTAGCAGGCACTTTGACAATGCTCTTTTTAGATACCTTCTACAGCTGAGGCCGCGCCCACCGGAACTCACCTAAGATGAGCAAAATTCTTAGATTTACGTGATGGCGTGCGGCATGAGCTGGAAGTACCTGATAATTACGGTAGCTGTACTGGCGGCATATGTCCTAGTGCTGGTGTCACTGGCGTGGTACACCACCGACGGCGGCTGGCACAGAGAAGAGCACGACGCAGGTGAATACCCCCCAAGACACGGCGAGGGCATTATCACAATCACAACAGGTAGTCAATGAAGATGAGCGCGACAATGAGCGGCTGGTTCATCAGGGCAATTGTAATACTACTACTAGCAACCTCAGGCGTCATCCTGGCGTTTACAGGTCTGGTGATGCTCTTCGAAGAGCCAGATTAGCGCCCGTTGTCGGGTCCACAGAGCGGCCAAATACTACTGCCCGAGCTCTCCAGACACTTCTGGAGGAACTTACACACATACGCGGCGTTTTCAATAATCGGCATCGGCACACTTCACATATGGCTAAACAGAAGGTCGCTGAAGCTTTACCTAAAAAAGATTTTCCTACCAGCTAAGACTGGCTCCTCCACCTCTTGAACAGCTTGTCGAATATCCCCTCTTTTTTTACCTCAGTTTGTTGCGCGGCGGCGTGGCCTTGCTCCCAGACAGAAGGGGGCGGCTCCGCTATGGCCTTGAGGGTTTTAGTCCTCTCGTCTATCTTCGCGTCTAGGCTCTGCAACTGGGCGAGCAAGTTCCTCAACGAGTCTATCCACTCAGGGGAGCCCGGCTTAAGGGACTGGAGAGCCGCGGCGAGGTCGGCAACCTTTTTCGCCTCCTCCACTAGAGAGAGGTCGTGGCGGTAAACCTCTTCGAGAACCCCCTCGTCGACCTTGGCCAAGTCGAAAAAGCCGGCGTAGCCGTGGGGGGCCTTGTCTATCTTCTGCGCCACCTTGTCTAGCTCCGCCCTCACCGCGTCCCAGAGGAAGCGGGCGTCAGGATTTGCGGCCACGGCGCGGGCGTCGCTGGGGCTGAGGACGAGACGCGACGCAACTGAGGAGAGTATGGAGGCGACGTGGCGGCGGAGGAGGGCGTCTGTCTCCCGCCTGACCTCCTTCTGCTTGTACCCGGCGTACCCTGGGATGTACGCAGCTATCCTCTCCAGTAGGTTTTTCTTAAAACTCATGACACGGTTTGGGGACAGTTTATTAAATTTGAAACGCTACTGGAGATAGGGCATGTACGCGGGGCTCACCTCTTTTTCCAAATACTGCAGAAAGACCTCCACCTCTTGGTAAGAGGCGTAGGCCACGCCCAGTCTCTCGGCGAGCTCCTTGTCCCCTACAACAACGGCGAATTTGTCATGGATATCCTCCCTCAGGCGGTGTTTCAAAACCCTTTTCAAACCTGGGCAATCCGTCAGCGCCGTGACTTCGATATCCCACAACTTGAGCTTCGCCGCGACTATTGGCGGGGGGCAACTGTCGAAAATAAAGATCAGCGATGTCATGACGCAGAACCTTTCCCTACTTAAAAATTTATGTGATTTTTATTAGAAGCCATTTCAACTAGCTCCGCTCCTCCAGTGGGATGTACTTAAGCCCAATGGGGCCGACGTATTTCTCTGTCGGCCTTATGAGGCGATTCGCTTGGCGGTATTCCAAGACGTGGGCGACCCATCCAGCCGCGCGGGATATGGCGAAGGTCGGCAGGTTTATGTCAACGGGTAGGCCGAGGTAGCGGAAGATCACCGCGGCGTATAGGTCGGTGTTGGGGTAGATGCCCTTCGCCGCCAGCTTAGCCGTCACGTAATCTTCGAGCCGCTCGGCGATTTCCACCCAGCGGAAGTCACCCCTCTCCGCCGCTAGCCCTTTAGCCAGCTCCCTCAGAACCCTCAGCCTCGGGTCGGGGCCCTTCTTGTACAGCCGGTGTCCGAAGCCCGGTATCCTCCGCCCCTTGGCCAGTTGCTCATCGACCCAGCGCTCCACCTTCTTGGCGTCTCCTATCTCCTCGATCATCTTCGCGGCGTCTACATTGGCCCCGCCGTGGAGAGGCCCCTTGAGGCTGGCCACGGCCGCGGTGACGGCAGCGTACATGTCGGCGAAGGTTGAGGCCACGGTAACTGCGGTGAAGGCGCTGTTGTTCATGGAGTGCTCTGCGTATACTATCAGCATGACGTCCATCGCCCTGGCCTCCCGCGGGCTGGGCCTCTCCCCCCTAAGCGCCCAGAGGAAGTACTCCGCGTGGCTCCCCGCCTCCGCCGGGTGGACAGGCTCTTGCCCCCTTCTAGCCCTGTCAAAAGCCGCCACGACGTAGGGCATCGCCGCGGTTATCTTCAACCCCCTCTGGAGCTCCGCCTCCGGCGACTTGTCTGAAAGATCCTCCCCCCAAGCCATTGCCGAAACCGCCGTCCTCAACACGTCGATAGGCTCAGCCGATGGCGGCGCTGATTTCGCCAGCGCCGCGACGTGCGGCAGGGGTAGCCGATGCGCCGCGAGCCTAGCCTTAAACTCCTCCAGCTCTCGCCTGCCCGGGAGCCGGCCGAACCAAAGGAGGTAGGTCACCTCCTCAAAAGTGGACAGCCGGGCCAGCTCTTCGAGGTCGTAGCCGCGGTAGTATATCTTGGAATTTTCCAAGTCGATGTAGCATATCTTCGTTTCTTTTACCACAACCCCTTCTAGACCAGGGAGGTACATAGCTACGTATAAGTGTTTTATTATTTATATCACTTCGCCGCAGATATAAACCTCTTAATTTCCTACTCTTAAATTATAATTAAAGTTAAGTGATATATAAAGAATAAACCTACGTCGCTTTTTCGGCTTGGTGTAAAGAGGTGCTGAAAACGCGCCGGAGGCTACGCACACCGCCCATAGGCGGTTTCCTCAAGACGGAGAAGCCGATGTGGATCGCGCCGTAGCCGCTCCCATGCCCCGTTGTCTGAGAGGTAGAGCTTTTTCTGCGCGCGGGGCGAGAGGTATCGCTACTTGTACGATTTTTAGCAAACCGTTATAAGTCAGGGCATTCAGCGCCTTATGGAGCTTGTCGTCGTTTCGGTACTCGGCGCCGACCGGGTGGGGATTGTGGCCGGGATAGCCTCGGTATTGGCGAGACACAACGCGAATATTGTCGACATCTCGCAGACTGTTGTTCGGGATATCTTCTCGATGATCATGGTAGTGGACATCTCTAAGGCCGACGTCGATATTTCGCAACTTCGGAGGGAGTTAGAGGAAGAGGGGAAAAGGCTGGGGGTAATGGTGGGGGTTTTCCACATCGACGTCTTTAAGTACATGCAAAGGATATGAGGTTCGACCCGCGGGAGATTGGGGAGGTTCTCGAAATGCTTCTTTTTAGGGAGCTGGACATAAGGGCCGTCACGCTGAGCGTCAACACGCTCCCTGCCATCAGGCCGAATTTAAAGGACACGCTTGACGCCCTCAGCCATTTGCTGGAGCCCTACGCGAGGCGGCTGAGACCGGCGGCTGAGAAGGTGGCCTCTAAGCTGGGGGTTAGGATCGTGACGGTGCGCCTCGCCGTTTCGCCTACATCAATAATGCTGGAGCCGCTGGGGGACGCCAAGGCGGCTGTGGAGATCGCCGCTTTTCTGGACAAGCTGGCGGGGCGCCACGGGGTGGACATGGTGGGCGGCTTCTCGGCGTTTGTACACGGCGGGGTTTCGCGCGGGGCTGCCGCCCTTATTGAGAGTCTGGCGGAGGCGCTTAACAGCACTGAGAGGGTTGCGGGCTTTCTGAACGCGGCGTCTACCATGACTGGCATCAACTTAGAGGCTGTGAGGAGGGCGGCTCGGATTGTGCTGAGCCTCAAGCCCCACGCCGCGGCGCGTTTCGCCGTTACGTCCAACCTGCCGGAGGACGTGCCTTTTATGCCCGGGGCCTACCACGGCCTCGGCCAGCCAGACGCCGTTGTGAATATAGCGGTGAGCGGCCCCGGCGTGATCGAGGCTGTGGTGAGGAGCCTTCCCGACGCCGACGTTAGGACTCTCCACGACGCTATTAAGAGGGCGGCGTTTAAGATCACCAGGCTTGGTGAGCTGGTGGGCCGCGAAGTGGCGAAGGAACTCGGCGTGGCGTTCGGCGCCGTGGACCTCAGCGTGGCGCCTTCGCCTAAGGTGGGGGACTCGGTGGCTGCTGTGCTAGAGGCAATGGGCCTACCGAGGGTGGGCGCGCCTGGATCCGTCTTCGCCCTCGCCCTCTTTACAGACGCCGTGAAGAAGGGCGGCGCCATGGCGGCTTCCACCATAGGTGGGCTGAGCGGCGCGTTTATACCGGTAAGCGAAGACGCGGTGATGGCCCAAGCCGCGGCGGAGGGGGCGATTACCCTGGACGGCCTCAAGGCCATGGCCGCGGTGTGCAACACTGGGCTGGACATGGTTGGCATACCCGCCGACGTGGGGCCCGACGTCGTGGCCGCGATAATTGCGGACGTGATGGCGCTAGCAGTCCACTTGGACAAGCCCCTTGGGGTTAGGCTCATCCCAGTGCCGGGGGCTAGGCCGGGCGACTTCTACGATCTCGGCGGCCTATACGGCAGAGTGGCCGTGGTGGACGCATCGCGCTATTCTAGAATACCGCTGGTGGCGAGGCCGGGCACGGCGCCGCCGGGGGTGGAAAGGTTGAAAAAGGGGTAGCCAAAGTGGGAAATGCCAATTGAGGTGGCCGCCGCACCCAACGTAGACGCCGAGACGCGGGAGGAGTACAGATCCCTCTACCGAAAAACCCTAGGGGGCCTTGGGGAGGGGGCGAATTTCATAGTGGTCTTGACGGGGGGCTCAGAGCCCGAGATCCTAGCCGCCGCCGGGGACTACAACATCATCCTCGCGTGGCCCCACTACAACTCCCTCCCAGCCGCGCTTGAGGCCGCCGCGGCGCTTAAGGAGGCGGGGAGGTTTGCCCACGTAGTCCAGCTGGAGGGGCCAGGTGCGGAGCCGCCTAGAGACAAGCTGGAGAGGCTCCTCCGGGTGGTGGACCTCTTGAGGAGACCGCCCAGGCTCGGGCTTGTGGGGTCGCCTAATAGGTGGCTTGTGGCCTCATGGCTGAGGGGCAAGCCAGACGTAGTTATCGACGAGGGGGAGGTCTACGCCCGCAGCGTGGAGAGGGACGGGGCGGACGTCGCCGAGAGGCTTGTGAAAGGCGCAGAGCGTAGCGACTTCTCGGCCCGGGATCTAGCTCCCATAGCCGCGTATGCCAAGACCCTGGCAGAGCGCGCCTCGGGGCTTGACGGAATCACCCTGGGCTGCTGGTGCTTCGACTTCGAAGAGGTTAGGAAGAGGGGGTGGACGCCTTGCATTTCCCTCGCCCTCCTCAACGACTGGGGGGTAATGGCCACGTGCGAGGGGGATGTGAGGGCTCTCTACTCCGCGGTGGTGTTAAGGCGCCTCTCCGGGAGGCCGAGTTGGATTAGCAACGTGAACAAGATATACGACTGGGGCCTCTTGTTGACGCACGACGGGGCGCCGCCAAGCTTTGGCAAATACGCAGTGGTCCCCCGCATGGCTACCAAAGCCGCCGCGGCGCTTAGGGTAACGGTGGAGCCGGGGAGGCCGGCCACCTTGCTGAGGGTTTCAGGAGACTTGAAGAGGGCGCTTCTGCTGAAGGGGGTCACGGCGGAGGGGGAGAGGGTAGAGGCGTGTAGCACCCAGATCGCTGTTAGGCTCACCGTGGGGTCTGGAAGAGACGTCTTGAGGGCTGGGCTCGGCAACCACTTAGCCTTCGTCCTCGACGACGTTTACGAAGAGACTAGGCTCTACTTGGAGCATCTAGGGGCTCAGGTCATCCCCTAGCCTGGGTTCTCCCGGTAATAAATGCCACCATCTCCGCCACCTCGCGGTAGAAGTCGGGGCTGGGGGTGTATTTTAGAAGCTTGCTCATCTTTTCACAACTAAACCGGCGGCCTAGGAAGGGGATGTGTTTCTTCAAGTCGCGCGGCGCCGCGATCTTGAGTAGGGCCGTAGGTATCGGCAGGTGGAGGGCCCTTTTCCCAAGCGCCTTTTCTATGGCTAAGACGAAGTCAGATAGCCTCCTCGCCTCGCACTCCGTGGCGAAGAAGTACTCCCTGGACAGCGCGGTGGATATCTTGACCACCTTGGCCAGCTCCCTTGCCGATATTGAGGAGACGGCGGCGTTGATCATCGGCGCTATCCCCCTTTTCACCATGCCGGTGAGGGCTACCCACTCGGGGTGGTCGTTGAAGCGGCCGTACACCAAGACTGGCCTTACGATGACCCAGTCGGCGAAGCACTGGGCCACGACCCGCTCCCCCTCTGCCTTCCACTTGTCGAAGTCCGAGACCGGGGTTATCCCCTCTAGGTGGCGGCCCTCCTCCGTGATGACCTCCCCCGCGGGCCCCCTTACCGTCGCCGCTGAGATGTGAACGATCTTCCCGCTCCACCCCGCCCGCCTCGCCGCGTCGCACAGCTTTTTCGGAAACTCGGCGTTCGCCTCCCTAATAGCCTCCGGCGGCCCGAAGTACTCCCCAACGAGGTTCACGACCACGTCTGGCTTGACCTGCTCGAACGGCGAGGCGGGGTCTACGTACTCCACCAGCCTCGCGTACTGCGACACAAAGGAGGCGATGCGGGGCCTTCTCTGCGGCGACCCCGGCCTGTGCGCCACATAGACCTCCTCCCCGGCGAGCTCCTCTACGATGTTCGCACCTATAAACCCGAGCCCACCATACAGCAGATACCTCACACCGGCTGCACCCGTTTTAAACTTAAATCTTTGTACTAAGAAGCACACATGCGCGTAGCCGCCGTTGCAGCGCTTATCCTCGCAGCCGTCGCTACCGCCGGCTTTGAGGTGAGGGACTGGAACGACCGGCCCCTTACATATGGAACAGTGGCGGTGTACGACGGGGGGCGCCTCGTCGCGGTCACGTATGTAATAAACGGCGCCGCGGCCTACGGCCTCCCCTGGAGGCCGTGGTACACGCTGAGGGTGGCATGGGGCCTGGCCGCTCTAGACGAGCTTGCGTCTGGCCGGGTGATTTGGATATATGACAGCTCCGTGGCGAGGGACGTAGCCGAGCTGGGGGCTCCAACCTCTGGTAAGGTCAGAACCTGGGCGTTTCTCGTTACCATAACTGTTAGGGACCGCTGGGGGAGGCCCCTCGCGGGTTGCTATGCCAAGGTGGTGGACGCCTTGACGGGGGGGAGGTGGCTCAGTGTCTTCGCCACCACCGCCTCCGACGGGTCAGTATCCCTCTTCCAGGCCCCCGCCACCGACTACTATGTCTACGTCTACTGCGGCCAGATCATGGCGGCCACAGCCAAGTTTTCCATACAACGGGGCTACCCCGCCACGGCGTGGAATTATGAAATCACAGTAGACTACATAGAGACGGTAAAAGTATCCAACGCGCCCTAAAAGCCGCTATGTCCCCTCAAGCGCCCTCCTTACCGCTTCCCGGTGAAGGGGGGTCTGCCAAGCGACGCGGCTACCGATCCCCAACTCTAAGTCCTTCTCCGGAGGCACCTCGCCAGCCCAGAACCACGGATCTCTCTCCGGCAAGAAGTACATAATAAGGTTTTTAGCCTCAAGCTCCTCTATCAACTGCATAGGCGCTTCGGGGCTCCACAAGACGTCCGGATCTTCCACCGCCTTCTTGAGCCAAGGCCGCCACTTGTCAATAAAGCCGGGGACGAGCCCCCTCCCCTTGATAAGTCTCCCCACGACCCTGTTAACGTCCCACCCAGCCTCGTAGAGCTCGCCCAGTAGCTTGGGGTTGCCGCCGGTGATCTTCCAGACCTCCTCAAAGAGCGGCTTCTCTCCGGGAATTTGGTCAAAAAGCTGGCGGAACCCCTCCCTCGGCATGTTCCACATGGGGGTGAGATAGGCCCACCTGTGTCTCCCGATCTCCCTTTTGGTAACACCCTCACTTGTGGCAATAACGGCAACCACCCTCTCGTAGCTAGCAGGCGGGTACTCTATTAGGTTCAACAAGGCTTTTACATAGGCAACAGCCTCACTTAGGCCAATAGCTTGAAACACGTCGTCTGCCAAGACGGCCACCTTCCCCCTCCTCCGCCTTATCAACTCCTTGGCCAAGACAATGGCGAGAGACGCCAGCTTGACCTTAGCCTCCCCCAACACCTCGGCCGCCGCCTCGGCAAGCCTCTTCGCGACCTCCTTCACGTCCGTATAAGCCTCGAAATACGTGTTAAGAGGATCAACGTAGATGACGTGGTAACCCAGCTCCTTGAGCAAGACCGCGCTCTGGCGAAGCCAAGCCGTCTTCCCACAGCCCTCAGGTCCAAACACCACCTCAACTACGCCCATCCCCCTATCAGCCCACTCCTCCATCCTCCTAAGAGCCTGCTCCCGATCAGCAAACTCTACCTGAAGACTCGACGTCAGCCTCAGCCTTATCCTCTCCACATGCCTATTCAGGGCGATGCTTAAATACTTGTCACCCACATCGGCGACACACGCCGTGCCGCCGGATCCGCGACCCTCAGCACAGCTTAGCCTCTATCAACTTCAAACCTACCGACGGCGACTCCCTACGCTAATCCCAGCGCCGAGCCGCATCAACCTCGCGGCACGTCGCAGCACTTGACAGAGCAGACCGCGGCCAGCCGCCAGCCCTTGCCGACATGCAAAGCCCATAAGAAACGCCGGATAGGGCCGGAGCCATATGCACCACGGAGCTACATCGCCCTAAATCGCCGCCGGCAGCTCTTAACGGCGGCTTGGCCCGGCGGTGCAATTGCTGAGATCCCGGCGGGTAAACGGCCTAAAATCCCAGCGCCGCGGCGCTGATACACCGCCCACAGAGCCGAGTCCCGCGCCAGAAACCTACGCTCCAATGCCGGCTACGGCTCAATCTTAATCCAGTACTTCGAGATCTCTTTATAGAAGCTGGAGCCCAGCCGTTCTTCGAACTCTCCCGGCGTGAGGGCAATAACGTCGAAGCCGATGTCGGGTGGTAGCAAGGCCCTTACTGCCGCCACTCTGTCGAGATAGCCCACCCCCTCAAAGCGCTTTGACACCACCACGATGTCGACGTCGCTATCCAGCACGAAGTCGCCACGGGCGTAGCTACCAAAGAGGTAAACTACAGCGCCTAGCTCCTGTGCTAGGCGCCTCAGCTCTCCCAAAACCCTCTCACGGATCTCCCAAAGCCTTTGCGACCTCATCCACTACCACCCGCGCCGTAGCCAGCGCCTCCTCGGCCTGCTCACTCGTGATCTCCTCAGAAGGCCTCACAAGCCCCGCATTTGGATACCTCGCCAAGGTATAAAAAGCTGAAAGCCTGGACAAAGCCGCCTCACCCACGCCGAGCTGAAGATGTGCCCTAACCCGCCTGTAAAGCACCACCAAGTCGTGGCCTCTGGGATACTCCCCCAATAGGTGTAGGATAAGGGCCTTAAGCGCCTTCTCCGCCGCCTGTTGCGCAGCGAAGCACGCCCAGTTGTAGTCGCCAAGCCTCATGCTGGCCTCCGCGTGGCGTAAGTCAGCCCTCGCCTCAGACAGCCAATACAAAACCTCATCCCTCATAGGCACAACACCTCAAATATTCACAAATAAAAACAAAACGTCCGCCTCTCACACGACACCGCGCACCACCTCCAACAAGCCCGGCTAAACGCCCAGCAGGCTTAGGCCAGCGCCTTCACTGTATATAAATAAGGAAGGTGGCTTGTACGTGACCATGGACAAGGCGTTGTGCCTTGCCTTGCTCCAGAAGGCGTCGGAGGCCAAAAGCGCCGTCGAGGCGGCGCTTAGAATAACTTCCCGGAGTTATGATAAGCTGACAGACGAGGAGATATGGGCATTGAGATACCAGCTGATAGTGCTGGTGGAGGCGCTGGCCTCCCTCTGCATGAAGCTGGCCAGAGGAGCATGGGGCGTTGTCTACACGACTTATAGGGAGTGCCTACTGGAAGCCGACAGGAGGTTGGGGGCGGGGTGCGGCGAAACACTAGGCGCCTTAGTAGGCCTGCGCAACCTCCTCGTACACAGATACTTCCAAGTAGACGACAGGAGGGTATACGACGCCGTAAAGAAAGACTTTAAATGCGTATTAGACTTTCTAGAAAAGGCGCTAAGCCATGCGTCCTGTGTATAGAATCGACGTTGAGACCGCGCTGGAGAGGATAAGGCCAATACTCTCCAAGAGGAGGCTCGCCGTGCTCTTCGGCTCGGCGCTGTACAGCCAAGAAGTCCACGACATCGATATATTGATAGACGGCAGAGACTTAGAAGAGGCCCTCCGCCTCTCCGCTGAGTTGGAGCTCGCCATAAGAGCGCCGGCCGACGTCGTGCCGCTGGAGCTAGCCCCGCCTTGTCTCGTGGCGGAGGCGCTCGCCAAGGGGGTAATAATAACGGCAGACCCAGACTACCTAGACGAGGCGGCCTATCTCGCCGTGGGCCAGTGCCAAGACCTCCTCCTAAAGCTGAGAGAGGTCGGCATTATTCTATAAGCCCGTCGCAACGGCGTCAATGCCCCGCGATGTGCCATTGGCACACGTGTACCTCCCCCAAGACGCACAGGGCAAGCCGGGGCCTCGACCCGGAACTGCAAAACTCCGCACATAAACCCACGTAGTCACTACAGCCGGGCAAAGCGCCTATGCCCCCTACCCAAGGGGCTTATCCGGCAGAGGCCCCCATGACGCTAGCTCACGACCCGCCGAGCCCAAACGCGCTTCTAACTAGATAACACACTCAGCGCCGATACATATCAACGCCCTGCGGAAAAAGCCCACCTCTTCGTCGCCCTCTTCGGGAGGATACGGCGAGAAGGCCTTCGGCTGTTATACGCCACGTGCCTACATGCCCCAATATAGCCAACTGGAGTGTTGCAACCCACTGCTGGGCTTGACTTAAGGCTTCTTCTCTTTTTCTTTTTCCGCTTCTTTCTTCCTGGCGAGTCCAGATGGAGGCGTATAGGTGTAGTTTCCAGGTTTCGGGCGTTCCGTATTCGGAGCCTGCGGGTAATTTCCCTAAAAGAGCCTCCTCCAACGTGAGCTCCTCCTTCTCAATCAGCTCCTTAAGCCTCTCCACCTCCTCCCTCGTCAACGGATTAGCGGCGACGAGCGCCGCTATCCGCCCCCCTTAAGCAAATCGGCACCACCCCTCTCGATAAGACCCTCCGCCGTTAGGTACTCCACGAAAAACTCCTGGTAGCTAGAAAAACCGGCGAGCAAGCGGTCAAGGCGCCTATCCACATACGCCCTAAGCTCTGCGAATTTGCCATCGATATGGCTCTTCATATCGGCAAAACGCCCGTCGACATACCCCCCTCTTCAAAACGCATATCCACATAGCTCTTCATATCGGCAAAGAGCTTATCCACATACCTCTTCAAATCCTCAAACCGCCCCTCCACGTGTGCCCTCTCCTCAGCAAGCCTCCTATCTACATAAGCCCTCTCTTCTAAAAACTTCCCGTCGATATAGGACTTAAGGCCGGCAACTCAATTCTAGAAAACCTCTCATCCACCTGCCGAAACCTCTCCTCGATTTGCCTAA
>FPIC01041293.1_pt1 | contig 14567 bp, 13 predicted proteins | sample 1504481 | NCBI WGS metagenome assembly FPIC01 (sample SAMEA4475357, study PRJEB15587) | soil metagenome | biome: Soil; feature: Field | place: India | collected 2015-03-11 | depth 0 m
AACCTAAAGAAATTTGATAATCTGTTGAAAGTTGATTGGAGCCAGTTATTTTCTCGCGTTTAGCTAACTTCCTGGGACGATTAGGGTATGTTTTTCTCTTGGGACGCAAAATATCTAGTTCTTTACATAATCTATATACTTTCTTGTGGTTAATTACCAGCTTATAATCCTCTTGTAAACAAGTGGTCAGCTTCTTATAACCATAGGGATAGCCATCACCAGTTATAAGCTCACAGAGATGTTCTTTTACACTTTCATCAGGTATCTTATTACCCTTTTTATCCTGGGTATAACCAGAAATTTTGCGTCCTGGTTTATGCTGTTGTGCTTTATTTTTGTTATTTATATTATTTCTAGCAATACAGTAGTAGGTGGATAAAGATAAACCGACAAAGCCAAGGACAATAGTTACTCTATATCCTTTTTGGATCCACCTTTTAGCAATAGCAACTTTGTCGGCTACCGAGAGTTTGTCTTATCCCTTAGTTCCCTTAAAATTGCTAAATCTAATTATTTTTAGGCTATTAGACGTTTTAACATATCGTTTTCAGTGCTTATTTCTTTTAATTGTTTTTCCATTGTCTTATATCTTGCTTCTTTAGTTTTAGGTAGTGATGCTACAGAGCCTCTTTGGCGTTTTTTACTAATCCAGGTGTGTATTGTACTTGCTGATATATTATGTCTACGGGCAACTATTGCAACATTACCAGTCTCCTGACACTCATTTATTATTTGTTCTATAAATTCTAAACTATATTGTTTTTTAGCCAATTCAATTACCCCCTATTTCTATTATTTATGCTAACATATTACGCATTTTTTCTCCAAATCTATTAGGGGGCTAGATAGATATCGATAGGTCTCATGTTTACATCCTGGGAATAAATCCGAAACTTTTATTAGTCCTTGACATCTGCTATATTGTAGGACTTTATAGATACAGCAACAGAGGCACCTAAAGAGATGTACATCCAAAGGCTTTCAAAGCCTAATGGTGTATTTTTATTTAAGTAGAAAACAAAAACGAGTATTAAAATTGGCAACGTTGAAAAAAAGCTCGAAATCAAAAAGTGGGGTATCGATTGCCATCCGTGCAATTGAATTCCAAAGACTACACTGTAAACAATAACAGGTAGCATAATTCGAAATACGATTTGGGCTAATGAAAACTCTTGCCCAAATGTGCTCGTCAACAACATAAAATTGATAAGAATTACTGCCAAATATGAAGTAATTGATATGATCAAGAATCTGAGCAAGTCTTGTTTTCTACATCCATTAAGCAAAATTCCTACTAATAAGCCACCCAAACCTGCAGCAATTAACGGTACTCTTGGATATAAAAATGTATTTTCTCTGATCCATTCAAACGATAAAGAAGTGATACCGCCAATTAAATAGGCTATGCTCCCCAAAATATATACTTTTATAATTTCAATAACATTATAGTTTCTCCCCATTTACACAACTCCTTGCTCCCAAGATATCTAATTTGGAAACTTGAAAAATGGCATCTAAATCGACCACTTCAAGCCCACGTTATCTAAATCGACCACACGCAAACGTATGTTATCTAAATCGCTCTGTCACGTTCGAAATCATGCCTTTGGACTTGTTCCCTTGAGCCGATATTTTCATGATTTTTACTCATCGGATTATTGCGCTCTAACCCCGGAAAGCCCTTATTTCAAGGCTTTTCTACACTCTTACTTATCTACCCGCGACATCAAGACCACCGTCTCAACGTGAAATACTTAGGCTATTTATGGAATAAGTCAATAAATCGTAAGATATCTTTATTTATCAATGTTTACTCGTCGTTTTTCTTTTCTATGTCATCTATGCTTACCTTTAAGAAAGTAGGCTATTTTGTTTTTATGCTTCAAAAGACCCTGTAAGCTAGGTTTTATCATTGAGAATATAATTGGACAATAACCACTTCTGGCCTGTTATTAATTCTTACAGGAATTATGCTGTTTCCAATACCACGACTGACAATCATCGTAGTATTGGCTTCATGATATTCTCCTGCATCATATTTTGGGAAAAACCCCTGATTTGGAGCAATAACGCCCCCTATAAAAGGAATTCTGAACTGCCCGCCATGTGCATGACCACTGAGAACTAAATCAATGTCATTTTTTACATATACTCCAAAGAATTCTGGTCTGTGCGACAATAAAATCTTGAACCCATCTTTTAAATTCATATTGTAAAGTTTAGCCTCTAGCATGCTCTCTTGAAGGTAAGGAGCCTGATCTGAAAAATCAGGATCGTCCAAACCAATCAGTTGAATGCTGTCTTTATCATTCGATATTGTAATCACCTCATCACGTAATACAGTGACACCTGCGTCGAGCAATTGTTCTTCCAGTTCATAGTAGATATCTCCAATCCATGCCTCATGGTTGCCTGTCACATAATAGCACGGAGAAATTTTTACCGCCTGTTGAATAAACTTTATTGCAATGTCTATGTCCATGTGATTTGAATCTACCAGATCACCAGTAATAACAATGATATCAGGATTCTCCTCTTTCAAGATTTTAATTGTTTTCGAATTATCCTCTCCAAATTCTGAATTATGCAAATCTGCAATCTGTGCAATCTTATATCCTTCAAATGCAACTGGCAAACGCTCCAAAGTTATCTTATAACGAGTGGTGCCTACTGTAAGATTACCCCAGACGGTTATACCTCCAAAAACAGCCAATAAGATTAGAATTGTAATTATGATGATTCTTTTTGATTTATTATTATTTTTCATTTTTTTCAATCCAAATAACCTCCATAAATCCAAATTTGCTATTTTCTCTTAGAACTGTACTTTTTATTTTTTCTCTGGTTGCCATCTTCACCCTTTATAACATTACTTCTATTTGCCTTCTCAATCTGTACTGCCTTAAACTGTTCATCACTTATAATAGAAGGATTATTATCTTCAGAAATATAATGAGCTTCGTACTTCCCTGAATTTAATAGTCGAACTATTCCTATATATTTTTCATTACTTAACATTACATCAATTGTCCTTTTACTCCACTTATCTTTTCCAGTTGGGGATTTAATACCAAGCTTTTCTAACTCTTCAATTATTCCTATAATACTTTTGCCTTGAAGGTAAAAATCAAATATTAGCTGTACATTTTTAGCCTCTTCATCATCTATAATAAGACTGCCATCAACATCATTTTTATAGCCATAACATTTACGGTTATACAGCTTTGAAGTGCCTTGTGCCGCTCTTTGTTTAATACCCCATTTTATATTATCACTTCTAGATTCATTTTCCGCCTGTGCAATAGCTTCGATGATAGATATCATAAGGTCACTATCTGTATTTGCAGTATCTAGATCTTCTTGCTCAAATATTACACGAACTCCTAACGTTTTTAGTTGATTTAATGCTTCAAGTGTATCCACTGTATCTCTACCAAATCGGCTAATACTCTTAGTGAGTATTATATCTAGATTATGGGAGTTGCAATCTTCAAGCATACGAGAGAACTCTTTGCGAGAAGAACCGGTTTTCCCAGAGGCAATATCCATATAAACATCAACAAGTAACCATTGAGGCGTGGCCGCAGTTACCCTTGTAAGGGCAGATACTTGAGCAGTAAGGCTTTTCAATTGTTCAAAACTATTACTACTGACCCGGCAGTAAATACCTACTCTTTTCTCTCGTTTTGGAGGTTTAGGTGGTATAAAATGAACTTTTGGGTTTTTAGACATGTTCTACCTCCAAATTAATATTTTTTATAAACAATCAACATAAAAAGTATTATTAATTTCTTTCATTTTCTTTTTTATTAATAACTTAAGAATAATAGCAATAAATATTATTACAGCAGTACCCCACCCATATACTTGAATACTCATGTGCCAAGGTGTCGATTGAATCTCATATAAACCTGGATTATTTCTAAAATCAAAATATGTATATATACTATGAGCAATAAACACACCGATAAATGAACCAATTAAACAATTCAAGAAATTATTTATTTTTTTAAACATGCTGATCCCCACTTCCAATTCATATAAAATAAAGCCTTAAAATTTTATAAACGTACACACTGACTATTCAACATATAGCAAAACATTATTTATGATATGTAGGCTATTTAAAATATCTTATCACATCTATCCTATCTCCACAACCCTACCAATCCATCTAATCTGTCAACTCAACCCTATGGCAATTTTAGTCTTTGATATGTTTCCTCAACCACTAAAAATAAGGGTTTCCCAGCATTATCAGCTCTAGAAAATAATCTAGAAAAACTAACTACACTTGGAAACCCTTGATTTATCAATGTTTTAAATACACCTTATTTTTATACCCTTGACATCAATACCACCGTCTCAACATGATACGTTTGAGGAAACATGTCAAATGGTTGAACGGCTAGTATGTTGTAGTGTTCTTTCAAAACGGCCAAGTCCCTTGCAAGTGTTGATGGATCGCAAGAAATATATGCGATTTTCTCGGGTTTAACTCTTATTATATGTTCACATACGGACTTTCCTGCGCCTCCTCTTGGAGGGTCGAGCACGATTACATTTGCTTTATCATCGTAAGAACGAATGAATTCCTCAACATCTGTTTCTTCATATTTTACATTTCTCAAGTTGTTTATATTGGCGTTTGCTCTCCCTGCTTTGACCGCTATATGCGAACTTTCAACAGCGACAACATATTTCGAAAGCATCGCCAACCTCATTGTAAACGTTCCTACTCCTGCGTATAAATCTAAGACCTTTTCGTTTCCTTTTAGGTCAAGTTGCTTAGTAACGTATTCTATCATCTTAGCTGCTATATGGTAATTATTTTGGAAGAAAGCGGTTGGTGGAATTTGGAATTTTTCATAATCCATCTCCACTTCCAAAACGCCTGAACCATAAAGTGTTTTATACGGTCCTCTTAAAACTACGCTGTCGGAAGAGTTCATAACATGGATAATAGAGTTTACTTGTGGAACTCTTCTAAGTAGTTCAGCACGTATAAATTTTGCCTCATCAAACCTTTCGGTTTTTGTTACGAATATTGCCATAGTTTGATTATTTGAATGGGAATACCTCATAACCAAATGCTTAAGCATACCAGAACCCGTTCTCGGATTGTAAATCTTAGCTTTGCTCAATTCAACAATTTCAGGCGCGACTTCGAGCACCTTGTTAAATGAAGAAGGCGAAATAGGACATTCCTTTATATTTATTACCTTGTTGCTATTTCTCATTTTCAATCCCAGTATAACTCCTTCAGTATTGCTGTAAAAAAACGCAAATTCCATTTTATTCCTGTATCCGAATTCTAAATCACTTGGAATAGTTGGATTTACATCGACATCAATCTTTCCTATCCGTTTCAACTGTTCCTTTACAACCAGGGTCTTTAATTCAAGTTGCTTTTCGTACTTGACGTCCATCATCTGACATCCGCCACAAATACCGTAATATTTACACCTAGGTGTTCTTCGAAACTCTGACTTTTCAAGTAAAGTTTTCAACCTTCCAAAAGCCACATCAGATTTTTCTTGCACGACTTCTATTTCAGCCAAATCACCCGGATATGTCCCCTCAACAAAAACCAATTTACCACCGGGCAGTTTTCCAATACCGTACCCTCCGTAAGCGTACCTTTCTATGTAAACTGTGTAAAGTTGCTCAACTTTTTCACTTTTTTTGTAAAAGTCTTTATCAGTCATAACCATCTTCCTCCTGCTTTATCGTGTCTAAGTCATTCTTACCCAATTTTAACACACAGATTATTTTGTATCAAATTTTTGGACGATCCCGAAATATATCGACGCTACAAAAGCTACGGGTATAGCAAGCCCTAATGATAAAACCACATCGTTGCCGAATACAGAATTATAACCAGTTGCTATGAAATCCCCCAATGACCATGCAAACCCCATAGCAACAGATGATGCTAAGGCTTTCCTATTCGGTAATATTTTCTGTGCTTGAACAACATTTGCTGACATGAGCAAAAATCCAAAAAAGTCAAAAAGGACAAAGGAAATGAAAATTGGTAAAACACTTTTACTGGATATTAACCAGCATATCGCTAACCCCATACCTATAAATGCTGCTAAATCTTGTTTCTTCGCACCTATTTTCTCCATTAAAATAACTCCGAGGTAGTTTGCAAAGACGCCTGCAATCATTCCACTTGTTATTAACAAACCTGAGAGAGAAATCGAATAAGAGCGTATTTTTGTGACGTATATAGGTGTATAAGCGTGGACAACAGACATGAGAAAACTTCGAACCGTGACAACTAATAGTATGGGCAATAGTTTTGCAACCTCTCTTAAGTCGAATTTTGAGTTGTGCACAGTCCTGTTTGGAATATTAAGTCTGAGTAAGAAACTAGCTAAAATAAATGCCGGTAGTGATACAACCCAAAGTGATTCTATCGGAAAATGTGATACATAAATGGATATAAAAACAGGTCCGAGTGCAGCACCAATTGTTCCTGCAATAGAGAAGAATGCAACACTCCGACCACCAACCTCGCCAGCCATAGAAGCACCTAAAGGATGAAAGGCAGAGTTTGCAATTCTAACAACAAAAACCGCGGATATGAACATCCAAAAGTTTGTGGAAATACCTATCAGTGATACACCTATCGCTTCCAAAACATACATTGTAAAGAGCAAACTCTTGGTGTATTTGACTCTGTCAAAAAAGAATCCAAAGAATATCTGCAAAAGGCTAGCTATCGCTGATGATAATGCCAAAAAAGAGGTGAGTATGCGAATTTCTATTGGAAATTTCTGAATAATGAACGGTCCCAAGGGATTGAAGAAAGAAACGTAAAAGTCTAAAAAGAAGTGTGAAAATATTGAAAGTAGCGACATTAAATTAAACCCCATAAAATTTTTACACTCCTTTCTAGGTTCTTGTTTATCACTTTTAGTCATTTAAAAGTTTGTCATGCGAACAATTTAAATTTCGTTACTTATTCTATCACACATGCCATATTCTCACAATATGACAAATGTGGTAAAATAATTTAAACAGGAAAGTGGGAGGTATTCGGATGAAGGGTATTCACAAGTTATTAACAGGCGAATGGGTTGATCCAATTACGAGACTTCCAAATCAGGAGTTCGTAAAAAACGTATTTGAAGAACTTAGGCAAAGCAATGAAAAATTTTATGTTTTGCACATCACACTGAAATTTCAAGCTAGCACCGAAGATTTAAGAAATTTTGTGCTCTCTAGAGTTTCTTCTGTTATAAAACACAGTGTGAGGATACCCAAGGATTTTGTTTGCAAACTTGAAGGGAACGATTTTTGTATAGTTCTCCACGGGGTAGGAGAAAATGAGGTCATGAAGATTTCTAATAGAATAAAGGATTCTTTGCACTACCTTCTGTTAACCTACGGTTCAGAGAGAATACAGATAGATTGTGACATAGAAATAAGTGCTATCGGAGGTGTCAAGGATGGAGATAGGAACGCGATATGACCCAACAAATATTGAGATGAAGTGGTACAAAAAGTGGCTTGAAAAAGGTTATTTTACGCCAAAGGGGAGTGGTCCAAAGTACTCAATTGTTATTCCACCGCCAAATATCACGGGCAGAATTCACATGGGACATGCCCTTAATATCACTATTCAAGATATTTTAAGTCGTTACAAGCGCATGCAAGGTTTCGACGTACTATGGCTTCCTGGTGAAGACCACGCAGGTATTGCAACGCAAACAGCTGTTGAGAAATACATTGCTACTCAGGGCAAAAGTAGGAGAGACTTTACTCGAGAAGAGTTCTTAAGGATTGTATGGGATTGGGCAAATAAATACAGAGAAGAGATAAAAAAGCAAATAATGTCAATTGGTGCGTCCGTTGACTGGACTCGTGAACGTTTCACGCTAGATGAAGGTTTGTCCAAGGCAGTCAGAAAGGTTTTTGTAGAGTTATATAAGAAGGGTTTAATCTATAAAGGTAAGTACATAGTTAATTGGTGTCACAGATGTGGAACAGTGCTTTCAGATGAGGAAGTGGAATATCACGAGGAAGAGGGAGCTCTTTACTATATCAAATATCCAATCAAAGGCGAAGAGGATTATTTGGTGATAGCTACCACAAGACCTGAAACTATGCTTGGTGATACCGCTGTTGCAGTTCATCCGTCAGATGAGAGATACAAAAATTACGTAGGAAAGACTGCGATATTGCCGTTAGTTGGAAGAGAGTTACCAATCATAGCCGATAATTACGTTGACCCATCGTTTGGGACTGGTGCACTGAAGGTAACACCAGCGCACGATCCAAACGACTATCTCATAGGTCAAAGGCATAACTTGCCGTTTGTTGATATATTCGACGAAAATATTGTTATCAACGAAAATGGTGGTAAATTCAAGGGATTAACCGCATCTGAAGCAAGGAAGGCGGTCATTGCTGAGTTGGAAGCGCAGGGATACCTTGTAAAGATTGAAAAGATTAAACACTCAGTCGGACATTGTTACAGATGTGACACTGTTGTAGAACCAAGGTTGATGGACCAATGGTTTGTGAGTATGAAACCACTGGCAAAGAGAGCGATAGAAGCTGTTGAAAATGACGAAGTCAGGTTCATTCCTGAAAGATGGAAGAAAGTTTATCTAAATTGGATGTATGAAATCAGAGATTGGTGTATAAGCAGACAACTTTGGTGGGGACACAGGATTCCTGTCTGGCAATGTCAAGATTGTGGACATTACAACGTTTCAGAAGATGAACCGAAGGTTTGTGAAAAATGTGGTAGCGCAAATCTAAGACAGGACGAAGATGTACTTGACACGTGGTTCAGCTCAGCACTTTGGCCATTTAGTACAATGGGCTGGCCCGAGGAGACAGAAGATTTGAAACGATACTATCCAACCGATGTTTTAGTCACAGGTTTTGACATTATCTTCTTCTGGGTTGCAAGAATGATAATGATGGGCTATGAATTCATGAAGGAAAAACCGTTCAGTGAAGTGTATATACACCAACTTGTAAGAGATAAATACGGTAGAAAGATGAGCAAGTCTCTTGGAAACGGAATCGATCCGCTCGAAGTTATCGATGAATATGGTGCCGATCCTATGAGGTTTACACTTGCTATCCTTGCCGCACAAGGAAGGGACCTAAAACTTGATGTACGATTCTTTGATACATACAAGAAATTTGCTAATAAGATATGGAACGCCTCTCGATTCGTATTCATGAACCTTGATGACTTTGAAAAGATGGAAATTCAGAAAGAGCACCTGAAATTGTCAGATAAATGGATTCTCTCGAGGCTACAGAAAACGATTAAAAAAGTGACAGAGGCACTTGATAACTATGATTTCAATATAGCGGCGGGAGAAATTTATAACTTCTTCTGGGATGAACTCTGCGACTGGTATATCGAGGCTGTAAAGAATAGGCTTAAATCTGAGGACAAGAAAATTGTACAAAACGTGCTTGTTTACGTACTCGATATGAGCTTAAGACTGTTGCATCCATTTATGCCGTTCTTGACGGAGGAATTATGGACAAAACTTCCAACTGCTGGTGAATCAATAGTTGTTGCTCCCTGGCCAAAGGTAGAAGAGGAATATGTTGACGAAACTGCCGAGAAGAGATTCGAAGAAATAATGGCTCTCATTAGAGGCGTCAGAAATGTTAGAGCCGAAGTAAACGTTTCGCAATCAACAAAAGTAGATCTCTTTATCAAAGGAGTGCTAAATGAGGAAGAGCAAGAATATATAAGATTCCTTGGCAACGTTTCAAACATTCAATTTACAGAATCAAGGCCAAAGCTTTGTGCAACAGCTTACGTGTCATTAAACCTAGAAGCTTACGTTTCTCTTGGAGAACTTATCGATGTGAATGCGGAAGTTCAAAGGCTCAAGAAAAAGGTTGAAAAACTAAAGGCAGATTTAGAAAAATTTGCAAAGAAACTGGAAGATGAAAACTTCCTTAAGAATGCTCCTGAGGATATCGTCGAAGAAACAAAAGAAAAGCAAAGGACATTCTTAGAACAGATAAATAGAATTGAATTGATAATTTCCGACTTGGAGGCTCAGGGATGATTTCCGCAACATTTTTAGACACTCTAAAATATCTATACTTCACACGCCCTTACAACACAATGAAGCTTGGTTTGTTCAGAATAGAAAATCTCCTCTCCAGAATGGGTAACCCCCATTCTGGAGTTAAATATTTCCATGTGACTGGTTCAAATGGAAAAGGGAGTGTTACAACTTTTCTTGAATACTTGACATATCACCATGGGCATAATGTAACGGGATTTTACTCACCACACTTATCAACAATCCTGGAGCGGTTCCATTACAACACACAGAATATAAGTCAAGAAGAATTTGTGGAAGCAGCATTTGAGGTCAAAAAACATGCGGAAGAGATGGATAAACTTGGTGAAGAATTCTCTCCGAGTTTCTTTGAGTATATGACTGCGATGTATTTTTACATAACGAAAAAAAAGAACGCAGAATACGGAAGTGTTGAAGTTGGATTGGGAGGAAGGTTTGATTCAACGAACGTTATAATACCAGAAATTTCCGTAATTTGCACCGTCTCTTTAGAACATACGAACGTTCTCGGTAATACTGTTGAGCAAATTGCCTTTGAAAAAGCCGGAATCATAAAAGAAAAGAAGCCTGTCGTCGTTGGTTTAATGGCAGATTCGGCATTAGAAGTAATAAGGCAAATTGCCAAACAGAAAAATTCTAAAGTATACGAATACGGGAAAGATTTCTATGTGGAACCTGTTCAGTTTTCGTTTAACGAAAATGTCTATGATTACTACGGTGATACAACCATCAAAGGTATAAAAGTTCGGTTGAATGGAAAGCACCAGCTATACAACGTTGGACTGGCATTAAAAGCTTTTGAAGTTACGCACAGAATTAATGAAAAAGCTGTAAAAAAAGCATTTGAAGAAGCATTTATACCCGGCAGATTTGAAATGGTGAACGGAGTAGTATTAGATGGTTCGCATAATCCACAAGCGGCCGAAAAATTCGCCGAAAATCTAGATTTATACTTCCCTGGAAAAAGAAGAGCTTCAGTTTTTGGTATAGTAGATGACAAAGATAAAGAGGGTGTGCTAAAAGTAATTGCTCCGAAATTCGATCTAATAATAGTCACAAAGCCACCTTCAAAAAGGGCCGAAAAAGTAGCTGAAACCTACGAAATTGCGAAGAGATATAATCCAAACGTGATTCTTGAACCAGACTATATTAGAGCCGTCGACTTGCTAAAAGAAACAGATGAAGATGTTAAATTTGTGACTGGTTCATTTTATCTGGTTGGGTATGTTCGCGATTATCTATTGAATGGAAAGATAAGTGAAGAACTAACGATAGGAGGTGCGTAAGTGTTGGTGAGCAAAGAAAAAAGTGAAATCAGCTTAATCAAAGATTTACTTGTATTACTTGAAAAAAAGGAAGCAATTGAACCTGTTGTGCTTAATATGAGTAAAACAAGACTCTTAACTGACTATTTTGTCATTTGCACGGCAAACAGTAATATCCATATGAAAAGCCTTAGAGATGAAGTTGTTGAGTTTTTTAATGAAAAAGGTAAAGAAATTATCTATTACGACCGAGGAGAAGGTTACGATTGGGTTCTTATCGATGCTGGCGATATTGTGGTACACATATTCACTAAAAGTGCTCGAGAGTTCTACGATTTAGAGCACCTATGGATTGATGCAGAAAGGGTTGTTTTTTAATGCTTTTGAAGAATGGGAAAGCTCTTATTGGATTAGAACTTAAAAAGTGTGATATCAGAATAGAGAATGGAATAATAAAGGAAATATCGGAAAATTTGGTTCCACTAGACAATGAAGAGGTTGTTGACCTTACAGGGAAGATAATTACTCCTGGCTTTGTTAACACTCACACCCATGTTGCTATGTCCTTACTCAGAGGATATGCGGAAGACCTTCCGTTCAAAGAGTGGCTCTTTGGTAAAATACTCCCAGCAGAAGAAAAACTCACTCCTGAAGCCGTCTACTACGGTTCCCTAGTCTCGATGATGGAAATGGCAGCGCATGGTGTTGTTGCCTTTTGCGACATGTATTTCCATGAAGATATGGTGGCAAAAGCTGTTGCAGATTTTGGTTTGAAGGCATTGCTGACAAGAGGTCTTGTTGACATTGGCGGTGATGATAACGGTAGACTTGAAGAGAATTTGAAATTATTCAGAAAGTGGAATGGATATGAAGATAGAATCTACGTTGGACTTGGTCCACATGCTCCTTACAGCTGTTCCAAAAGTTATCTTTCAAAGATTATAGATATCGCAAAAATTGAAGATGTTCCAGTAACGATGCATTTTTTTGAAAATGCATGGGAATACGAAATGTATACTCCAAGGGAAATCATGGACATAGGATTCCACGAAGTACACTTCATTCCCGTCCATTGCACGCAGTTAAAGCGTGAAGATATACGTTTGCTTGATGGCTCATTTCCGTCAATAAACACAGTAAGTAATATGAAACTCGGGAACGGAATACCACCTGTCACTGAGATGCTCAAAAATGGAATCAAAATTACAATTGGAACAGATGGACCTGCAAGCAACAATTCACAAAATTTGCTCTTTGATTTGCGCATATCTGTTTTGGCTCAGAAGAGCTATTCACCTGAGAATTTCAAAGTTGAAGAGGCATTTAACGCCTTAACAAAGAACGGTTATTCGGCACTTCGTTTGACTGGTGGAACAATTGAAGTGGGAAGCCCGGCAGATTTTGCAATTTTTGAAGCCTCACACATCCAGTTACAACCAGTCGATAACTTTTTGCAAAACCTCATTCATGCTTACACGGATAGAGTTTATGCAACAATGGTAAATGGTAGATTCGTCTATATTAACGGCTCATATCCGACGGTTGACGTTGAGGAGGTGCTGGAAAAATTTTCGACTTTCTCGAGGATGGTTACAGGTATAGAAAGCTAAGCGTTGAATTAAAGAAAAAATTTGGAGAAAAGGTTCAAAGATTGCCGCTCAATGCAGGTTTCACATGTCCAAATAGAGAAAATGGAAGACCAGGTTGTTTTTTCTGTGATGAAACGGGTAGTGGTTTTAGCACTTTTGCAGGATTAAGTGTTAAAGAACAGTTAGAGAAAATGAAGGAGAAGTATCGAAAAAAGGGTATTAGAAAATTCATTGCGTATTTTCAAAACTATACAAACACTTACGCCCCATTAGAAGTCTTGAGGAAGACCTATACAGAGGCAATAGACGAAGATGTTGTTCAACTTGATATCGCAACAAGACCAGACTGCATAAACGAAGAAATTTTAAATATGGTTGATGATATAAGGAAAGGGCACGGTATTCAAGTCTCTTTTGATGTAGGTTTACAAACCGCAAATTATCATACTCTGGTTAAGATAAACAGAGGTCATACCCTGGGAGAATACATCTACGCTGTGAATCTTCTAAAAAGATATGGATTTGAAGTTGTATCGCACGTAATTTTGAATTTGCCAGGAGATAATACATTAGATGTTGTAGAAAGCGCAAAGATAATTTCCGCACTTGGAGTGGATGGTGTAAAACTTCACTCTCTGTATATTGTCGAAGGGTCTGTGTTCGGTGAAATGTTTAAGTCAGGAAAATTACAGGTAGGAACCCTTGAAGAATACGTTGAACGAGCGGTTACTTTCCTCGAAAATCTATCGCCACGGATAGTTATTCACAGACTTGTTGCAGACCCACCCTTAACTGGTACACTTTTTGGAAATTGGGGAAGGACAAAAACCGAGATCGTTAACTTGATAGAAAATAGATTGATAGAAAAAGATACTTACCAAGGCAAAAGGGCTAAGATAATGTAAATAATCGAGTAGAAGCTGGGTAATTAGGTAATTTGCCCAACGTCCTCTCTCACACCACCGTACGCACCGTGCGATATATGGTGGTTTCTTAGTTGATTTGCGCTACTGCACACTGGCTTGTGATTCTGGAACTGTCGTTGATGGCATTAACACTGCTTGGTTATGCCCGGGTTCCACCATTTTTTCTCCAAGCTATCACTCTTCGGTTTTCTGCTTCCCATCACCTTTCGGCTACTGAGCTTTGCTGATTTCTGACGATTCAGCTACACATCAATGAGTAGGTTAACAATAGGTGTATCCGTCCTGGGGTAAGAACGCCCACTTTCATCCCATTTACTTGCCACATTTACGTTCCCACTACCAAGCCCATAGCAAAACTTTTACCGCCAAGCTGCCGCTCATGCCGGGCACACAAAAAGAAAGGGTCGCCTTGCAAGGCGACCCTTTTAAACTAATGAAAACTATTATTTTGCTTTGTAGAGTATGTAGAAGTCGTTACCAGGTCTCATTGGGTTGTCATACCAACCTTTTACCCACGTTCTTTGGACACGAACACCAACTGGTTGGTAAACTGGAACACTGATACAGTTGTCAATAACGAACTTTTGAATCTGCAAGTAAAGTTTTGCCCTAACTGCTGGATCTGTTTCTGCTGCGGCTTGTTCGATGAGATCGTCAAGGCTCTTACCGCCAAGTTCTTTTCTTGGAGTGCTCACAAATTTT
>FPIC01029252.1_pt1 | contig 14437 bp, 13 predicted proteins | sample 1504481 | NCBI WGS metagenome assembly FPIC01 (sample SAMEA4475357, study PRJEB15587) | soil metagenome | biome: Soil; feature: Field | place: India | collected 2015-03-11 | depth 0 m
ATCCCTTTCAATTATCTTTGCCACAGGAATGTCAAGGTCTCTGTCTATGTCTATACGCAGGTATTTATTGAGCGTGTCAAACTTCCTCTTAATTTCTTCCATAAGTTTCTGTAGCTCTTCCGAGCTCAGTTCCCTTTTTTCCTGCATGGATTGTGTCTGCTCCTGAGCCTCCCTTTGAAACTTCTGAAGGGTGCCCTCCTGCACCTGTTTTTGGAGGACAACTTGCTGGTCTGGGTTCGCCACCGGCACATCCACCTTTATATCGTTTGAACTTATCCTCATGGCTCCCTGCTCCTTTTAAAAAGGGGAGGCAAAGCCTCCCCTATAAATCTATTACCTGAGGAGCTGAAGGACAAGCTGTGGTAGCTGGTTGGCTTGTGCAAGCATAGCCATAGAAGACTGCATCTTTATCTGAAGCTTGGTGAAGTTGGTCATCTCCTGCGCATAGTCCGTGTTGCGTATGACGTTCTCCGCCTCCTTTGTGTTGTCCCAAGCTACCTTTTGAGAGTCGTATATGGACTGAAGGTTGTTCATCACCGCACCTATCTGGGCACGCACCGTATCCACCCTCTGCAGAGCCTTCTTGGCTATAAGCATTGATTGTTCAGCCTGCTGGTTAGTGAGGACGCTGACCGAGTAAAGGTTCTTGAATATAGCATTATTATTATTAGCTACTTTGAAGTTGAAGCCTGCACTAAGGCTAGATACACCATTGTACTGAAGTTTGTAAGTGCTTATACCGGCTATGTCCACAGTGCCCACATCTATGTAGTATATGTTAGTGTTAGCAGCAGCAGTAACTGATACAGTTCCAGCACCTTGAAGTATCTGACCGAGATTTATATTAACACCATTAGACGCAATAGTAGCATTCACGACCGCTTGAACCGCTATGGTTTCACCATGTGCAGTTTCAAGCACCAGCTTATTATCCACCACCTTGGCGCTTATGGGTGCTCCCGCCGCTGAAGCCTGTGTATTTATGGCGTCCGCAAGCTGTTGAACGGTGGTTATATTACTGTCAATTCCCACAGAAAAGTTAGGGCTTCCGCTTGCTATAGCATTTCCTATATAGAAGTTAAGGGTTACCGAGCTAACCGTGTCTGTCTGGCCAGCAGGAGACCAGAAGTTGGCAAAGCCCGTATAAGTCTGGTCCGCCTTATTATCATTCTTTGCCACCGCCTCTATACCAAGAGCTTGCAGTGCCTGATTACTGTTTATGTTATTGGCAAGGGTTGCAGCATCTACAAACCTACGATAACCATCGTAGGCTAATACCCTAATACCCGCTATATCCACATACTCACCCGTTTCCACCATAAAGTCCTGATTTGACGTGGCCGTAAGTTGCGTAGCAAAGTCTCCGACGTTTGTGCCTTTGGTAATTTTGTATATGGACCCTTGACCACTTGCCATATAGGCTCCTATGTCGTTAGGAAGCAGGCTGTCTATGCCCACATTGAGAATCTGGTCCTTCCTTGCTCCGTAGTGTATGGCTTTACCAGAAAAAGTTCCATCCAGCAGCTTTATGCCGTTATACTCGGTGTCAGTGCCTATCTTCTTTATGGCGTCAACAAAGTTGTCAATCTCCCTCTGAAGGCTTGCCCTTGCGTTAGGGTCGTTAATGTCGTTCGCTGCGCGTACGGTTCTCTTGTAGATTTCGTTTAGCCTGTCGTATATCTGTCCAGCCGAGCTTTCCGCTATCCTGAGGGCTGAGAGGGCAGTCTGGATGTTCCTGTTGCCCTCTTCAAGACCGGAGCCTACCACCATAAGCTGGTCTGCGATGAACAGGCCTGCGGAGTCGTCCGCAGCGTTTAAGATTCTCAGACCCGTTGAGAGCCTGAGGAGGGATTTGTTCATCTCCCTCTCGTTCTGCACTATGGCAGTGTGTGAGGCTGCCGCCTCAAAGTTGAAGTTCACTCTTAGTGCCATGGTTAACACCTCCTTTTAAGGTTTGTTATTTGTATATATCGGAGACTTTTAGAAGTTTTTAAGTGTTATCATATAAGTCATGGTGGTGACAGAGGAGGGTTTAAAGGAAAGGCTGTATAAAAACCACGAGCTTCTTAGCAAAAAAGCTCCAGGGCTGTTGCAGGTAATGTCTGCAGTGAGCCTTCCCTTCAGTGTGAATGTAAGCGATGGTAAAGTGGATGCGGACATGGGGGGAGGACCCATATACGGTGGAGATGCCTACACCATATGCCTGAGGCAGGTGGAAGCCTTTGAAGAAAAGCCCGTGAGAATGTTTCCAGACCTTATCAGGACAAAAGAAGGCTTAAACGAAGATATAATAGCCCACAGGTTCACGAGAGATCTTCTGGAAAGGACAGGAGAAAAAATAGAAGCCCTACCACTCAACAGGACAAGACATATACCCCTTCTTCTCATGGTGGGTCTTGGTTTTGGCTTTCACCTTGAGATGCTCTTGGACAGGTTTGAGGTGCAAAACCTTATCCTTCTTGACGTACCTGCCTTTTTCAGGTTAAGCCTTTACACCCTTGACTGGGAGCGGGTAATAAACTATTTTTCAAAGCCAGGAAGGTCTTTAAATCTTATAGTGCATGACAAGCTTATACTGGAGCAGGACTTAGACGGGGCTTTTTCAGACCTTCTTAAGGTCATTCAGCAGATAAACCCCGGACTCTTCTACTGGGGCTACTACTTTGAACACCTGCAGTATAACCCGCCCATGCGGATTATGGACTGGTTTAACCGCTCGCCTGCCTTTCAGGAGGTATTTCATGGATACTTTGACGATGAGCTGTGGTCTCTCAGATGGACCTTAGAAAAGTTTGAGAAAAAAATTCCTCTATACTACCCGAAGAAGAAGGTATCAGAAGATGCGGTTGCCTTCGTGCTTGGAGCTGGTCCATCCTTAGATTATGCCATAGAGAAGATAAAAGAATACAGGGACAGGGCTGTCATATTTTCCTGCGGTTCCACTATAAGCGCTTTGAAGAAAGCCGGCATAGTGCCAGACTTTCACGTGGAGATAGAGAGGACAAAATACACCTACGATACTCTTGTGGAGGTAGGTAGAGACTTTCTTAAACAGACAAGGCTTATTGCAAACAACCCCCTCTGGACAGAATGCTTCAAACTCTTTAAAAAGGGCTATATGTTCTTAAAGCTCAATGACACGGGAGCCTTGCTCCTTGAACCTACCGGCTCCCCCATAATATGGCACACGGGACCCACAGTGACGGCTGCCGGCGTTGCCCTTGCGGCTGAGTTTGGCTTCAAAGAGATATACCTCTTTGGTGTAGACCTTGGCTCCAAAGACCCTTCAAGGCACCACTCAAGCCTGAGCAACTACTACGACCCGGAAAGCATGCTCTCTAAGGCAAGGGTTGAATTTGAAATACCTATGTCCGGAAACTTCGGCGGTGAGGTATACACAAACAGCTGGTTTGCCATAACCAAGTATGCCATAGAACAGACTATAAAGAAGAAGGGCGTTAAGGTTTATAACACCTCAGACGGTGTGAAGATAGAGGGTGCCGTGCCCCTGCCCATTGAATTTTTTAAGTTAGAAGGGTCCTTTGATAAGGAGAAGGCTATAAGGGACATAGAGGAAAACTTTGACACAAGATACCTAAAAATGATAAAACCCGGTGAGGTTTTAAGAAAGCTGAGCATGGACTTTGAAACCCTTGCGGAGAAGGTAAAAAGCTACCCAAAAAGGTTTTCTCCAAGCCTGTATGACACCATACACAGCTTTCTTATACTGCCCTCTGAGGTAGTTTCCTTCAAAAACCCCCTGCTTTATAATCTTTTATACCACAACATGCATCAATGGAGCCAGACTGCACTGGGCTATGCCCTCAGCCTTGAGGAGGAAGAAAAGAGAAGAGAGTTTATGCACTTTTTCTGGGATATGTTTTACAGGTTTCTAAAGGCGGCAAACAGAGAAATTCAAAGGCTTTTGGAGGATTTTGGATGATAGAAATTGCGGGAAGGAAGATAGGAGAAGGACAGCCCGTATTTATCGTGGCGGAGCTTTCCGCAAACCATCTGCAAAACCTTGACCTTGCCCTGAAGACCATAGAAGCTATAAAGGAAGCGGGTGCTGATGCGGTAAAGCTTCAAACCTACACGCCAGACACTATAACCATAGATGCGAGGAACGAATACTTCATGATTAAGGAAGGCACCCTGTGGGACGGGAAGTATCTGTATGACCTCTACAAGGAAGCCTACACGCCCTGGGAGTGGCATCCAAAGCTCTTTGAGTTTGCCAAAGAGCTGGGTCTTGTATGCTTTTCCACGCCCTTTGATAAGTCCGCGGTGGATTTCTTGGAAGAGCTCGGAGTACCAGCCTATAAGGTGGCTTCCTTTGAGATAACGGATATACCACTTATTGAATACATAGCCAGCAAGAAAAAGCCTGTGATAATCTCTACTGGCATAGCCACTTTGACAGATATAGAGGAGGCAATTCAGGCTTGCAAAAGAGCAGGCAACGAACAGATAGTGCTTTTAAAATGCGTCTCTGAGTACCCCACACCCTTTGAGGATGCAAACCTCAGAACCATACCCAACATGAGGGAAACCTTTGGCGTGCCTGTAGGGCTTTCTGACCACACTTTGGGCATATCGGTGCCTGTAGCGAGCGTAGCCTTAGGTGCGGTCATGGTAGAAAAGCACTTTATTTTAGACAGAAGCCTTGGAGGACCAGACAGTGCCTTTTCCCTTGAGCCCCATGAATTTAAGGCTATGGTGCAGGCTATAAGGGAAGTGGAAAAAGCTCTTGGAAGGGTGAGCTATGAGCTAACCCAGAAGCAGAAGGACATGAGGAAGTTCTCAAGGAGCCTCTTTGTGGTAAAGGATATAAAGGCAGGAGAGGTCTTTACAGAGGAAAATGTAAGAAGCATAAGACCGGGCTATGGTCTTCACCCCAAATATCTCAAAGAAATTCTTGGAAGAAAAGCGAGGAAAGACATAAAGAAAGGCACACCACTTAGCTGGGAACTGATAGAATGAGCTTTTTAGAGAATAAGGTAATACTCATAACGGGCGGGACTGGCTCCTTTGGAAGGGCTTTTGTCAGGTATGTTTTAAAACACTACAAACCCAGAAAGCTGATAATCTTCAGCAGGGACGAATTCAAACAATGGCAGATGAGTAAAGAGTTTCCAGAAAGTGAGTATCCACAGCTCAGGTTTTTCCTTGGAGATATAAGGGACAAGGACAGGCTCAGGCTTGCCTTTGGCGGCGTGGATTATGTAGTGCATGCTGCAGCACTAAAGCATGTGCCAATTCTTGAATACAACCCCTTTGAGGCGGTAAAGACCAACATAATCGGAGCCCAAAACATCATAGAAGTAGCCATAGAAAAGGGTGTGAAGAAGGTGGTTGCCCTATCCACCGACAAGGCGGTAAGCCCCGTAAACCTGTACGGTGCCACCAAGCTAACCATGGAGAAGCTCTTCATTGCAGGCAATGCCTATGCGGGAGCAAAGGAGACCTCCTTTAGCATAGTGCGGTATGGCAATGTGGTGGGAAGCAGGGGAAGCGTCATACCCTTATTTTTAAAGCTCCTTTCAGAGGGCAGTAAGGAGCTACCCATTACCGATGAGCGTATGACAAGGTTCTGGATAAGCCTTGAAGAGGGTGTAAGGCTTGTTCTCTTTGCCCTTGAGGAGGCGGAAGGAGGAGAGGTTTTTGTGCCAAAGATTCCCAGCGTGCGTATTGTGGAGCTGGCAAAGGCTCTTTGCCCCGACTGTAGCTTAAAGTTCATAGGCATAAGACCGGGGGAGAAGCTACACGAGAGCCTTATAGCTGAAGATGAGGCGAGGGATGTAAGGCTTGTAGAGCGTGAGGGAAGGCATTATTTTGTATTGCTTCCGCAGTTTAGCTTTGAGGCAAAGGCTTTAGAAAAGTGGAAGGCTTTTCCGAAAATGCCAGAGGGCTTTTTCTACAGGAGCGACCAAAACGACTGGTGGCTGGAGGGTGAGGAGTTAAGGGCTTTTCTTAATAAAGCTCTGAAGGACGTTGAAACATGATACCCTACGGCAGACAGCTTATAGATGAAGAAGACGTAAAGGCTGTGGTAGAAGTTCTTATGTCTGACTTTATCACTCAGGGACCAAAGGTAGAGGAATTTGAAAAAGCTCTGGCGGAGTATTGCCAAAGCCCCTATGCGGTTGTCTTTAACTCAGGCACTTCAGCCCTATACTGCATATACAGAGCCTTAGGGCTTTCCGAGGGTGATGAGTTTATAACCACACCCATTACCTTTACCGCCACCGTATCCGCGGGAGTTCTCCTGGGTGCCAGGCCCGTCTTCTGCGACATAGAGCCGGACACGGGCAACATGAAGACAGAACTTCTTGAAAGCCTGATAACAGAGAGAACAAAACTAGTCGTGCCAGTGCATTATGCGGGGCATCCTGTGGATATGGAAAGGGTATGGCAAATAGCTCAAAAGTATGGTCTTTATGTGGTAGAAGATGCCTGTCATGCCCTTGGCTCCGCCTATAAAGGCTTCAAAACAGGCTCTTGCAAGTTCTCTCATGCGGTGGTCTTTAGCTTCCACCCTGTAAAGCATATAACTACAGGTGAGGGCGGTGCGGTGTTGGTAAAGGACAGAGAGCTTTATGAAAGGCTTTTAAGGTGCAGAAATCATGGCATAAGGAGGGGAGAGGACTGGGAATACTACGTGGAGTTTCCTTCCTTCAACTTTAGAATAACTGACTTTCAGTGTGCCTTAGGCTTATCTCAGCTTAGAAAGTTAGACGAGTTTGTGCATAAAAGAAGGCAAATAGCCAGTAAGTATTACGAAGTCTTAGGCAAAAACACAAGGCTTGAGTTTCCTGTAGAAAGGTCTTATGCTTACCATTCTTACCATCTATATCCTGTAAGGCTCAAGGAAAAGGAAAAAAGGAGGGAGCTTTTTAGATACCTTCGCAAGGCGGGTATAGGCGTGCAGGTACATTACATACCCGTCTACTGGCATCCCTTTTTGCAAAAGCTCGGTTATAAAAAAGGTCTTTGCCCCATAGCTGAAGACTTTTACGAGAGGGTTTTAAGCCTGCCCATATACCCCAGTCTGAAGGAGGAAGAATTTATTTATGTAGTAGAAAAGCTGGAGGAGTTTTTAAGTGTTTGAAAGGCTTATCTTAGGTAGTGCCAATTTTGGCATGGATTACGGTATATCCTGCGGCAGGAGGCTTTCTAATGAGGAGGTCTTTCAAATACTTGATAGAGCATGGCAGGAAGGCATAAGATGGATAGACACCGCTCAAGCTTATGGCGGGTCCGAAGAGGTTATAGGCAACTATATGCGTCAAAAAGGAAGAATATTTAACATAATCACAAAACTACCCCATGGAAACTACGGAAACTATAAGGACATAAAAGAGAAAGTTTTAGAAAGTAAAAAGAAGCTACAAGTTGAAAAGATAAAGGTTTTACTTTTGCATTCCTTTAAAACTTTTGATGACAAAAGGGAATTAATGAGCGAAAGCCTTGAAAGGTTAAAAGAGGAGGGTCTTATAGAAGAATACGGTGTTTCTGTCTATCACGTAGAAGAAGTTTTTGGTTTTTTCCATGCTATAAAAAAACCTTTTGTGGTGGAGTTTCCAGCGAACGTCTTTGATAGAAGATTTATCAGAAGGCTGAAGGAGTTAAAAGAGCTAAAGTTAAAGCTTTTAGCAAGGTCTGTTTTTCTTCAAGGTCTCTTCTTCCTGCCAGAGGAAAGACTTACGGGCTTTTTTGCTCCCATAAGGGACAAAGTGCTTTCTTTGAAGAAAAAGGCAGAGCTTTTGAACCTTCCTCTTTCCTGTCTTTGCCTTATTTTCGTGTGGCAATATTCTGACATAGAAGGTATCATATTAGGTGTGGATAACCTTAGGCAACTTGAGGAGAATTTAGAGTGCATTAGAAGCAATATAAGCTTTTCAGAAGTTCTTGAAGGCTTTGAAGTGGAAGATGAGAATATAATCCTGCCATATAACTGGAGGTAGAAATGAAGCAGTTGGAAGTTTTCAAAAAATACGAAGCGGACCGATGGTATGAGAGGAACAAAGAAAGCCTGAAGCCCAAAGATGATATAGTCATATGGCTTTTGGAAAATTATGGAGTATTAAAAGCGGAAAGTAGTGTGCTTGAAGTGGGTGCATCAAATGGTTGGAGACTTGCAAGGATTTATGAAAAGTACAAGTGCAAAGCAGTAGCGGTGGAGCCATCAAAAAAGGCGGTAGAAGAAGGAAAGAAAGTTTTCCCCTTTATAGAGTTCTACAACATAGCCTTAGAAGAAATGGACTTTGAAAACAGCTTCAATGTGGTTATAGTAAACAGCGTATTGAGCTGGATAGACAGGAAAAACCTTCTTCATGCTATAGCCCGCATAGACAGGGCTTTAAAAGAAGAGGGTTATCTTGTGATAGGAGATTTTCAGATGCCCATCTTTATAAAAAACCCCTACCATCACACACAGGAAGAGCTATACACCTACAAGCAAGCCTATAAGGAGCTTTTCTTGTCCTCAGGCTTGTATGTGGAGCTTGCCACCCTTTGCTACAACCATGACACAAAAGAATTTAGAGATATAAACCTTAAAAATCTCTTCTGCGTGAGCCTTCTGAGAAAGCAAGAAATATACCTAAGGCAGGATAAAGTGCTATGAGAGCAGGGCTTATAGTTCAGGCAAGAAACGGCTCTACAAGGTTTCCTAAAAAGATGCTCACTCAGATAGCAGGCAAAAGAGCCATAGAATGGGTATTATCAAGGGCTGGCAAGGTAAAGGCAGATCTTAAGGTGCTTGCCACCACATACCTTGAAGAAGATAACTCCTTCTGCCAGATAGCTCGCGACTTTGGCTGGGAAGTGTTAAAAGGAGACCCATCAGATGTATTAAGCAGGTACGCACAAGCGGTAAGGTTTTATGAACTTTCCACAGTTATCAGGATTACAGGAGACTGCCCACTTATAGACCCAAGGCTTATAGAGATGGCATTTGATAAGTTTATGGAAGAGAAGGCAGACTACCTTAGTCTTGTGGGCATCATAGACGGCTTTGACGTGGAGGTAATTAGCGGTGATGCTATACTGCTGGCAGACAAGAGGGCAAAACTGCCTTCAGAGAGGGAACATGTTAGCCCCTACATAAGGAAGTCAAAAAGGACAAAAAAAGTTTTTTTTAAACCCTTTGAAGAAGACCTCTCTTACATACACTTGAGCCTTGACTATCCAGAGGATGCCAGAGTCATTGAAAGGATTATTGAGGCATTAAACTACAAAGAGGACTTTAGCTATCAGGAAGTTGTAGCCCTAATAAAGGAAAGACCAGAACTTTTAGAGAGGAAAGAGCATATAGTGGTTAATGAAGGTTATTTAAAATCTTTGGAAGAAGACAAAGAGTTTATAAGGAAGCTGAAAGGAAAACCTCTAAAACTTGAAAATTCCTTAAAACACTTTGAAAAAACAAAAAAGCTTATACCAAATTGCTCACAAACCTTTAGTAAGTCCTATCTTCAGTTTTCTGTGGGTGCAAGCCCTCTTTTTGTAAAGGAAGGAAAAGGTTGTGAGCTTACAGACCTTGATGACAATCGCTACATAGACTACACGATGGGTTTGGGTGCATGTCTTCTGGGCTATGCCTTTGAGCCAGTGCTTGAAAAAGTTAAAAAAGAACTGGACAGAGGCACAGTCTTCACACTACCAAGCTATTTAGAAACTCAGCTGGCGGAACTTCTTGTGGAGCTTGTGCCATGTGCTGAAAAGGTAAGGTTTGGGAAAAATGGTTCAGATGTGACTTCTGCAGCGGTTAGACTTGCAAGGGCATATACGGGTAGGGACTTGATAGCCTGCTGTGGTTATCATGGCTGGCAGGACTGGTATATAGGCACTACCACGAGAAACAAAGGAGTCCCAAAGGCAGTGCAAAAGCTTACTCTTACCTTTGAATATAACAACATAGAAAGCCTTGAAAGACTCTTTGAAGAATATCCTGACCAGATTGCATGTGTGATAATGGAGCCAGTAGGTGTAGAAGAGCCAAAAGAAGGTTTTTTACAAAAGGTAAAGGAACTCACGCACAAACATGGTGCTTTACTTATCTTTGATGAAGTAGTTACAGGTTTTCGTTTTTCCCTTGGTGGTGCTCAGGAGTTCTTTGGTGTAGAACCTGACCTTGCGTGCTTTGGAAAAGCCATGGCAAACGGCATGCCTGTATCTGCTGTGGTGGGCGGGGCGGAGCTTATGGACCTTTTTGAAGAGGTCTTCTTTTCCTTTACCTTCGGCGGAGAGACAGCCAGCATAGTCAGTGCCATAGCTACCATAGAATACATAAGGGAACACAATGTAATACCCTACATCTGGGAGCAGGGAAGAAAGCTAAAGGAAGGCATACAAAAACTCATTGAGGAAAAAGAGCTTGAAGACCTTGTTTTTGTAAAGGGCTATCCTGTCCGGTTCATAATGGACTTTGCAGGAGAGGGGGCTCTAAAGCTAAAGACCCTCTTCCAGCAGGAGTGTGCAAAAAGAGGCATTCTCTTTACAGGCTCTCACAACATGGCTCTACCGCATACGGACGAGGTCATAGAGAAGACCTTAGAAGTTTATAGCCATGTTCTTGACCTTGTAAAGTATGCCCACGAATACAATATGTTAGATGAGCTTCTTGAGGGAAGCCTGCTACAGCCTGTTTTTAGAAAGCCTTAAATTTATCTACTATGCTTACGCAGAAAGTTATAGAGGACTTTGAGAGGGACTTAAGGAGCATAACAGGAAAGCCTGTAAAGGCACACCTTTTTGGCTCATATGCGAGGGGTGATTTTAACATGCATTCGGACCTTGACCTTCTTCTGCTGATAGATGACCAATGGAGCAAAGAAGATGAAGAAAGGTTAAGGCTTTTAGCATGGGAATATACAAAAAAATACGGAGTGCCTTTTTCCGTCAAGGTTTTCAAGAAGGAGGAAGCCAGAAAAAGCCCTTTAGCAAGGAAGGTGTTGGAGGGTAGGGTCATGGAAGGTAAGTATTCAGAGGAAGAGAGGATAAGCTTTTCAAAGGATTTTTTGAAGCTGGCTGAGAGGTTTTTAGAGCAGTCCTCAAAAGCACTTGCGGTGGAAGCTTACAACCTCGTAGTTCATGGCGCTTACTATGCGGTCTTTCATGCCAGCAAGGCTTACCTTATAATGCATGGGAAAGACCCGCAGACCCACAAGGGTGTGCGTGCTATGGTACATCATATGCTTACTGAGGAGCTTTCACGCACCTTTGACCTGCTTATGGACTTAAGGGAAGAAGCAGACTATGACACTTTTAAACAGCCATCAAAGGAAGAAGCTCAGGAAGCCTTAAGACTTGCAAACCTTTATGTGGATAAGATTAAAAGGCTTCTGGAGGAGCCATGAATATAAAATTCACCTCAAAGAAACACCCAGAGCCCCTGCTATGTCCCGAATATCCTTGGGAAGAAAGGCACACATATCTGTACGGCTCTGTCATAGAGCTAAAAGACAGGCTCAGGATGTATTATCAGAGCTATGTGGACGGCATTGGCTTTTTTGTCTGCCTTGCAGAGTCTAAAGATGGCATAAACTGGGAAAAGCCCTTAATAAAACCCCTCAAGGAATCCACTCCACACCTTTATCCAACGGTGGAGGTAGAGGGCAGAGTGCTTGACTTTTACCACAAGACCCAGAGGCTTGAATGCATGAGCAACGTGGTGGCAAACTACCACATTCCTTCCGTCATCTACAGACCAGAGGAGGAATACCCTTATAAGCTCTTTGGCTATACAGAAAAGGGTTATTGCGTAGCCTTTTCAAAAGATGGTATAAACTTTGTGGAGTATGAAAAGAACCCCGTCATACCACTTTTGAAGTTTCCAAACAGAAAGACAAAGAAGGTATGGTTCAGCGATGTGGCACCTGTTTTTTACGACAGGAAAAAGAAGGTATATAGAGCCATGGTAAAAACCTACAAAATAGACAAGGAGGGAAGAACAAGAAGGTGTGTAGGTATGTCTATCAGCAAGGACTTTATAAACTGGAGCAAGCCAAGAACCATATGGGTGCCATCAGACAGGGAAGACCGCATAGCTCGGTCAAAGGGTTTTAAATGGGCGGACTTTTACGGACTTTGCCCTTTTAACTATAAAGACCACTACCTTGGCTTTTTATGGCTCTTTATGATAGACTATGAGTTTGCAAGAGGCACTCACGAGGGAAAGATAGAAGTATATTTAGCCTACAGCAAGGACTGTAAAAGATGGGAGCTCGTCTCAGAAGAGTCTGTGATACCTTTGGGAAAGGAAAGCGAGTGGGACTGTGGCATGATAACCACTGCAAACCAGCCACTAATTGACAGAGAAGGAAACATAAAGATATACTATTCTGGTGCAAACTTTAGCCATGGCTATGGAGAGTATGAAAAACCATATGAGGAAGGGCATCAGTTTTGTGTAGGAATAGCTGATGTGAAATTGGAATAGGGATAGGCAATCACTTAATGTCTGTATCCTTTGACATTCTTTTTTTGAAAAACTAAAATGTAAAGCTATATGGACATTTTAGCCTTCTTGAAAGAGAAGCTTGCAGGCAGGCTCTTAAGGAGGCGTAGATGGACCCTCAAGAGCTTGGAGAGTTTATAAGAAGGAGAAGAAAAGAGCTTGGCATCACACAGGAAGAGCTGGCAAGGAAGGTGGGCATGAGCAGGCAGGTGCTGATAAACTTAGAAAAAGGAAAGATAGGAAGCATAAGGTTTATCAAACTCTGGGGACTTTTGAGAGAATTGGGTTATGATTTTTGTGTGATAAAGTGGAACCCTTTTAAAAGGCAGGAGTTGGAGTGTGAGGAATGATGGAGGAAACCATAAAGAAGCTAAGGGGAAATATACAGTTTGACCAAATTCTCCTGAAAAACTTTATAAACCTGACCGCTGAGGAGAAGGAATGTGTAAGAAGGTGGAGAAACCATCTAGAGGTTAGAAAATGGATGTATAACGACCACGAAATTCGCCCAGAAGAGCATGAAGCCTTTATAAAAAGTTTGAAGGATAGCAGAAAAGACTTTTACTATTTGGTTTTTCACGAGGAAAAACCTATAGGTGTTTTGACATTTACTCGTCTTGACCTCAGAAACAGAAATGCTTACTTCGGGCTTTATGCAGACCCTGAAGAGAAGGTACCCGGTGCTGGTTTAATCCTTGAAAAAACTGCCATAAAGCTCGCTTTTGAAATATTGAAACTTCACACCCTTAAGCTGGAAGTGATTGAGGATAATCTAAGGGCTATAAACTTATATAGGAATGCGGGTTTTAAGGAGGAAGGAAGGCTAAAAGAATTCGTCTTCAAAGATGGAACATGGAAAGACGTTATAGTGATGGGTATGATAAACCCTTACGAAAAGCCATAAGGACAAACTTAACTACCCTCAAAGCACCCTTACCATCTACTAAGCTTTTTCCTATCCTGCTTGCCCTCAGCCTTTCCTGATAGTTTATAAATTCCTGCAAATACCTTCCGAGCCTTTCAAAAAGCTCCTTGTCCTCCCACCAGCCCGCATACTTAGCAAAGCCTACCTTATGCCATCCTTCACAGTTTAAAAGCTGGTTTTCCGCCACAGCCACAAGAATGGCAGGCGTGCCGGTTCTTGCAAGCTCGTAAGTAGTCTGACCTCCTGCACTTATGGCAAGGTCCGCCTCAAGCATGAGAGTCTTCATTTGCTCAGCACTTAGCCTTTCATGAAGCCTCACTTTGCCATCTGACAGCCTGTATATATCCTCTCTGTTTTTAAAGCCTCCTCCTATCACCACATGAAGCTCAATCTCCGGAAGGTGCCTTCTTAGAAATCTTATTACCTCCGGTGTCATGTTTTTTGAGTCATCTCCTCCAAAGGTTATCAGGACCTTCTTTAAGCTCTTCCTTACCCTCCTGCCCTCTAACCTCCAGAAAGCCTGCCTTAAGGGTATGTACTTTGTGCCAAGAAGGTAAAAAATTCCTTCCCTTTGCGGGTATGAAAGCTCTTCCGCATATATGCTTCCGTTCAGCACGATGCCCTTTGGATAATCAAGCCTTTTGTAGTCGTCTATGTATAAGGCTGTGGTGGGGCATTCGGATATATCTTCATAAATGCTTTTAGAAGCAAGGTAAGAATCCACCACCACCGCATTAAACTCGCCAAGCCTTTCCTTAAAGCCCTTCCAGCCCTCCTGCCAGTCAAAAAGCTCATAGCTAAAACCCTTCAGCACGCTTCTGGTACTTTCGTCTCCCTTCACCACCATGTGCGACTCTGCACCAAGCTTCTGAAAAGCCTGATAAAGGGAGAGGCATCTGGTGATGTGTCCAAAGCCTATGGAAGAAGAGCCTTCTGTAAGGAAAAGCACCTTCACTGATTATATTTTAACTGATGCAACTCTGACTTTTGAAGCTTTAAGGTTCTCCTGGCTTTTGTCCCTTTTTGTATTTTCGTATGTATTGAGCAAAGGC
>FPIC01024865.1_pt1 | contig 14379 bp, 17 predicted proteins | sample 1504481 | NCBI WGS metagenome assembly FPIC01 (sample SAMEA4475357, study PRJEB15587) | soil metagenome | biome: Soil; feature: Field | place: India | collected 2015-03-11 | depth 0 m
AAGCAAGCGTGTCATCGTCCGTTTCATCAACCTTCGCTTCCGTCAGGGGATTACCTTCAGGCTCTTCCGCCTGCTCAAGCTCTTCTTCGAGTTCCTTCAAAGCCTCCCGAATCTCTTCGGTAATCGATTTAATGGAAGCTTCCTGAAGGTGCCTCTTCTGCTTTTCCTGACGAAGCGACTCAAGGTAACCCACAAAGTCTTTAAATTCCTGCATAACTCAAATTTAAATATATTTAATCGCCATTCATTTTAAAAATGGCACCTGCTACGTGGGAATATTAAACCCCACATCAAATTTAAATATATATTTTTCCGCACGAAATAAAAAAAAGGGAGAGAAACTGATCTCTCCCCCAGGGTAACATGTATTTTATAACTTTTAAATCACTTTCTTCTTCACAAGCGCCTCGCGCAATCTATGGCGTGCTCTGTTGATTCGAGATTTGACAGTTCCGATAGGAATGTTGTTTTTCTCAGCCAGCGCCTGCATGGCACATCGATCTTTGAGTTCCATATATTGCTTCATCATGTTGTAAAAGGGGTTGTCTTCTTTTTCGAGTTCTTCCTGAATCACCTCCACCGCACGTTTCAATTCATACTGCTCATCAGGCAGCGGCTTTCCGGATTCAATTTCTACGGGGGTATCCCGATCTCCAAATGTAATTTCTTCCATGTAAATCTTGGGACCACGTCGAGAATTGTATCGATAACGGGTAATCACAACGGATTTGAATACAGTGTAAATATACGTAGCGAAAGAAGCTCCTTCAACCACGTTATAGGAATCAAATCTAAGAAGCCTTAGAAACGTATCCTGCACCATATCCTCGATTTCATGCTCCGACTTTGTATATTTCTTTCCGAAATTTTTGAGCCGCTCAGCATACCTACTGTAAAGCACTTCATAACGGATTTCAAACGGAACGTTCTGAAGGAAAAGCTCTTCGTCGGTCATCTGATAATACTTGAGTTTATCCATAGCACCCCCTCTGTTTTAGAGTTAGAGGTTGAAAATGATTTCGTAGCCGTCAATGCGATCATCTGTTATAAGCTTATCATAGAGATCGTCAATCTTTTCTATGTTGTCATAAATCATGAGCATTTCATCAATATCATGCACAACAACAGAAATGTAATAACCGTTTTCTTCATCAAAACAGAGTTCGGCGTAGCTTTTATGAAGACCCCCCACACATTTTTTGATATTCTCTACAAAGACTTCTACAGGATAATATCTAACCAGACAAAAATCGAGGTGCGGAAGCACACTGTTCATTATCTGCTCCAGCACCCCTTCATTAGAAGTCAGCAGTTCATAATCGTCAATGGTATTTACATTGTAGACAAGATGGCTGTTGGATGTAATAGTAGGAATGACTTCGTGGGTTGGGTTGAAATATGTGTTTACCAGATCTTGAACGGAATCGAGCGAGTCGCGATAATCAATTTTAGTCTCCATAGCCATACCCTAAAAGGTTGGTTGATATATACAGGTTATAGAAAATAAAAAGGGGGAGAGAGTGTGGGAAAGGAAACACCCCCTCTCCCCCCGTTAAAAGGGAAAGTCGTCATCGAAGTACCCCTCAATCTCCTCCATCGAATGAGATTCTTTTTCGGGAGAATTCACCTTTCTCTTCGGGGGAATAACAACTTCCTCTTCCGCCGATCCAAGCACCTCATCGAGAATTTCCTCCTTGCGAGGTTCTTTGCGTTCCCCGTTGTTTCCCCATACGTATACATCCACTTCACGCCCCACTACGAAGACGAATTCTCCCGAATCGGTGGAGACGCTCCGAAGCTCACCACGCACACCCACAAGCGCCCCCACCCCGGCTTTTCGAACAAGATTGGAGAGTCCGTTGTAAAAATAAACATTAAACCACTCCGTAGTTTCTTGTTGTCCATCCCACCGACGCACCGCAAGGCGCACAGTGGTGTAACTATTACCATTCCGGATCTGTTTTTCCTTCACAGATCCAATGCGTCCGGAGAGAAACACAACGTTCATGACTCCTTCTTTTTAGTTTGGGTTGTGGTTTTTCATAAAATTCATTCTCTTTAACTCCCTCTGGTGGTGTATGGTTTCCACCGCCACACAAATTATCAGCAGTAAAAACCACACCCCTATCAGAGGAAACACTGTCTTCAAAGAAATCCAATCCAGCGTGTATGCCAGCATAACAATCGTCGGGAAAAACCCGAGAGCGGTATACAGCGAAACAAGAAACGACGGTTTCATTCCTCTTCCTCGTCCAATTGCTGACTATTTACAAATTCCCACGCTCCGGTAATATCTACCCAACCCTCATGACGAAACACCGTCCTCTTTTCGACGGTTCCGTCGGGTTGGTGTATTTCTACTGAAACGCGCCTCGTAAAAGAAAACAGCGGGATAATCCGAAACACCATCAGGATGCTAACCAGAAACGGCATAAAGTAGGGTGCTCCACCAATCATGGCTGCACCCTTAAACATATTATCCTCCGACGCACCGCTTTCAAAAAATTCAGCAGCGATTCTGGCAATTTCCCGGGCATTCGAAGCCATCTGTTTGGCATTGGGGATTTCCTCAAAAGTCAGAAGCTCCCGCACACGCGCCCACATTTCATCCGGGAAATTGACCACCCCCGCTTCAATCTGTTCCGGAGTGGGGTTGTGCTGGGTGAGGTTCAGAATCGTCATGGCTTGTACCTCCTTTGGTTTGGTTTTACTTACAATTCGTAGTCCCAGTCATCTTCATCCTCATCCCAATCCCACCCCTCATCGTCACTGTAATACCCGAAATTCTCTGCAGCGTACTCGATCCAACAACTCGAGTGCACTGCACCAAAAAAACCATCGAGTTCCCAGAATTCAACGTCGGTTTTTATAGGCATGCCGCACAAGCCGCATTTCATAGTCTCGCTCATGGCTCCTCCTGAAGATTCTGTTCCTTCATAACCTCATATACGATCCTCTGGAGATAATGGGAAGCCTGCTCAACAAGATCGGTTATGCGACAGAGAACCTGTTGAGGGTCATCTTCCACATCAGGAATAATTTGCCCGGTTGTGATGTCGTGCGTGTAATAATCCCTGAATAAATCACTCAGGAAATAGTGAAGAATTCGAGCAGAACTATGACGGTAACTCATGGCTCCTCCTTTTTTGGTTGGTGGTTAAATTAACGATACACTTTAACAGCAGAAGGCTTCAGGTGGATGTAAACTTTCGATTCCGGGTGCACCTCGCTGAGTACCATAAACGCCACAAGCGAAGCAAGCGTCATGTACACCCCCTGGATACCTCCCACCGTCATATAATCCAGAAATCTGATCGTACCAGCCGAAATGGTATCTTCAAGCCCTCCATCCCAGATAAGATATTCCACGATGGAGGGAATCTGAACCCTTATCTTTTCCAGCTCCCGCTCGATATGGATATGCGGATCCGAACTACGCGCTGCTTCCCTGCAGATACCTTCCGCCAGAGCAAGCAACGTTTCATTTCGATTCTGATAAAAATAATTCAGAGCACCCTCGAACAGCGCTTCAGGATATGTAGCCGCACGCGGAACGCTTCTGGAAACGTCTTTCAGAATCTGCATCATGACACACCTCCATTTTTTCCAACATAACCTTCTTATTTCCTTTTCGGTTCCACGCAATTCCAATTACCACTATTAATCTCCATCAAGTCAGAAACCCGAATTCAATTTAAAACTTTTCTGTCTGAAATTCCCTTATAACCCTTAAAACTTAACACTACCCTTTCAACACAATTCCGATTACCAGTATTAATCCACTTCCTTTAAATCTACTACTCCCCTTTGAAGCAAAAAGAAAAAAAAATCAAAACTCCATAACCCCTAAAGGGTACACTTAGCATTGAGTCGCATGTTACCCGTCGGGATTTGAGATTTTTAAAATTTTGTTTTTCTTTAACCTCTAAGGGGTACGTTCAGCATTGAGTCTTTATTTACCATTTGAGGATTTTATTTCTGGGAGTCAAAATTTAAATTTTTTATAGTCTTGATGGATTATTTACCTGTAGGGGTCGTTCAAAAAACACCCCATTTCAAGAAACCTTTACATTGATCTGTCGTTTTGCAACATGAAACCTTTAAGTGGCATATGATCAGAAAGCGTAAAAAATCCGATCATATCGGGGCGGACCCAATTCCAAAGGGATTGGTCTATGATGTTTTAAATCTTGGGTATACCGATAAGATCAAATCCCGCATGATTGCTATACTGAGCATTCTTATCTACCATCGCCACCGGGAAGATCACACCTACGAGATTGAAACAGAATCGAAATGCAAGCGCATGGTGGAAGTTAAAAAAGGGGAGTCTTGGATCAGCATTCCAACGCTTATTGAGCGGGTTTACAACACATTTGGAATCAAGCTTACCAGGGAGCAGGTTAAATATGCCCTTCGTTTGCTTTTACAGCATGGTCTGATTTCGGTAAAGGAAGCAACCGGTGGGGTTTCGAAAGGTCATTTTGGAAACATTTATACATTCAGAGAAACGGATTTTGAAGGAGAGTTTGTCGATCCTGTAGATTTTGTGAGGGAAAATAGTGAAGAAGAAATCTGGTATGCGGATTATACGGAAAGTCGGTATTCGAATCGCGTAACCGTCAGAGAAGGAGCATTTCATCCGATTATGAAAAGTAAAACACTTCTAAAAACGCATGTGCTTCGAAATCATCCAGATAGAGAAAAAGCTACGAAGTTTTACCCGAAAGAGATTGTTGTGGATATCGAAGCGGGTGGATATCGCGTAGATGAAACAGAGCGGTACAGACGCTTTAGACTCTTCGTGATAAGCCGCGCTGCGAAGTTTGCGAGAAAGTTCAGAGCACGCTACGGGGGGAAAGTTGATATATGTTTTACCGGAGGTAGGGGAATTCATCTGCATATTACGGGAAGTGTGCTCAACGTTCCAATGAACCGCAGTCAATTCGACAGAATTTTGAAAGAAGCCATTGTTCGTATGCTTAAAGATACGGAACTATGGCGGTTTTTCGATCCTTCCACGCTGAATCCTTTTCAGCTTGCCGGGGTTCGCGGAAAACTTCATGATAAGGCTCCTTTTGACGACTGGGTGTATGTGAAGCGTACCTATCAAACGATTAAGCCGCTCAAAGCCGGAAGTCTGCTTTCGAGTTTTGAGGAGGCGGCTTTCTGGATTTCGCGTAGCTTCTTCAGAAAAGCGGCTAAAAGCAATCCATTTAGAACGTATAGTCTGGTAAAGGAAGGGCTACTGGAAGGGGAGCCATGGAGCAATCACCATGCGGGAAGAGACACTGCTGCTTTCTGCATGGCATGCGATCTTCTGGAAGCCGGATACATGACGGATCAGGTGTTGCTGTTTCTGAAAGATTGGGATAAGAAAAACAAACCTTCTCTTGGAGATAAGATTATCGCGCAGAAGGTGAGATCGGCGCGGCGGCTTCTTGCGCGAAAAGGAAAGCTTAAAGCAAACCCTTCTCTATTGCATTTTATTTTAAATAAGTGTTGATAAACAAATAGGCTTTTTTCACATATTCGAACAATTCATCTTTGGAAAGATAGTGTGGTTTGTACTTACGATGCATAAACTCATAAGCAATATCAAACAATACCCTACCCTTTTCCTCACTTTCTTTAATAATATCTATAATGCTGTCTATTTCCTCTTTCCGTTCTCTGTAAATGGTTCGGTATCGGTTTATGTCCTGCTCTGTCAGGTGTTTACTATTTTCATATTTTATCCCGAATACAGACATAACACCTATTGTTTCTCCGATAAATTCCAGTGTTCCATTCCGGGTAGAGGCGCTTACAAATGAGTCGCGAATCTTCAATGTTTTATCTGAAACGGAACTTTTAAAACTTAAGTAAAGGCGCATTTCTGTAACAAACAGAGGAGCATTTGGGTGGAAAATTTTTGCAAATTTTAAATTTTCTCGGGGAAACCATTTAACAAAACCGATTATCAGTATACCAAGACGAGCTTCCTGTGCAAAAACCGACATAATGTGAAGATGAATTTCGAAACGAAATTCTATTTTGTCTGTGAAGTGGGTGATTAATTTTTTATCGATATTACTGTAGTGTATATCATCGTCTTTAAGTTCTTTCATTTTTTCCTGAAGTTCCTTTACCGCCTGCTGAAACTTCTCCTCAATTTGATCTACAGCTATTTTTTCAACTCCGATATCTTCTTTGAAGTGTCTGATTTTGGTAAGTGATAGTTCTATAGTTTTTTTAAGCGTATGAACATACATCCGCATAAAATCTCTGGGGAACTGCTTTTCGGCGGGAATAAGACGCACTTTTACATAAGGAGGTTGTTTCTCTATAATTTCTACACTGGAAAAATTCCGATCTTTTTTAAAATATTCAATGATGTTCATTGCAAGTAGTGCTTCAACAACGCCTTCCATAGTTTTTTAGCTAAGTTTTTTTGTTTACAGGCTTGTAGTTTTCGTTATTTAAGGTGTTTAATGCTATTGGTTTTTTTTAACTATTCCCCACGAACTATCTGTTTCAATACACGATATCTTTCCACCATTTTTAAGTCGTGCATGTTTAACCCAGTTTTTTAACCACCCTGTTATTCCACCATACGACTTTTCCATCTGATCTTACGATTCCTCCATATCCCATGCGGCTCAGGATCTCATTGATTTTTCCGTTTTGAGGAACGTTGAGTGCACCAAAATAGAGTTCAGTAAGTTGCTTCATAAAACGGTTTCTATCCTGATTCAGATCTTCTTCTATCATCATCTGAATGCGGGTTGGAAATGTATCTACGATCAGGTTTACGACGTAAGCTCTATCGCTGGCTTCCCATCTTGAAAGGAAAAAGGAATCATATCGAAGCAACCGGTCAAACATTTCGTCAACGACGGTTTTGACAAATGTTGCAAGTTTTCGGGTGAAAACGGCTCCGGTTTGATAGAAAGTGATAAGCAACCCTTTGAAAAGCATTTTTCGGAGTGCGGAGAGGCTGTAGGGAACGTCAAAATGAATTCCCCTTTCGACGAATCCATATGGCGGCTTTCCAAATACCCCCTGAAGTTTCATTCGGTGAAGTTCCCAACCGCTTCCAAGAAATTCGTCAATCTGAAGTTTTTTAAGTTTTTTGAGATCGGAGGAGTTAAGGTGCACACCGAAATAGTTAAGTGCGTCCCCGGTGGACGCGAAAAGGGGGAGGTTGTAAAAATCTTTTGGATAATCGTTTTCCTTTTTTACGTTGAGAAATTCCTCCGGCTCGATGATATAGCAGAGGTGATACCCGCGCTCCAAGATTTCCCGAAGGGTTTTTTCGTTTAACGGGATTTCGCTCATAAGGAGTCCGTTTCCCTCCATAGAAGACACAATCAGGTTTGAGGGATCAAGCGTTTCGATTTTTTCAAGAAACTCTTTCATACGGGTATCTGCAGGGTTATCTGTTCTCGGTTAATCTGCACAACGATTTTGAGAAGGTGTGTGACTTCGTCAAAACTCACGTCTATAGTATCTATGTCGTAGGATTCGAGGTTGGAGGCAATCAGGTTGAACAGTTCATCATAATCATAATTCTCGAAAAGAATGTTGCGAATACCGATCCCTCTTTCTGGATCGTAGGGATATTCCCCCGGCTCGATGAAAAGCAGGAGTTTTATCTTATCGATCAGGAGTTTTACCGGGTCATCGGGAAATCTGAAATTCGGTGCAGTGTCGTTCAGATAGAACATTTCATTTTTGTTTAAATAAATCCTCGAGGAACCTTCAAATAAAGAAGGGTGTTAATGGATGAAAAAACTGAGGAATATGGTCAATCTTATCGATCTCAAAAATCAGTATTATGCTTACTCTTTCAAGTTTTTCGACTCCTATCAGATCAGCTGGGATAATTACCCGCATCTTAAAGAGTTCGTCATTGAAAACTATCCCGGCGCTTATTTTTCATGCTACGCTCCGGGGATTCTGTACAAACTTTTCCTCAAATGGAAGCGGGGTATGATCATTGACGACTATGACCGACACCCGCTCCGAAAGGAGTTACTTCCTCAGTACAAAGAGCACCGCTATGAATACATCGAGGGAAAATACGGTGTGGTTCCTTTCCCCGGATTTCTGAAATATCTGAAGTTCCACTTTGAGGACTTGCGGTTTAAAATGCGCGATCTTGGAATCACCGATTTCAAATATGCACTTGCCATTTCTCTTTTTTACAACCGGGTAATGCTCAGAGATTTTCTGAAAAACTTTACCTGTTATTACATTGCCGAATATGAAGCTGACGATGTAATCGCACATCTAGCGCGTGAGATTGCACGAAGCAATATCGACGTAAACATTGTCTCAACGGATAAAGATTATTACCAGCTATGGGATGAAGAGGATATAAGAGAAAGGGTTTATATCAACGCTTTTTCATGTAGTGATGTGAAGACACCCCGCTACGGATTTCTTACCACTAAAGCACTTCTTGGAGACAAAAGCGATAACATTCCCAAATCTTTGGAAAAAGGAAAAGGCGAAAAGTATCTTGAAAAGAAAGGATTTGCGGAGGAAGATTACGATAAGGAACTGTTCGAGAATAATCTGAAGGTGATCAGGTTTGGAGACGAATATCTTGGAGAAAGGGATAAAAGCTTTATAGAAAATTTTTCTACGGAGGATACTCTGTGGAACTTTTATGAATTTTTTTACTATGATTCTTTGCATGAACTTTTCCTCAGAAATATAAGAAAGAGGATACTATGAAAGTACTCGCATTTACCGACGCACCTACGTTTCCCACGGGGGTGGGTCATCAGCTTCACAACATTATCAAGTACGGGTTTGACGCAACCGATCGCTGGGTTGTGGTGCACCCGCCCCGGTCGCCAAGGGCTGGAGAGACTAAAAACGTCGTTATTGGAAACACTCCAGTCAAGCTTATCAATTCTGTGCGAGGATATGCGGATGATCCGGCGTTCGTGATGAAGGTGGTGGAAGATGAAAAGCCGGATGTGCTTGTAATTTTTACCGATCCGTGGGCTTACTACCCCTTTATGCAACAACTTTCTTACTGGATTATCGAGCGGAATCTCCCGCTGGTATATTATCATGTGTGGGATAATTTTCCGGCTCCTCTGTACAACATCCCCTTCTGGCACACCTGCAATGAAGTGATCGGAATTTCGATGAAATCGACGATCAACGTGCAGCTTGCGAAGGAGTATGTGGATGCGTATGAAATCACCATGTATAGAGATCCGGAGGTATTCTATCTTCCGCATGCTGTAGAACCAAATGTATTCAAACGCATGGATCGCAAGAAAGCACGTGAATTTGTGCGGGGACTTGTCGGAGATAGGATGTTTGATGACAGCGTGATCTGGCTTTACAACAATCGAAATATTTCACGCAAGAATCTGATGGATACCATTTATGCTTTTCTGGTATACATGTTAAAAAACTACAGGAAACATCACCTTTTGATTATAAAGTCTGACCCGGTTGTACCGGTGGGAACGGATATTCCCGTGTTTCTTGCCGATATCAATTCATTTTTCAACTACCGGGATATTGACCTTCGGGAACACATTGTTTTCATTTCCAATGACGAAGTATTTAACAACGGCGGATTTTCAAGGGAGGAAATCGCATTGCTTTATAACGGCGCCGATGTGGTGCTGCAGCTTTCATCTAATGAGGGGTTCGGGATCGCTTCGCTTGAGGCGTCGCTGTGTGGAACCCCGGTGGTTGCTACTATGACGGGTGGTATTGCAGATCAGTACTCCCTCTACGAAATGGATTATGAGGTGGCGAATGGAAGTGATGAAGATATAATCTGCAAGATTTATGAGGAAGCGCACCGTCAGGTGCTCAATCAGTATCTCGATATGCTCCGTCAAAACGGAAAGGATCCGGAAAGTGCTCCCCGCAAAAATCATATGATGCGGATGGTGAAACCTTATCGTCATTATCAGGGATCGCCGGCTACTCCCTACATTCTTGACGACAGGGTTCCGATCCGGGACGTATTCCCGAAGTTCGATGAAGCGCTGGCGCTGAGGAATCGTGAGGATTACGAAAAACTTTATGAAGAATCGGTTGAGTACATCACCATGCACTTCGATGTAGAGGTGCTCGGAAAAGAGTTCAAGAAATCCCTTAACCGTGCCATTAAGAATAACCAGAAAACCACAAGACAGGTTGTCGTGCTATGAAGAAGAAAGTGCTTCTTGTTTCGCCGCTTCGTTCCGTTAGCGGCTATGGAACCGTAAGTCGCGGAATTTATCGCATTCTGAAGCGAATGGAAAAAGAGGAGTTGATCGATTTTGATGTGATGGTATTGCGGTGGGGTACGTTTTCGGAAACCACCCACCTTGATGATGAAATCAAGAAGAGAATTCAGGAGAATTATGATCAGGTGTACGATGTTGCGATCATGGTTTCTTCTCCCTACGACTATCGCTACTGGAACAACATCTTCAGAGCGAAATACCTGCTCTTTTTCAATGCGATGGTGGAAACGAAACCGTTCCATCCGAATCTGTTCCAGCAGCTTTTCAACTTTATGCTTCAGATTCCCACCGCACACCTTGTGTTTCCTTCTTCCGAAATCAAGAGGATCTGGGAAGAAATCATCAATTCCCAACCCATCCATCCGGCAATGGGTGCTGCAGTGCTCTCCCGCATTCATGTAGTACCCAACCCAGTAGATGAAGTTTACTATACTTCAAACTTCGGGAATAAAAACGTTCGTAAAAATGTGATCGGCGCGATTCGAAAGAAGATTGAGGAAATCCGTCGATCCTATGAACTGGAGCGGGTGTTTCTGACTTTTGCGCCTATGGGAGTAGATCGAAAGAACACCAGGGTTTTACCCGAACTTATTGAAATGGTGGGGCGGGTTGGAATTCTGGTGCTGGCGGGCGGAACAAATTCTTTTATACTTTACGACTTTCAGCGGCTTATCTGGATGGAAGGTGAGAAAGCCTATAAGCGGCTTCCGCTTCACCGATCGATCGACGTTACCCCGGAAGAGCTTATGTTCGTTTTTGGATCGCTGACGGTGGAAGAGCTGAGTGCGGTGATGGATATGGTGGATGGTGGAATCAACCTTTCGCATGGAGAATCGTGGGATTACCTGTTGCACAACATGATGCTGCTGGGTAAACCCTGTCTTTACGTCGACTTCTTCCGTCGGGATTATATCCCTTCGGAGCTTCGTGATGTGCTGGGGGTGGATTTCAATATGGTACCCCTCCCGAAGGTGGTTCCCAACATTCCGCACGATCATCCGTTCTTCCACCCGCAAACGATGGTGGCGGAACCCAATTTGCAGGATGCGGCGGAAAAGCTCGACTGGGTGTTGCGGAACTACGGTGAAGTCTCAAAGATGATTACCAGCCATAGAGACGCTTTCAAAACCGACGATACGATCTATGAATTTCTGGTTGACGCACTGGAGTCGATCGAAGAACCACAGGTGGCATAAAAATTTCACATTCTGGATAAACCGGGGGAATTCGGGCATTTATCCCGAAAATCCCCCTTTTTTGTCTCAAAACCGTTTTGGCGGGGTAGATATTTAATATCACCCCGTGGAAAGTTTAACCCCAAAACAGGAGTGGATATGTCTTACTATACTGAAGTCGGCGTACCCTACTTTACACGTGAAGAGCAGTTTGTTCGGAATTTGCTGTTCGACGTAACTTTTAATTCCAAATATTCTTTCTTCGATCTGACGCTGCAGCGTCGTCTTACCTTTGAGGAAGTGCTGGAAGAGGTGCTGGCGGTGTTTCATGCCCGAATCGAGGAAGTCTGCAAACCCATTTATCGCCAGCAGGCGCACCAGTACGTGGAGAAGTTCGGCGAGTATTTCCGCCAGTGCAAGCTTTTCCCCTCGATGCGCCTTGTGCAGTTTTCGCGCATGGTTCCTTACAACCACACCCGTCTTTATAATTGCTCTTATACTCCCGTTGATTCCATTGATTCGATCGCGGAGCTTTTCTACCTGATGTTGTGTGGCGTGGGTGTGGGATACAGCGTGGAGCGTAAATATATCGAACAGCTTCCTGTTGTATATCCCGAAAGTGAGGAGCAGACAATCACCTATCAGGTGGAGGATTCGATCGAGGGATGGTGCTCGGCGCTCAAGCGTTATCTCTATGCGCGGTTTACGCCCAACCACCCGAAGATTGTATTTGACTATTCTCTTTTGAGACCGGAGGGAAGTGTGATTGGAAAGCGTTACAATGCTGCATTTGGTTATACTAAAAACAATCCCATCAAAGAAGCAATCGAGGTGGTAAAGGAGATTTTCGACAAAGCAGTAGGAAGGAAACTCAAGCCGATCGAGGTACATGATCTCATTACAACGTTCGGCATGATTATCAATCGTGCGAACGTGCGTGGAATGGCGGCGATCGTCTTTTTCGATTATGATGATGAAGAAATGCTTTGCTGCAAGGATTTCACGCGCGGCGAAGTCCCTCAGAACCGCTGGTATGCCAACAACTCTGTCGTGTTGTATAGAGACGGCGATAAACTTCGCGGGGTGCGCGGAGAGATCGTCGATCTTCGGGATATTTTCATGGAAGCCTATTGTGGGAAGTCTGGTGAACCCGGCGTCTTTGTAACCAACGACGAACATTATCGCACGAACCCGTGTGGTGAAGCTTCTCTTTATCACAATTTCTGCAACCTTACGGAGATCGCCATTCCCCGTGTCCATCAGAGTGAGATCGTGGATGTGTTGAACACAGCTATCTTCATTGGCGTGCTTCAGTCTACGTTTACCGATTTCAGATTTCTCAGAAGGGTGTGGAAAGAGCGCACCGAAGAAGACAACTTGCTTGGCGTTTCGCTGACCGGCATTTACGAAAATCTGGATGCGCTCAAAGAGTACATGAAGCTTTCTTCGAAAGGTCATGTCAAATTCATGGCGGCTCAATTTGCCGGTTGGTTCGGGTTGAACAACCCGGCTCGCATTACGCTGGTCAAGCCCTCCGGCACGGTGTCGCTGCTTGCCGGGGTTTCTCCGGGTTGCCACCCACCCTATTCCGAATATTTTATCCGGAGAAACCGGGTGGATATGAACCACATGCTGGTTGAAGCTTTGAAGGGTTATCCGTTTATCATTGATGATGAAGTGTATCCCGATAAGAAAGTGATCGAATTTCCGCTTCGGGCGCGACGCCACTTTATGCACGATCCCGTGTTTCAGGTGCGTCTTCGCAACCAGATCATGAGGGGCTGGGTGGAACCCTCGCATAATCGCGGCAAAAACACACACAACGTATCGATTACGGTTTATGTAAGAGATGAAGGGGAAGTGGAGATTGTAAGTCGCGAACTCAAAAATGAGCAAAACATTTCGGGAATCACGATTCTTCCGGTGGTTGAGAATGGTTATAAACTGGCACCATTCGAAGCAATTCCCAGGGAAAAGTATGCCGACATGATGGGCGAAATCCACGTGTACCTTGATAGAATCAAACACCAGTTAAACGGCACGCCCGACTCCCCGCGTCTGAAACTTATCTCCGATTCCGACGTTTTTGAGGGAGAGAAAGGTTGTGCTGGTCTGCAATGCTATTTTAATCTATAACCAATAAAAACAAAAACCATGTTGTACTTTGTACTTCACCACGGAAATGAAAGGAATATTACACCTGAACTGGCAAACACTCTTAGAGAGGCTGTAAAACACGGATGTAAACTTATCCTGAGTCAGGATAGTCGTTTTGAACCGTTTGAGGAATATAAGGAATTTTCATTTGAACATATTGTTGACGATACCCCCGCTGCTCCCGATTTTGCGGCATTTCAAAATGCCGTGCTGAAAGTCATTCCGGAAGGTGAATGGATTTTGTGGGTTGATTTTGATGAGTATTTGTGTAATAACTTTTTTGAGAAAGTAAAACCTTATCTTGACAGCAAGCGGGCGTGGGTTTATCAGGTTACGCGTATCAATATTATAGAACCTCAGGAACGGGTTGATGATCTGATTAAAGAATATGGGTGGCGGTATGTTATGATAGATGTTCCTGAGTACGGAAAGGTTAAGGCTATCAATTTCCCAGATTACCAGACCCGTCTTTCTGTTGCAGGGAAGGGTAAGTGGTATGGTAAGGTGCATGATCTCATTGTTGTTGAGAACGGGTTCAAACAGAAAACCCTTCCGTTTGACGGAGGATATATTCTTCATCGCAAGTCTTATGAGAAACAGATTACCGATAACGCGCTCTGGTCAACCTATACACCGTGATATATGTTCAGCGTAATTCTCATGACACCCATGACATACCGTTGACACCAGCGCATAATACCTTCCCACAAACGTTTGCCGCCATGCAGACGCTCACGGTCAAATGCAAACTGGTCCTCTCTAAGGAGCAGCTACAAGCCCATGACTTCAGTCGT
>FPIC01025429.1_pt1 | contig 14334 bp, 9 predicted proteins | sample 1504481 | NCBI WGS metagenome assembly FPIC01 (sample SAMEA4475357, study PRJEB15587) | soil metagenome | biome: Soil; feature: Field | place: India | collected 2015-03-11 | depth 0 m
TCTACCCACCACAAGCTGTTTGACATGGGCGCCTTTACCCTAAACCGTGACCTCAAAATGCTGGTATCTGACGAAATAAATGGAATAGGTGCCAATGAGTGGCTGCTACAGCACCATGGCAAATCCATACGTCCCCCTCAGAAAAAAGCGCTCTACCCCAACATGGAGTTTACACTATGGCATGTAAATGAAGTTTTTAAAGGCGATTACAGAGAGTTGTAAAGTTTGGCCGAGGATGTTTATACACCCCTATAAAAGCAAAAGACTCACCCTGGTACGCTGTTCTTATGGGTAGCGTGGCGAGTACTGTTGATGCAAACTTAAGTATTTGCTTAACTAAAAGCCAAATTAAGAACTGTCAAATGGCGGATTCTTTCAAGTTTGAAAGTGCGGTCTTCATTTCTTTTAAAACAATATCCGCTTATAAATTGGCGACCAGAATAGCCAAAAATGATAAACTCATCAGTATAATCAAAATTACCAACTGTTCTTACACTTCCTTCCAGATTTTTATTTACATATTCAAACCTAATATAAAGTTGGTTATCTACAGCTAGGTCAATTTGCTGTTGTACTTCTTTTAAATTAGAAAAAGCTTTATTATATAGAAACGGCTTTTCTTCTGTTTCAGGCACTTCTATTAACCTGATTTCAAATGTATTCTCAACATTATGGATGTAATCAAATGCCATTAAGTACCATACTGTTCTATCTTTCTTAAGTTTAACAGGCTTCACAAGATGCATAGCACCGTTACTATAGCTAAACCGTAAGCACTTATTGGCTTTTATACAATACTTAATTAAATCAATTTTAGCAATATCCGCTGCAGAAAGGTTTGCTTCATCTGTATCTCTATGCCGCACTTCAGAAGGAGCTTTCGTGTGGAGGTTTTGTTTCTCAGAAGATATTTCTGCTTCAACTATTTCATCTGCAGCTTCATTAGCACAGTTAAATCTAACATTTAAATATCCTTCTCTATAGAAATCTGCTGCTAACGACAAAGCCTCTTCGTAAGTCCATTGCCTGATTTTAATTAATTCTTCAACCTTGTTAAACTGTTTAGAATACGAAGCATTGAGTAAACTATCTACCACACAGGCTACAAAAAAGCAACAAGATTCTGGTTGTTTAATGATCTGTTCTTCAGTAAAACGAATTACTACCCAGCCGTTCTTTGTAAAATATTGATCTCTATCGATATCATAGCTACCCACAAAATGCATAGGCTTTCTTCCACAACCGCTATAAGGCTCATCTATTTCTATATCAATATAAAGGCCTCTCTCTTTACATGAAAAAATAAAATCAGGCTCATAGTCCTGGGTTGCTCCCTGAAACTTTAGATGTGAATTAGTGCTGATATTACCTGCAAAAAACCGCAGCAAAAAAAACTTAAATTTATTTTCAGAAAATCCCTTCGTTTTGATTTTACCAAAACTAGGTAATAGAACAGGTGCATCTTTAACAGGCATATTCACAATAGGGTACTCTTTGGTTTTACCATATTGCAAGAACCTGTCATTGGGCTCAAAAGCTGGTTCTACTTTATCTGGCTTTGATTTTAAAGGAGGGCTGTCATAAATACCTACAGTTGTTTCAGCATTTTTCAATTTTGCTTGAAACGAGCTTAATTGCTTAACTGGAGCGTCTATATCTTCTCTAATAGCTTCCGATACATTTTCACAATCATCAACTATTTTTACAACTTCACTTTCGGCTTCATTTACTAATACTTCCGGGATATTCTTATATAAAGGTAAATCTGATCCAACTTCTAATTCATCCTTTGTGTCTAACTCAACAAACTCTGGCAAATGTGGCTCTACATAATTGAAATGTACGAAAAGAAAATCTTTTGCAACTTTAGAACCTAGGTCTACTGCTTTAACCCAGTCAGCATAAGCATGGTAATCGTCTTCTATTGCATAATATGCTTTTCCTCTATTTTCAAAGTATTCTGCCTCTTCAGCTAATGAGATAGCTTTATTGTAATCCTCTATAGCTTGAACAAACTTTCCAAGATAGTAGTAACACAAGCCTCTCCTATTGTATACAAAAGGGTCTGTATCTTTTATTCTTATCGCTATTTTATAAGCCGCCAAAGCTTCACTATAGTCTTTATTGATGAGTAGCGCATTTCCCTTTCTGCAACTACTCTTATATTGTCTATCGGATTCATAAGCAATTACTTGGGGGTTTGTAGGAGGTACAACCGCTACTTCACCGTAGTAGGCTTTAAGATCAACTTTGTTTTGGTTAACTTTATTATCTTCAAACTTACTCTCGATTGAATTTACAGCTCCTCTTAACCCCAAAAACACAATTAATAAGGAAACTACTATGAATAAAAAGATAACCATATAATTTAAATTAAGTAAGCACTAATTAATTGTCATAGGTATAGTATTTTTTGGCACATTAAATATATAAGTAGTACCCTAACTATCCCTTTCTAAGATCTGCTTGTGTGCCTATAATTATGGGTGTATTCAGAAAGTACAGGGTATAGAATGTTGGCAAGATAAAAATAGATCTTTACAATGCAAACCTATTTCCTCGCTCCCATAATTCAATAGTACTATAACACAAAAGCCAGTCTTACAAGAGACTGGCTATAAAGAACATGCCCATCAAAAAAGTGTATAAACCTATATTCTCCTATTTATCTATCGAAGACATGCTTGCTTCGGTATAGCGGGAGCCGGCTGCTGCATCGGGTGGAAAAATAGCTTCTATGGCTGCGAGTTCTGCTTTGCTTAGTTGTACCTGCAGGGCGCCTGCATTTTCTTCCAAATAGGTGCGGCGTTTGGTACCTGGTATGGGCACCAGGGTATCGCCCTGTGCCAGTACCCAGGCTAAGGCCAGTTGTGCAGGGGTACAGCCTTTCTCTTGCGCCAGCGACTTTACTTTGTTTACCAGCTCCAGGTTTTTGTAAAAATTTTCGCCCTGGAAGCGGGGGGTAAAGCGGCGGTAATCATCGGCTTCAAAATCATCGGGCGAAGAAAAAGCACCCGTTAAAAAGCCTCTGCCCAGCGGGCTATAGGGCACAAAACCAATGCCCAGGCGCTGGCAGGTTTCCAGCACGCCGTTCTGCTCCGGGTCGCGCGTCCAGAGGGAGTATTCGGTTTGTACGGCCGTAATGGGATGCACCGTATGGGCACGCGCTATGGTAGCGGCCGAAGCCTCCGATAAACCCAGGAAACGCACCTTGCCCTCCCTTACCAGTTGCGCCATGGCGCCTACGGTTTCTTCGATGGGTACCTGCGGATCTACCCGATGCTGGTAATACAGATCAATGGTATCGACCTGCAGCCTTGTAAGGCTTCCTTCTACGGCTTTGCGTACATAATCGGGCCGGCCATTAACACCACGTACATTGGGGTTGTTCGGGTCGCGTTGTATGCCGAACTTGGTGGCCAGAAACACCTGTTCCCGCTTCCCTTTTATAGCACGGCCTACCAGCTCTTCGTTAGTATGGGGACCATACATATCGGCCGTATCCAGAAAGTTTATGCCCAGCTCCAGGGCCCGGTGCAGGGTAGCCACCGACTCACCTTCATCGCGGCCTGCATAAAAATCGGACATGCCTATACAGCCCAGCCCTATGGCCGACACTTCGGGGCCACTTTTGCCTAATCGTCTTGTTTCCATACGTGTATATTTTTACTTACTACGTGCTGTTGCCGGAGCTGTTCCCTGCTACCTGCTAAAATGTGCTACGTAATAGGTAAGGCCCAACTCGAGCACCATAAAGCGGCCCCGCTCCCAGGCGGTATTTACGGTGGCAAAGTCGTGGGAGGGTTTTACGTTGTTAAGCCCGTTGCGGTACTGCAGGTTTAGCTCCCAGTTTTTGTAGCCCATGCCTATGCCCAGGTCCAGCCCATACTCCAACCGGCGGAAAGCACCTAATGGCATCACCATGTTATCAGACCCATATTGGTTTGTAAACTGTACGGTTCCCATGCCTTCGCCCCTCATAAGCTGGTTACTTTGTTCTGAGCTGATCTGGTACCTGTAAATGCCAAACAGGCCGCTGCTTACATAGGGCCCTGCATGGAACAGGAGTGTATAGGTTTGTAATTGCTTTTGCCACCCAAACCGCAGGGGCAGCTCCAGGTAGTTTATGCGGTAGCTTTGTTTCCTATACTGAGTAAAGCCATTGCCATACGCTTCTGTGCTATAGCCAAAACCACGTTGTGTTAGCTGCAGGCCGGGGTTAACGGTAAACTCATTAGTAAGCGGAATTTTTACGGTGGCACCTGCATAAAAACCAGGCCCAATGCCATTGCCCAGGCTAAGCTCCATGTTGTGTTGCTGGTAAAAGCCATAGTCGGGGTTTACGACCAGGTAAGTAAGGTTGGTGCCCGCTTTAAGGCCCAGGTGTACCTGGCTGTAGCCCAGGGCCGGTACTAACAGGCCAGCAACCAGTAACACTATCTTGTAAAGCCTCTTTACAAAGCTGGCCGGGGTACAGGCATACGGAAGTGCATTCTGCATAGCGAAACGTATAAGTGAGTAGAGTTAAATAGGGTTAAGAAAGCAGGCAAGATATGGATAGATCCATAAAATACAAACCAAAATTATTATTATTACAGGCAAAGAAAAGCCAGCCCTTTGCTGAGCTGGCTTTTCTTTGCCTGTGCAGCTGCACCAGCTGCCTTGCTTAACGGCCAAAATGTACCTGGAAACCTGCGTTGAGAGACAGGCCTCCTACGTGATGCCGGGTGCCGGTAGTGGTGTAAAGGCCGCTGCCTCCATAGTTGAGCAACAGTTCCAGCCCTATGCTGTTGTTTAAAAAGTGTCCCCCCCCTGCCGATGCCGAGTAGCCCAGGCTGCGGTCGGTCTGGCGAAAGTTTTGCTCCTTGTTGCGGTGCATGAACATACTAAACCCTACCGAAGCTTCTGCCAGGGCTTTGGTGTTGCCGGCCCCAAAATATTTACGGGCAAAGGGGCTTAGCCCAAAGCCGTAGCTGTTTACTCCATAATGCTGATTGTAGTATAAAGGCATTCTGGCGCCTACGGCAAGGTTATGCATTACAAAATAACCTAGCATGGGGTGCAGACCGATATTGATACTCTGGGGGATGTTACGGGTCATGCGGGCATTACCATTGCCACCCAGTAACAAGGTACCGGGTTCTGTCTGGGCCAGAGTGCTTGCGTGTATACAAAGGGTGGCTAGTACAAAAAATAATATTTTTTTCATGGGATAGGGGTTTGTGTACAGCAATATAAGAAAGTTAAGATAAAAATAGATACTAACAATACATATACTGCGGGGCTTAGCTTTAATTTATTATCTTCGCACGCTACCATACGCTGCCCACCTGGTTTAAAATGGCTATGCTACAGCGCTGGTTTAACAAGATCATTTCATTTTACTTATACATGCATATCTTTACCCGGTACCTGCTTTTGATAGGGCTGATGGCCCTGCTCCTTATACAAGGCTGTAAGAACAAAAAAGAAGAACTGGACCCTGTCCTGAAATTGGAGCAGCTTACCATACTGGGACCGGCCAGCGCCGGCATGCGTGCAATGATAGTACACCCGGGTACACTGCCAGTGCGCGAATATGGTTTTGTGTACGCTACCAGCCAGATGCCCACCCAGACCCATGGCACAAGAATACCCCTGGGTACAGAGCTGCCTTCCGGCATATTTACACATACAGAAGCCAACCTGCAGGGAGTTTCTTACCACAGCACCCAGGGAGCCACCCTGTATGTAAGGGCCTACCTGCGCAATGATAAAGGCATTTACCTGAGTGCAGCCCACCAGGCTACCCTGCCTGTGCCGGGGGTTAGCGGTATACAGCCAGCACAGGGAAAAGCCGGAGACCAGGTAACCATTAGCGGTAACTTTATACATACTGATGCCTACCCTACCGAGGTAACCTTTAACGGGGTAAAGGCCAGCATTACCGAAAGCACCTCTACCCGCATTGTGGCCGTAGTGCCCGATGATGTGGTAAGTAAAAGCATTGCCTTTAACTGGGCCGATATAAAGCTGCACATGGCCGGAAGGAGCTATACCGTTTACGAACAATTTAAAGTACATACCACCTTTCTGGATTTTAGCCCTAAAAGCGGGCCCATTGGCAGTACCGTGAATGTGGAGGCACTTAACCTGGATGGCAATTCGGTAGTGCACACTTACAACGTACTGGTAGATGGCATACGTGCAGACATAAGCAACCACAATGGCACCGGGCTTACCATAACAATACCCAATGGCAGCGCTAAAGAAGAGCTTAGCATTGCAATAGAACACAACGGAATCACTACCCGCTTAGCCGGCACTTTTAAGGTAACCCCGCCTACGGTAAGCGGCATAAGCCCTGTGCTGCTTTATAAAGGCCGCACCCATGTAGATAATAACAGCTTTACCCTTAAAGGCAGCGATCTGCCCCGGGTAAAGTCCTATACTCCCAATACTATTTTTGTTGGCGATGTAATGGTTACGGAATTAAATGGCACTACCAGCGAGATACAGGTATGGTTACCCCCTGCCTTGGCTCCGGGCATTTACCCGGTTACCCTGCAGGCAGGCCCCTACAGAATTACCGCCCCCCAGGCGCTGCATGTAAAGGCACCCTTTGCAAACAGTATAAACCCCATGCAGGGTGCTATGGGCGGTGAAATTGATTTGCTGGGCGGCTTCAGGCCTGAAACCTGGTACGAGCTTTACTTTAACGATAAATGGACACAGGGCTACTCGGCAACGGGCACTTCGCTGCGCGTAAAGGTACCCATGGGCCTGCCGGAAGGGCCTGTTTCAATTACCCTGCTGTACCTGGGCGGGCGCAGCGAAGTGCCCGAACGTTTTACCGTAGTAAAACCATCATTCAGCGGGTTTAGTCCGGCATCGGGTGCCAGGGGTACTGTGGTTACCTTGCATGGTAAAGGTTTTAGCCTTGCCAGTACGGTGGCCTTTGGCAATGTAAATGCGCGCATACTTAGTATAAGCGATACCGAAATACGGGTTACAGTGCCCGATCAATTACCCCCGGCTTATTTTAACATAACCGTTACAAGCGGGGGCTTTACTTTTGTATCAACCGAAAACTTCCAGGTACTGCCCTAAGGCCAGCCAGGTGCTAAGAAGCAGGCCAGATAGCAACAAAAAGCCGGGTTTAGCTCCTGAGCTCCAACTGCATTTTAAGCAAAGGCTGCTGCAATTGCTTTTGCTCTTCTTCGGAAATGGCAATGGCATAAAAGCCCAGCTTTATAAAAAAATTAAGGGTTTCGGGCAAAAGCGGGCTGGTAAACAGGTGCAACCGGCTGGCTCCCTTGGCCAGGGCATAGCCCCGGGAGGCTTCAAACAAGGCTTTGCCTATGCCCCGGTTGCGGTGCCCCTTGCTTACTACTACCTGGCTTATCTGGAAACTTCCTTCGCCAGCGGCCTTTAGCGTAACGGCCCCCGCCAGGGTACTGCCATGAAAGGCACAAAACACAATATCGCCTTTTGCCGGCTTGCCCCCTGCTGCAGGCTTCTCTTCGCCTATGGCACTGGTATACTCAAGCATCCACTCTTTATACAGTTTCTGCAACTCCTTATGCTGCGCTGCCGTGCAGGGCTTAATGCTGATCGGGGGCTTTGCAGGCTCTATGTGCTGCAGTATGCGCAGGTACATGCTTTTCTGATCCAGAGCCTGCTCTACTGCGCTCAGCTGCTGCAAAAAATCCGGGGCTGTTTCGTGTAGTAATTGGTTGTTGGCCAACTGTATGGCATCCAGTACGGGGGCTACCGCCTCAAACAAAGCCATCCCCTGGGGCGATAGGCTTACCTGCCTGCGCCTTTCGTCATTTTTATCTTTATAGCTGCGGAGATAGCCTTGCTTTTCCAGCTGGTTGCATACCTGCACAATGGCCGAGTGGGTTTGCCGCAGCTCCCTGGCCAGCTCGGTAATGGTAAGCGATTGTTTTTGTTGCAGTGCCCAGAACAGGGTAAACCAACGGGGCTCAAAAGGAATATCCTGCTTTGCATACACAGCGGCCACATCTTTTGACAGGCTTTCGCCAAGCAGCTTAAGCCGGGTAGCCAGCGCAAGAGTACCTAATGCTTCAAGAATATTCATAATACGTAAGTGGTAACACAATTACTGCAACATCAAAAACAACCGCTGGTCTTATTTAAAAACCATAAATCACAATACACCTTGTAAGACTGCATACATACGTATACTTTTATGTTAGTACTTACATAAATTATTACCTATGCAACACCTTACCATACTACTGCTTTAACCGGGCTTTGCCTGCCCTGGCCGGGGCTGCACACCAATGCATGAGCCACAGGCGTGGGGTACAAAAGCCCGTCAAGTTAAATATTTAAACCTGCAATGCAAAAACAAACCAGCGCCACCCTGCAAAGGGCCCGGCCCCTGGATTACAGTTAAAAATTTTAAAACCATGAAACACCTCTCTATACTCCTGTTGCTGATGGCTACCCACCTGGGTTATGCGCAGCAAAACATTAAAGGCACGCTGTATGATGGCCAGGGCAAGGCCATAGAATTTGCCAATGTGCTTCTTGTAAAAGCTTCTGACTCATCGCTGGTAAAAGGCACCCTCTCCACCAGCAGCGGCACCTACCAGTTTGATGCCATAGCCCCCGGTTACTACAGGGTACTGGCCAGTATGGTAGGCTACCAGAAAGCCGGGAGTGCTCCTTTTGAAGTAACCGCAGAGGGCACCACCCTTACAGTGCTGGCCCTTCGCCTGCAGGAGGTAGCTACCCAGCTAAAAGAGGTAACGGTGCGTACCCAAAAGCCTCTTATTGAGCAGCACCACGATAAAACCGTACTTAATGTAGAGAACAGTATAATTGCAGCCGGCAGCACCGCCCTGGAGGTAATGGAAAAAGCGCCCGGCCTGGTAATAGACCAGAACGATAACATAAGCATGCGTGGCCGCCAGGGTGTGATTGTAATGATTGATGGCAAGCCTGTACCCATGTCTGGCGCTGAGCTGGCCAATATGCTTCGGGGCATGTCGGCCAATTCAATAGAAAAGATAGACCTGATCACCAACCCTTCGGCCAAGTACGATGCTTCCGGAAATGCCGGTATTATTGACATCCGTTTAAAGAAAGACAAGCGCCTGGGCAGCAACGGCTCACTTTCATCATCATTCGGGCATGGTTATTTTGGCAAAAGCAACCAAAGCCTGCAGCTAAACCACCGCAGCAGCAAGTTTAATGTATTTGGCAACTACAGCTATGTATACCGCCGCGATTTTACGAACCTGGATATCTACAGGCGTTTTTATGAAGGGCCGGCCTACCTGGGTGCCTACGATCAGCAGAACAGGTTTAACTATGCTTTTCATGCCCATACGTTGCGGGCGGGTGTAGATTATTACCTGGGCCCCAAAACAATTATAGGCCTGGTAGCCAATGGCAACCTGTTTAGCTTAAAGCGCTTTAACACCAACCAGTCGGCAGTGCTCAATGCACAGCAAGTAGCCACCTCTACTTTTGTTACCGAAGGGCGCAATGCAGAGGGCCGTGCCAACCAGGGCCTTAACCTGAATGCCAAGCATACCTTTGGCGAAAGCCATGAGCTAAGCGCAGACCTGGATTACATTGCCTACGGGCGTGCAGACCTGCAAAACTTTACCACCAATTACTACAACCTGCAGGGAGAGCCCCTGCGTAGCCCTTACCTGCTGCATGGCGACCTGTTAGGCGGCCTATCCATTGCCTCGGCCAAGGTAGATTATACCCTGCCCCTGCCCTCGCTAAAAGCCAACCTGGAAGCAGGTGCAAAAAGCAGCCTGGTAAGCGCCAACAATAAGCTGAGCTTTTTTGACCGCTCGGAGGGCCGCAATGAGCCAGACCTGGATAAGAGCAACCATTTTCTGTACAGCGAAAACATTAATGCGGCCTATGTAAATGCCAACCGCAAATGGACCAAAGCCAGCCTGCAGCTGGGCCTGCGACTGGAAAATACCATTGCCAACGGCAGGCAGCTATCAGACGGACAACAATTTAACCGCAACTATACCCAGTTGTTTCCCAGCGGTGCTTTTACCTATACCGCGGGCAAAGACCATAACCTTGGTGTTTCGGTAAGCCGCCGCATTAACCGGCCTACCTACAACCAGCTAAACCCCTTTAAAAACTTCCTGGACCCCAGTACCTACTCGGCCGGTAACCCGTTTCTGCTTCCGGAGCTTAGCTACTCCTTTGAGCTGAACCACACCTATAAGCAAAAGTTTTTAACCAAACTCAGCTATAGCCGCACCAGCGATGTAATGCTGAATGTTTTATCGCCCGATCCCAGCGAGGAGAAACTGGTGGTACAGACCTTCCGCAACCTGGCTACGCTGGATTATTATGGCCTTACGGTATCGGTGCCTTTCTCGGCAGGCAACTGGTTTCAGAGTGTAAACAACGGTACTTTTTACTATGGCCTGTACCAGGGCAATGTAGCCGATACCGACCTGCGCAACGGCCGCCCTACGTTTAACCTGAACTCTAACAACACCTTTTTACTGCCAGGGGGCTGGTCAGCAGAACTGAACGGTGTATACCGGCACCGCGAAATTTATGGCTTTTTAGATGTAAGGCCTATCTGGTTTGCCTCGGCAGGCATACAAAAGCAGTTCTGGGATAAAAAAGGTACCCTAAAGCTCAATATTACCGATGGCTTTTATACCAACCAGGTGCGGGCTACCACTGCGCTTACCGGCTATTCAGAAAGCTTTTACCAGCGCAGGGACTCGCGGGTGGCTACTCTTACCTTTAGCTACCGCTTTGGCAAGAACGGGGTAGCTCCCTCGCGCAAAAGAAATTCCGGGGCAGAAGATGAAAAACGCAGGGCAGAATAAAAACCCTTAAACACAAAAAGGCCGGGTATGGTATACCCGGCCTTTTCTGTAATGCTAAACGGATGTTACTCCACCAGCAGTTGCTCTCTCATTACCTCATTGCCTACCTGTACTATGTAAAAATACACACCTTTTTTAAGCGCAGTGTTCGTGTACAGTACGCTGTGTGTGCCCTTTTCAAATACCTGGTTGCCATCAAGGATACCGGCTACTTTTACGCCATTTAAATCGTAAAGCGTAATGTTTACATTGGTTCTTTCTTTTACCTCGAACTGGAAGGTGGCGGAACCGCTAAACGGATTGGGGTAAACGGTAGCCAGGCTTGTTTTTTTATCCTCTTTTGTTTTGTCTTTACCGCTAAGGCCAAACACTGCCGTAAGGGCTTTGTGGCTGTCCATGGTAATGGCATGCAGCGAAGCAGCCCCTGTGGCATCGCCACTCCAGCCTTCAAACACCCAGCCTTCTGCAGGGCTGGCCACCAGCAATACGGTTTCTCCTTCTGTGTATGTACCTGCTGCAGGGCTTACATTACCCTGCCCAAGCACGTTTACCGCCAGGTGATAGGTTTTACGCTCAAACAGGGCAGTTACCATTTTATCGCTATCCATGGTAAGCTGAAGCGGGTTGGTATTGCCCTCTGCATCGCCCAGCCAGCATACAAACACCCATCCTTCGGCCGGGGTAGCAGTAAAGGTAACGCTACGCTCTACGGTATACCGGCTGTTGGCAAAACTCAGGCTGCCCTGTCCTTTTACGGTAGCGTTAACCTGGTACTCAATTTCGCTAAATACGGCTTCTATGTTTTTAGGAGCATCTATGCTAAGGCGAAGGGGGTTAGTGGTACCGCTTACATCTCCACGCCACTCCACAAACTGCCAGCCGGTTTCGGGCAGGGCTTCCAGGATCAACTCTGTACCCTCGCGGTAATTGCCTTCTTCTTCACTAATGCTGCCATAGCCAATGGTTTTGTATCGCAGCGCGTGCAGAATTTCAGTAAAGCCGGCACTTATTTCTTTAGATCCATCCATGGTAAGGGTAATGCTAAGGTCGGTTCCGCCGGCCGCTCCACCCCAGCCTGCAAAAGCAAAGCCGGTTTGAGGTGTGGCCGTAATGGTTACTTCTGTGCCTGCTGCATAAATGCCACCTGCCGGGCTAAAGGTAATGGTGCCGCCCTCTGCAGTATTGCTGCTGGCCGTTAAGGTATAGGTAAACGGTTGCGGACTTCCTCCCCCCGAGCCTATTTCTTTGCTGCAATCTGCAGCCAGGGGCGAAACCCCTTCTACCTTTATCCATTCTATATCTGCAAAGGTTCCCGGCGCTTCTATCCGGATCTCGTTTACCCCTCTGCCCAACTGTACTGTTAATGGTTTTGTGGTTAAAAAGCTGTTACTGTCTTTTGGTTTCGGGAAAGGCACATCTGCCTGCACCACCGCGTTGTTTACCAGCAACTTGCCATATTCCAGTGCAGCAGAGCCCCCACCGGCATAACGCCAGCTTAGTGCATAGGCACCTGCTTCGGGCACCTCTACCTTCCAGGTAATACCCTTGCCGGCCGAGTTACTGAGGTTCATTACCGGGGTGCCATCACTGGTTACACGTATTACTCCATCGGCACTGCAAAGCCCGTTGGCTGCAGTGGCAGTAACAGGAATAGTAAGTACAGAGCCTCCGGGAGCCGGGCCTGGCTCACTGCCTCCGCCACCCGGTGTACTTTGTACAAAAGTAGCGGCAATGGTTTTATGGCTGTTCATGGTTACTGCGAGCGGGTTGCTGTTGCCGGTGGCATCGCCACTCCAGCCACTGAACTGCCAGCCACTGGCCGGTGTAGCCGTAAGCGTGGCTGTACTGCCCTCGGTAAAGGTGCCACTGGCCGGGCTTACAGTACCCTGGCCTGTAACCGAAGTACTTAACTGGAAAGTGGCAGGCTGGGGTTGCGGACTGCCACCGCCATCGGTTACATCAATTACACCTACACCCGCATATTGCGCAACCACAGAAGGCACATCGGCTGCCTGGTGCAGTACGCTGGCATACCTGTAGGGTACACTAGCCACACACACCGGCAGCTCACGTGTATCAGAAGCATATTTGAAAGGACTGTTCACGAGGATATTTCCTTCTACATCGCCATACCCATCTACACTGCTGTAAGCGGTTACGTAGGGGTTGATTACATTCTCAAAATAATTATTTTCTATTTTAAGGCAGGCACCCAGGCGTGAGTTAATGGCCGTAGATTCCACATCTTTATAATAGTTGTTGAACACGTGCCCGTTACCGCCTCTGTACAAGGGCAGGCGCGAGTTAAGGTTGCGGAAGTAATTATGGTGATAGGTAATTTTACGGTCGTAGGTATCAGACTCTGAGCTGCCCGCTAAACTGGCTTTCCAGCTGTCGTGCAGGTAATTCCACGATAAGGTGATGTACTCTGACTGGGCTTTTGCATCCAGCAGGGCATCGTAATAATCTTTATGTACGCCCTGGTACTCGTTGTACAGCTCGCAATGGTCTACCCAGATGTGGTCGGCAGGCCCCTCGATACTGATGCAATCTTTATCGCCAATGCGCACATGGTGTACTTTAAGGTTACGGATAATCACATTGCCGGCCCGGTATACCTTTAAGCCTATCCCATCAAACTCACCCAGGGTACCTACCCCCAGGATCGATACATCGCGCAGATCTTTGATATCGATTTTGGATAAGCCCGGAGAATTTTCGGGCGTAATTTTGCCGGCTACATAAATAGTTAAGGGAGTGCTTTCCTTGATCTTGGCTTTTAGCGCATTTTGAAGTTCAGTACCGGTGGTAACTGTAATGCTTCTGCCTCCGGCACCGCCCGTAGTACCTGTAGTAAGAGTGGCATAGCCTACCAGGCTAAAATCGGGCACAGTGGTAGCCTGCCCATTGGCACGCAAGGGCAATGCTGCTAAAGCCAGGATATAGCCCAGCCAGGCAAAGTGCAAGAAGCAAGATAATGTTCTTTTCATAATTGATGGAATAAGGGTTAAAATGGTTGTAGTGTGGTTTAAAAAAGGCATACCGATAGTGTATCGGGACACACAGTGTGCATACCAATGGCAAAGCAATACCAGGCCTATATTATTTAATATATATGCAATCGATTGCTCAATATTTTACAGCTTTACTTATGTGGGGAAAGAAGCAGGATACATGGCGGTGTGTGGTTAAATGGTTAAGTAATTTCTATGTTGTTGTAAAAATTCTGTTTTTAAACACTACTACTATCTTAACCCAGGTACCTGATTAGCAGCCATCATTTTGGTATATGATGGGTTTCAACACTACCTATACTTATTTACGGGTTTGCCGGGTTATACACAAGGCACTTATCAATATGCAGGCAATATAATAAACAATCGATTGCTCACAAATAAAAGCTAATAATTTTTCATAAATATTACTTAAAACATACATACAGCTTTAATAACTGGCGAGTACAAGCCATAAAAAAAGAGCTACCCATGGGTAGCTC
>FPIC01032957.1_pt1 | contig 14293 bp, 8 predicted proteins | sample 1504481 | NCBI WGS metagenome assembly FPIC01 (sample SAMEA4475357, study PRJEB15587) | soil metagenome | biome: Soil; feature: Field | place: India | collected 2015-03-11 | depth 0 m
TCTTTAACCGTTATTTGTGTTTAATGTTAATATGTTTAGTACATCAATTTTACTTCATATAAGATTCGCGAATAGCTTTAAACTCCGAACCAGTTTTCCACTGGGGCCAATCCTGAGAATAGGCTAACCTTTTACCAAGTCCATACAACAACCTAATATCTGCAACAGCTCCCTCCCAACTCCAGCCAGGCTGCACCTGGTCTGAGGGCTTATGGTAGTAATTAGCCGTATATTCTTTTATCAACTGGCTTCCAAACTCTTTACCTTTCTCTATATTATCGCTCCCGAACCCTATAAACAAGGCCGGAATACCAACCCTGGCAAAGTTGAAGTGATCGGAACGGTAATACAACCCCGCTTCAGGTGTAGCTTCTGCCTGTACATACCGGCCTGCCCGGCGGGCTTCTTCAGCCAGGTAATCTTCAAGCTCCGACTGCCCTTTGCCTACCACTACGATGTCATGGGTTGCTCCAAAGGGGCTCATCATATCCATGTTTAAATTTGCCACTGTTTTTTCACGGGGGTACACAGGGTTTTCAGCATAGTAAGCAGACCCCCACAAGCCCTGTTCTTCTGCAGTAACTGCCAGGAAAACAACTGTTCTTTCTGGTCTTTTAGTCATACTTTTAAAGGCTTTGGCAACTTCTAATAAAGCTGCTACACCACTTGCATTATCTACAGCTCCGTTATAAATACTATCTCCGGTTACATCTGCCTTGCCTACTCCCAGGTGGTCCCAATGAGCTGTATAAATAATTGTTTCATCGGGGCGTTGAGCACCTTCAATCTTTGCAAGGAAATTATGTGTTTTACTAAACTTAGTGGCAGTAGTTAAAGAAGTGCTTAATCTGAGGTTCATAGGCATAGGCTTAAACCCAGGCTGGATAGCGGCAGCCATGGCACTTTGCAGGTTCATTCCTGCTGCTTCAAAAAGCCTGTTTGCTACTGTGCTCGTAACCCAACCTTCAATAGCACATTTATAACCTTCCTTACCGCGCTGATCCAGGTACAGCTTTGAAGCATTCCAGCTATTTTGCACTACATTAAATCCATAGCCTGCCGGATCGGTGCTGTGTATAATTAGACAACCTTTGGCACCCTGCCGAGCAGCTTCATCAAATTTGTAGGTCCAACGGCCATAATAAGTCATGGCTTTTCCTCTAAAAAAGGTAGAGTCCTGAGTGTAAAAACCAGGATCATTCACCAATATCAATACAATTTTATCACGCACGTCAAGCCCGGCATAATCGTTCCAGTTATACTCTGGTGCAACAATACCAAAGCCAGCAAACACTACCTGCTCACCACTCAGGTTTATAGCATTTTCAATTCTCCTGGTCCATAATACATAATCTTCACGCCCTTGTAAAGCAAATGTACTTTTACCCTGCACATTCATTACGGGAGCTGGAGTAGTATTAATTTCTACCATGGGTACTTCCTGCAAAAAGCTGTTCCCGTTGCCTGGTTGCAACCCAAGTGCAGTAAACTCCTTTTTCAGATAAGCCAGTGTTTTCTCTTCTCCAGTGGTAAATGGCATACGCCCTTCTAATTCGTCAGAAGCAATAGCTGTTACATAATTTACATAGCTTTCGGTAGTAATAGTAGTAAGCCCTTCTGCTTCGGATGCACTTTCTGTTTTGGTAGATTGACATGCCATTGCTCCAAAAAGCACTACTGACAAATACAGAAATATTCTTTTTATCATTATAACTTCTGATTAAGTGTATGCTGAAAAATATGAATTATTTTGAAAAAAGAATAATACAAAAAAACAGAACCCAAAAAAGCTCATTCAATTACATACAAATCAGACACTTATATCAACAATACACATAAGCCGTATGCCAACAAAAAGATTTGTTAAGCCTCCAGTGCTTTGGCAGCAACCTTTTTTTCATAAATAGAAGCTATCAAAATACCCCAAAGCCCACCACCAATTAAAGTAGCAATTATATGCGCGTACGATTTATAGTACAAATCACCCAGTAGACGTAAGGCAAGAAACAACAACATAATTACAACTACGGTAACCCAATAGCGTGTACTTACTTTACGGCTTACATACAATCCATGAACCGGCTGCATTTTTATAGCATATAAAATAAATGCACCTCCTACAAGCGTACTTACATGTTGAACTACCCTGTACCTCGGAAACTCAATACCTAAAAGCGTTACATCAGCCTGCAAGAAAGGAAGAAGTTGAACAGAAAGCTTGTCTGCATGGGTAAAACTATCCCAAAAAATATGAGAGGCCGCACCAACCAATACCGACAGCGCAACAACAAGCCAGTTATTACGGAAGTAGGCAGACCAATGCTGACCTTTAAAATGCAGCAAGTGCTTTCTGAAAAACCCTGGCAGGTTATCAATAAATGCATCCCGCACATAAGCATGATACACATAAGCCAGCAGCATGCCCAATGGAAGATTGAACAGAAATAAGCCAGCTATATCGTGGCTAATATGACTTTGCAACCTAAGGCGAAAAAAATACTCAAAATCGGGCACAAGGCTTCCAACCACCAAACCAGTAAAAGAATAAAACCTCTTTGGCAAAAAGGTTAAAGGCAGTATTATAGCTGGATGCGAAAAAGTAAAGGGCATTTTTCAAATCATTAAAGCCTTAAATACTTATTATTGGGATAAAAGGATATAAAAAAAGGCCTTTATGATGGAGTTTCCTTAAACGCATCTACTTAACTTTTTTATTTCTTACTTGGCCTTCTCATTTTCGCGCATTTCATCACAAAAATGACAGGGCTCTACATTCTTCTTTTTCTTAGTGTGGAGAGAATTTGTTTTTATGGCATCTTTCCAGCCTTGCTGGTCGTACATTTTTTGACACCCCTATTTTTTTAAGGCCATCCACAAAGCCAATTATTTTATATGATTATACATTCTACTTTTTCAGCTTATGTTTGTAACACACACGCGCCGAGCTGCCCAAGGCAGCATCCTGTTTTACCTTCTGTTCTTTTGTATCACCCTCCAAAGCCAGGCCCAGGAGAGGCCGCTTCATAGTTCTATTGCAAACGGGAACTGGAATAATGAAGAGGTCTGGGAAGGAGGAAGCCTACCGGGCAATGGTAATTACGTCCTTTCCCGTGATGTTGAAGTGCGCCACCGCCTTGTAAAAGGTGAACGTTTGGTACTTGAACGCAGCACCCTGACCCTTTTTGAAGAAGGCTTTCTGGATGTGGTTCATCTGGAGATGAGAGACAACAACATTATTATTCACCCCGGGGGGATTTTAAAAGCCTTTAAAACTACGTTTGATGGTAGCGGGATAAGTTCTCCAGAGGGAATGATCGTCAGGCGCATCATTGATGATTTCGAATATTACTTCGTAGATGGTTACGGACCAGAGCGACCAGTCTTTGAAACCATACGAAATGGTGCCTGGGCCGACCCCTCTATATGGGAAGGAAATGAATCTCCTGGCATAGGTCTTTTGCAAGATCCTATGGAAATCCGCATTAAACACGCTGTAAATGCCCCAGCGCTTCGCCTGGATGGTATGATTGAAATTAATATCGAAGATGGAGGGGCGCTAAAAGGTGACGCTATCGATGTTGTTCGTGATATTTATGAAGGAAGCGATGCCAAGGTAGTACTTCATGATGGGGGTAGTCTGCACCTGAAGGCCTTCTATTATAACACCTTTGAAGGTGCCTTGCATAACATCTATTTCGATGCCCAGGATAATCCACTCTGTGTGGATGTAGATGCCAATGAGGGCTACCATGCCTTTGCACCTGGTGAATGTCAGCGACTCACCTATAGCGTGCATCATAGCCTTCAGGACGGTGAATGGAGTAACCCTGAAACCTGGGATGTCTTTGCAGGATTGGAAACAAGACGTTTTGAGGGCGCTGATGTATACATTGACCATAAGGTATTTGATGCTGAGAATATGAGGGTAAACGGTATGACGGTAATTGTTTCAGGTGAGTACACCTATGCAAATACTATTGTGAATCTGAATTCAGGGAAAGTTATTGTAAGTATGGGTGGCTTGTTTAAGACATACGCAACAGAAGAAATGGAAGAACAATGGCCTGAGATGGAAGATGAGGAAGGCTATCCGCTTAACAAGGATTCTGATGGACAATTCGATCTCTTTTTTGCCGGAGCCCCCATGCCTATAACACTCAGTGAGTTTAGCGTAAGGGAAGGCGAAGCCGGACATGTGCTCGACTTTGCCACTGCCTCGGAGGAGAACTTTGATTACTTTGACATTGAGCGCAGTCCGGATGGGGAAACGTTCACCTCCATTGGACAGGTACAGGGCGCAAACCTTATTTCAGGGCGTCGCTATCGTTATATTGACCGCAATCCGCACCCGGGGCTCAACTATTACCGCTTAAAGCAGGTAGACCGAGATGGCAGCTATGAGTACTCCCGCGTGGTACATATACGCAATCCCCTTAGCTATATCTTTATGGGAGATGAAATCTGCTTTTCGGAGCAGGATACCTACCGGGTACGTATCTTCTCTACCACTGGGCAACTCTTACAGGATGAGAAACTGAGCAGGGGGTGTTTGCGCCTCAGCCAGCGACCTGGCCTCTACCTAGTAGAGATTTCCAACGGAGAAATGCAGCGAAGTGAAAAGTGGGTGAGCTTATAAAGTAAGTATAAGGGGGCAAGTATTTTATAAGTTAGAGCCCCCTTATTTACAAATACATGAGTAATTTAAAGTAGAGCCTTCGAGAGCAATGAATGAAGACAGTGTTACACAACTCATTTTTTAGCTTGAGTTTGGTAACTTTTTGATTTAAGGGACGGATTAAAAATTTGTGAGAACCGCCTATTATATCCACCTGCCTGCTAGGTTAGCATAAATGCATTGCAAATGGCGCCAAAATAAAAAAGTTTCAGTAAGGCAATATGAGGAACAAAAAAATCCCCATAAAACCTTGTTAATCTTTCGATTACGCGGAATTATGGGGATTACCCGAAGTGGGCCCACATGGGCTCGAACCATGGACCCCCTGATTATGAGTCAGGTGCTCTAACCAGCTGAGCTATGAGCCCCTAAACCAGGAAAATCTAGGATATCTCACCTTTTTCCCTGATTTTTGGAATGCAAATGTACAGCAAGGTCTATACACTTGCAAAACTTTTAGCAAAATTTTTAATGAATTTTAAAAGAATAAAAAATCTGATTTTTGACCTAGGGGGAGTTGTAATTGACATTGACTTTGCACTTACACACCAGGCATTTTCTAAACTATATGGCCAAGAAGGAGTTAGCTTAACAGGCACCTGGAAAGAAGAACGATTCTGGCAGCGTTACGAATGTGGTGAGTGGACTGCTAACGAATTTAGAAAATTAGTTTGCGAAAAAACCGGCCTTTCTTGTAATGACATAGATTTTGATACTGCCTGGAACGCCCTATTGCTGGAACTACCCGTAGAGCGGGTAGAATTACTCAAACGACTTAGGCCTAAATACCGTATGTTTGTGTTAAGCAATACAAATACTATCCATATACCAGCAGTTGAAAAAATACTGAAGCAAAGCAGTGGGGTAAGTAGCCTGCACGATCTCTTTGACAAAGTGTATTACTCTTATGAGATCGGGCATGTAAAGCCTTACCCTGAATCTTACTTGCATGTGCTCGCTCAAAATAATCTTGTACCAGAGGAGACGGTTTTTCTGGATGACAACCTGGATAATATTATTGCAGCTCAAAACCTTGGGATACAAACCATCCATGTACAAGCTCCCAACACCATATTGGACTACCTGAATAATGCCTGAAAATAAGTTTAAGAAGTACTCTATACACCTATTGCTCTTTATAGTAACCCTGCTTTCTACTACTCTGGCCGGTGCTGAGTGGATGACGGGTCGTTTTTTTATGGGTATTGCAAACCCACTTGGCCTGGAAGACTTCTGGCGGGGCTTTCATTACTCGGTTCCTTTCCTGGCTATACTCACAGTACATGAATTTGGACATTATTTTACAGCCCGATACTACCGCATAGCTGTAAGCCTGCCCTATTACATACCCCTCTGGCTTACCTGGCTGGGCATTCCCTCTACTATAGGCACCATGGGAGCGTTTATACGTATACAACAGCGGCTTAGCAGCAATAAGGAGTTTTTTGATGTAGGCATTGCCGGCCCCCTGGCTGGCTTTGTAGTAGCACTAGGTGTGCTGTTTTATGGGTTTACACATTTACCTCCACCCGAGTATATTTTTGAAATACACCCCGACTATGCTCAATACGGCCTCGATTATGCACAGCATGTATATAACCAGCCAGGCGAAATGTTTGGGGTAGGCACCAACCTTTTATTTGAGTTTTTTAAGAACTATGTAGCTCCGGACCCTAGCTGGGTTCCCAACCGGTACGAGCTTTTTCATTACCCGTACTTGTTTGCCGGCTACCTTGCTTTGTTTTTTACAGCTATCAATTTAATACCCATTGGCCAATTAGATGGCGGGCATATTATTTTTGGTATGATAGGCTTTCGCAAGCATAGCCTTATCTCGCCAATACTTTTTACGCTGTTTATATTCTATGCCGGGTTAGGGATAATCAGGCTTAACTACGAAGGAATGTTTGGCGACAACATCTGGCTAAATAATGGTATCTATATGGTGTTTTTATACTTTGCCTTTTCACGCACTACAGAGGGTTTTACCAATATCCTTTTGCTAAGTTTATCGGTTTTCGCAGCCCAGTTTCTGTCTATGTATATTTTCCCTGAGTTTAGAGGCAATGTAACCTGGTTGGTATTTGCTTTTATTATTGGCCGCTTTTTAGGTGTTTATCATCCACCGGCACTTTATGAAGAACCCTTGGGTACAGGCAGAATGATTCTGGGCTGGGTGGCTATACTGGTATTTATACTTTGCTTTACCCCTTATCCTTTTGTAGTAGATTGATTTTTAACAGGTTTACCCGGGTTAAAAAGCACATTAACAAGCATTGGAATACGGTCCGTCTGCTTTCTGCGGATCCGGTTGATAAGCGTTAAACCAAACCCGCAATAGATAGTGGGCAGGCATTGTGGAAAAAACTTACGCGTAAACAATAACCTACTCCGTAATGAACAATAATCAGCCAAACGGCTTTTTACAACCGGACCCTTACCTACCCCACCTCCAATAGTTGCCCCCTCTTTATGGTAAACAACAGATTCCGGCACATAAGCACTGCTATATCCTTTTTTGATTGCACGCAGTGTCCAGTCTAGTTCTTCGTAATACAAAAAGTATTTTTTCTCTAAAAGCCCGATTTCATCCAGAAAAAGTCTGCTAATAAACATGCTTGCCCCTGCAACATAAAAAAGCTTTTTAGTACCTGCCCCCGAAATATTTTTGCCTTCTTTTGTTATGGGTTGTATACTCCCTGTCCAGGCATTGTAAAAAGCACCTCCGGCATATTGTATTTGTTGGGGAGCATAGTAATGCATAAGCTTGCTCCCTAAAATGCCTACTTTTTTTCCGGAGGCAGAAAGCCGTTGGTGCTCTTCTATTTGCTTACGCAAAGCAGTTGGTTCTACAACCGTATCATTGTTAAGCAACCAGAAATAGGCTGCATCTTTATCTTGTAAGGCATACTGTAAACCAATGTTATTACCTGCAGCAAAGCCCTTGTTTGCTTTTGCTTCTATCAGCACAAGCGTATGACTCTGGGATAATGCTGCTCTTTTTTTAGATAAGGGTTGTTTAAGGTACTTTACAGGCAAAGGCTTTCCAATTTCTGGTAAAACCAGTTGCTCTACCGGGCCTGGTCGTTTGCCTTTTGGTATAGCCTGACCTCCGCCTGCCCATTGCAGAATTTTCTCAATAGAGCGGTCTGAGGAATGATTATCCACTACAACTACTGTAAAATTTTTGTAATCGGATTTATATACACTTTCCAGACACTCTATGGTATCTGGCCAGTTGTTATAATTCAGGATAATGATATAGGCTTTAGACATATAAATAAAAGTAGGTAACGCCATGCTTTCGCTATAATATAGCGTTGCTAGTAACAATTATGCAGGCAATACCTTTGTGGAACGATTTACAAGCTGCAAAAGTACAACTTCTGCATGATTTGCAATGCTACATTATTTTAAGCTACTTGATAGTGCGGACTCACTGACTTTTTCTGAGGCTCATTGAACATTATTTTAAAAGAAGTCCCTTCATTCCGGCATATTTCTATCTTGCCTTTCAACTGGCTTACCAGAGCATCTATCAAAATCATACCTAAGGTTGTAGCATTTGCAATATCCAGGTCAGCTTGTATACCTATGCCATTATCACTTACAGTAAGCCAATAACCAGCTTCGTTCTTTGTAAAAGCAACCTTTATTGTTCCTGCAGACTGCTCTTTAAAAGCATGCTTATATGCATTAGATATCAACTCATTCAGAACAAGCCCACATGGAACTGCCATTGTAATATCCATATGCAAGGGCTCAACGTCATCAAGATCTATTTGGATTAAAGTGCCAGATAAGCTGTACGAGTGCTTAATATTATTTACAAGGTCGCTTACATACGACTTGAACTCAATGTAGGCTAATGTTTGCGACTGGTAAAGTTTTTCATGAATAAGAGCCATAGATTTAATACGCTTACAGCTTTCCATGAAAAGAACTTTTACGGCTGGGTCAGTTACATGATTGGCCTGCAGTGCCAGTAAGCTGGATACAATGGCCATGTTGTTTTTAACACGATGATGAATTTCTGATAAAAGAACCTCTTTTTCATACAAAGAAGCTTGTATTTGATCCTGAACCTGCTTTTGGGTTGTTATATCTTCTGCAATACCCAATAAATATAAAGGCTTGCCTTCACGATTGTAAATAGGCACTTTTTTAAGTCTCAATGTTTTGGACTCATTAGCAATAGTTATAGTTTCATCAGATGCTACAGTATTGCCATTCAATAAAATCTCTTTATCCAGGTTTACCAGGCTGCTGGCTTGTTCCTCACTCAAAAAAGTAAACTCTGTTTTACCTACCAACTGGGTCTCGCTCATTGCCAGCAGACGCTCTCCTGTTTTATTTATTCGGCTAAATGTTAGCGTTTCGGCCTCTTTAACAAAAAGCATTACAGGCAGATTATCTATTATGGTAGTTAAAAAATGCTGGTTGTGAAGCAATTCATCGCGCGACTGGCTAAGTTCGTTTACCACTTGCTCAAGCACCTCGTTACGTTGCTGTATTTCTGTTTCCTTGAGCTGCAGTGATTGCACAAGTCCCTGCAACCTGTTTAATGTCTTCTCATAAATATTAATTAAATAATACAGGCAAATAATTACTGCCAATAGAGTACATAAAATATTTATAATGAATGCTACCTGGTAATAATCTTTTTCATCAAAAATAGGCACCTTGAGTGGAGTTGCTATAAAAAACAGGCATAGTAACACAGACAGGCCTGCACTAATGCCCATACTCAGGTAGTTGCTTTTTTCAAAAACAATTACTCCTAACCCAATGCCTATTAAAAAAATATAGCTATTGGTATAGGGCTCTGGAGCGGTAAGGGCCATTGCCGTAATAAGGCTCCAAAATGAAATTAAAACACCCCAACGCGAAGCATTTAGGTAACCCATACGGTGAGTTACCAATACCAGCAAAGCCAGCAACGAGGTAATGCCATACAATTGGTAGCTCAACCAGAAATTAATAAAGCCTAGTAATGGGTTTATACAAATTACCAGTAAACAAATCAGCAGTACAGCATAGCCTTTATCCTTTGCCTCTCCCGGAGTATCTGTGGGGCTTTGCTCCTGGCTAAATGTTTTTAAAAAAAACAAAGCATTTAAATTAGAAATAATAAACTTCATGTAGGCTTGGCCTGGCAGGCGTTAATAAATTAGTAAAGTATTAGTGAGGTTTTTGAGTCTAATTCTGCTTCATCATAAAACACCCTGATGCGATATCGGCCTTTTACAAATTTATAATCATCAGGTATGAACTTATACAAGGTTATTCCATCTGTAGTAGCTTTTAACTTTTCTTCTTTTTTGCTGATCAGCCTGTTTTCTGGATCTATAATCTGCACATTTAAAATACCACCGTTCATATCGGCTGGCTCGCCTTTAAGTTGCAGGCTTAAAGAAAGGTAATCAGTTTTGGAGGCCCTGCTTTTTTTATCTGAAGAAATGGCCTCAAAATAAGATATCGTAGGCTTTTCGTATAGTACAGTAGAAGCTCCTCTAAGACGCAACTGGGTAACAGTACTCTTTAACCGCGCAATTTCTTCTTCTTTGTTTTTGAGCAGTTCTTCCTTAACATCTTCAGCAACAAAAGTAAAATCGGTGTCATCAACAGACTCGTTCTGTTCAGCCAAGTCTGCCTGTACCAAAGCAGCCATTTTAACCTGGTGCCTTAAGCTTGTAAGCTGCACCTTTACCAACTGCAGCTTTTGCTGTAACTCATCGCGCTGCCTGCGGGTAATATTGTTTTTTTCAACCAACTCAACTAGCTCCCTGGCTTGCTTCTCCAATGCTTTTTGCTGGTTCTCTATTACAGAGTCTTTAGTGGGCAATAACTCTTCAAATAAAAGTAAAGAGGTGTTTATCTCGTTAATTTCAGACTGATAGTATTTGTTTTCATCCTTAATAAGCTGTGCAGAAAAGCTCATGTATAAAAGTGAAACCAACATCACACTGATAATGATGATCAATATTCGCTTTTCATACATTAGACCCTGCAGATCCGGCAATTTCTGAGAATTACTCATACTTGTATATTTTGATTGCTATTAAGGTTGGCACTTACATCTATTTTGTAAAAACCCTTTATCTGTATTTACAGAATAATGCCATGTGCGTAATAAAACACCTTTCTTTTATAAAATACAGACAAGTTTATAAAAGAAGGTAATGCCCTGCTTATGAATTAGTATTTTGTATTACCCTGCTACAAATGCACAGGTATAATTTTTATGCTTTCATGGCTTTTGATTATTCGTGCCCACTTTACTGGATTGTAAGCCTGCTAAGAAATTAGAGCAGCGATGGCAACCGGGGCTAATCACTAAGCATGCTGATTACTGGTTATGAAGCAATTACACACGCGCCCCTTCTTTACAGTAAGCCACCAAGTGTTGTAGCATACACCTGGCACAGACCAAGCTAACAAAGGATTATTTTTTGTGTTTAAATTAAAAACCAGTTATAGACCTTACTGCGCATTTGTATAGTGAAGTTTACTATTAATATTTGAAAAAACAAGACTATTAATGCAATATCTCTATTTTTAGCTTTGGAAAACACAAATTAATATGTTACTTATTATAGCTACTGGTATTCTTCACCTTAAATTAAACCAGATGGAAGGCCATGTATTATATTTTACTAATTTGTAACAATTGCACCTATACAGAGAAGTTAAAACTATAATTTAAGATGCAACTTAAAGGAGAGGGTTGGTAAATTTGGCCAACTCGCCAAGTGTTACTAAATTACCAAAATATAACCTTATAGTATAAATTCTAATTTACTTAAACACCTGTTTTATTATCCGGAAAACAGCAATGTTTAATGTTATTAAATACTTTAGCCAATCTCCCGTTCTGTTTCAAACCATTTCAGCATGTCTTATAAAATCCTGATTATAGAAGACGAGAATATTATAGCGATGACGCTAGAGCGTATTCTGACAAAGGCCGGCTATGAAGTTGTAGCTAAACTGGCATCTGGCGAAGAGGCAGTAGAGCAGGTGCAAGCATTAATGCCAGATCTTATTTTATTGGATATACACCTGGCAGGCAGAATGGATGGTATTGAAACCCTGGGAGCACTCAGAAAGCTTACCGGAGTGCCGGTAATTTATCTTACTTCACAAATAGATGCACCTACCTCGATAAGGGTACGGCATAGCGAAGCATCAGCTTTTTTATCAAAGCCTGTGGGTATACTGGAGTTGCAAAACACAGTTGAGCTATGCATTGCTACTTACAAAACTGAACTGCAGCTTAGAGAAAGCGAAAAGAATTTCAGGCTCCTGGTGTCTAATTTACCAGGTATTGTATATAGGTGCCGCCTGGATGCTGGGTTTACCATGCTTTGGATTAGCGAGCATGTACAACGCATTTGCGGTTATCCTCCTTCTATGTTTACAGGGCTAAATGCAAGAAGCTTCTTAAGCATCGCGCACCCGGAAGACCAGGATATGATTGAACAGACAGTAAGAAACGCAGTGGCAAAAGACATACCTTACCTGGTTGAGTATAGAATAAAACATGCAGACGGCCATACTGTATGGGTTTCTGAAAAAGGCCAACTGGCATATGACAACCAAAGCAATGAGTACAGTCTGCATGGTGTAATATTTGATATTTCTGAACGTAAGGCTCTAGAGCTTGATATAGAGCGCAAAAAAGCCCGCCTGGAAGCTATTTTTAATGCGAACCCAGATATGTACTTACTTATCAATGAGCATTACCAGGTTGTAGAGTGTAATACTGGTAGCCCCGATAATGTGATCATTCCGGAAAGTGCTATTGTAAACCATCGCCTGCATGATTTTTTACCCCCTGCTTTTTTACAAAAAGCTGTGCAGGCCGTAAGTGAGGTGCTTAACCAGCAACAGCCAGTAAATACAGAGTACAGCATGAAATACCTTGCTAATACTGTAGACTTTGAAGCCCGCTTTTTACCCATTACCAATCATCGGGAGGTACTTTGCATTATCAGAAATATTAGTGATATACGCCACAAAGAAGCTGAGCTGGAAAGCTACAAAAACAAGCTTGATAATGTACTTAACTCTACACAGGATATTGTTTGGTCGTTTGATGCTTCGCAACGCAAGGTAATTTATGTTAATACCGCTGTGGAAACAATCTATGGTATTTCTATAGAAACTATCTGCAGTAGCCTTATTCCATGGAAGCAAATGGTGTTTAAGGAAGACCTGGCCCGTATACTCAAAACGTATCCGCATATAAATGGCTCAAGTGAGTTCCAGTTTCGCATAAGGAAGCCCGATGGCTCTATACGCTGGCTTGCAGACCGTATAAATGTAAAGCGTGGTGAAGATGGCCGACTGCTTAGTATTGAAGGCATTACCCGCGATATTACCGAGTACAAAAATACACTACTAAAGATAAAGCAAACCGAAAATCTGCTCAAGCAGATCAACGAATCATCACCTCATATTATTTCTTTATACGATTGTTCGTCAAAACGCTTTGTTTATGTAAACAACCAGATAGAGCATATGCTGGGCTACACCCAGGACCATGTTATTGAGAGTACAGAGTCTATTATAGAGCGGGTACTGTTTGAAGATATTCCTGGCTATGAACACCTGTTATACCAGTTCAGTAATGCAGACGATAATGATATTATAGAACTGGAGTGCTCGGTAAAGCATTCTAAGGGCCATACCGTTTGGCTTAAAACCCGCAATAAAGTATTTGGACGCAACAAGGATGGCGCCCCTACCCTGATATTGAGCACATCGGTAGACATTACAGAAGAAAAGAAACTGCAACAAGATTTGTTACTTAAAAACAAATCGATAGATGCCAGCATTAATGCTATTGCCATTATCGATGCACGGTTACAAGACTACCCACTTATTTATGTAAACAAGGCTTTTGAGCAACTGAGTGGTTATAGCGCGGCAGAGGTACTGGGTAAAAACTGGAGCTTTTTATATCGCGATGATGTGCATCAGCCAGAAATAAGCCAATTGCAAAGAGCCATAGAAAATGGCGACTTTTGCTCGGTTACGCTTCGTAACTACAAAAAGAATTACACCCTTTTCTGGAATAACTTTAACCTGTCTCCTATTTATGATAACAAGGGTACACTTACCCACTTTGTAGCTGTACAAACCGATATAACTACCAATAAAAACCTGGAAGAAAAACTACTCCGGATCAACAAGGCAGTAGAAAGCACCCAGGATGCTATTTGTATTTCTGATGTTGGCGGAAACTGCATCTATACCAATAAGGCCTTTATCGACCTGTTTGGAATTAACCATATTACCCTTAATGAAAAAGGGGGCCAGGCAAGTTTATTGCAAGAACCCAGCCTGGACGAAGAAATGGTGAGGCTCATGTCTGACGGACACACCTGGTCGGGCGAAACCAATGTAGTTAATAAAAACAATAAAGCAACACCAGTACTGTTAAGAGCAAACCCTATTAAAAATGAGCAGGACACTATTATTGGTTTCATGCGCATTTATATAGACATTACAGAACGTAAATTAACACAAGCACTCCAAAAGGCTAAAAGAATAGCTGAAAATACCGCTGCACTTAAGCAACAATTTCTGGCCAATATGAGCCACGAAATACGC
>FPIC01017440.1_pt1 | contig 14228 bp, 16 predicted proteins | sample 1504481 | NCBI WGS metagenome assembly FPIC01 (sample SAMEA4475357, study PRJEB15587) | soil metagenome | biome: Soil; feature: Field | place: India | collected 2015-03-11 | depth 0 m
GCACCGGACAGGATTTTGGCAACAGATATAAAAACCCTGCCTTACCCTGGTTTTCCAACAGATATGCAAGCGCCAATGATGAGCATGCTGAGTATAGCAAAAGGTACAAGCGTTGTTATTGAGACAATATTTGAAAACAGATTCTTGCACGTTGGAGAGCTTGTCAAGATGGGCGCAAATATAAAAGTGGAAGGAAGAGTAGCAGTAGTTGAAGGTGTTAAAAAGCTCAAAGGTGCAAAGGTTGAAGCAAAAGACTTGCGCGGTGGTGCTGCACTTGTTTTAGCGGCGCTTGCAGCAGAGGGTGTGAGTGAGATTGAAGGTGCTTTTCACATCGACAGGGGATATTTTGAATTTGAGAAAAATATCGCAAGCCTTGGCGGAAAGATAAAGAGAGTTTAAAGGGATTTTGTCTTCCTTGCTGAAAAATTGTGGTATAATTAAGTTAAAAAGCTTGTTTTGCTGAAAGAAAATGAGGAGAATAAAAGTGCCAATTATACTCAGAGCACATCATCTTTTGTGTTTTCTGGGCTTTAGAGGAGCAGGGTACAGCAAGGAGTTTGTTAAAAATTTTGAGAGGGTATATAAAAGCGTTTATCTTGAAAATTTACCTATAAAGATTGTATCTTTTCCAGATGAAATTTGCAGGTGCTGCCCAAATTTAAATACTACAGAGTGCAGATTTGAACAGAAGGTAAAAGAGTATGATGAAAAAGTAATTGAGCTTTTAAAGTTTTATGGGCTTTCTGATTTAGAAGATGTGCTGCCATCTGAAGCTTACAATGTTTTGAAAAAGGCTTTGCCACAGCAGCTCGAGAGCATCTGCCGAACATGTGAATGGTTTGCCATTGGTTTTTGCAGAGAAAGCTTTCACAGAAAGGACTTGTGGGAAAATGGATGAAAAGGACATCTTCATATTAAGAAAGCTGTATAAAAATGAGTATATCTCTGGTGAAGAGCTTGCCTCTTCTTTGAATATTAGCCGAATGGCAATAAACAAGAGGATAAAATCGCTGAAAGCTTTGGGCTACAAGATTGAGTCTGCCAGGAAAAAAGGTTATGAGCTTTCTGACAAAGATATAATAAGAATTTGGGAGATAAAAGACTACATCCAATCTTCAAACCTTTTCAAAGAGTTTATATACCTTGATGAGGTGGACTCAACAAATACATATGTAAAACAGAACCAGCAGCATCTTGAAAGCGCAACAGTTGTATATGCTGAGAGGCAAACTCAGGGAAGAGGCAGACTTTCGCGCAGGTGGGTGGACCTTGAAAAGGGTATAAAGATGTCCATATTATTGAAACTTCTTTTGCTGGATTTAGAAAAGATTGTACCGCTTACACTTTTCACAGGACTTGTAATAAACAGGGTTTTGAGAAAATATAGAGTTAACTCTTTTATAAAATGGTCAAATGACATATACTTAAATGGCAAAAAGATTTGTGGTATTCTGTCAGAGCTGTCAGGTGAGGTTGAAGGTTTTGGCAGTATTATAATTGGTATAGGAATCAACGTCAATGCAAAAAGCATACCGGATGAGATAAAAGACATCGCAACAAGTTTGAAGGCTGAAACATCAAAAGATTTTGACAGAACTGAATTAATCATTAACATTTTGAAAGAATTTGAAAAAGAATTTCCCAACTTTGAAACATATGGTTTTTCACATTTCAGGGATGAATATAAAAGCTTTTGCATAAATCTTGGAAAAGAGATTTTGGTAAATGGGCAGAAGATGCTTTGCATGGACATTGGCGAAAATGGGGAGCTTGTATGTGAAAAGGATGGGAAAATAGTAGAGATTTCAAGCGGTGAGGTTACGATAAGGTTTTAAGAGGGGATGATAAAACTTGAGGCTGATATCAAAAGATGCGAATATAAAAAGGATTTTGTATCAAAAAGGTTTTGATGAGAAAGATATTTTGGAGTTTGAAAAAGAAGCAAACTCGATAATTTTAAGGTTTGATGATGTAAAAAATCCATCAAGGTTTGTCCAGCTTCTTTCAAACCTCGGTTATTTTACAATCTCAAATGGCAGTATGTGCTTTGCAACAACATCACTCAATAGCTTGGAAAAGACAAGATGTGTCCTTGCTGAGGAAGGAATACAGTGCAGCTTTGATGTAGACCTTACCATTTCGCAAAGATACTTGCTGGCAAAAGATAAAAAATTAAGCCTTTTGAAGACAAACGTGATGGGGATTATAAATGTCACACCAGACTCATTTTATGAGGGCTCAAGAGTTCAAGTTGAAAAGGTAACCCAAAGAGCACTGCAGATGATTCAAGATGGTGCAGATGTTCTGGACATTGGCGGTGAGTCGACAAGACCTTTTTCAGAGCCAGTTCCAGAAGAGGAGGAGCTAAAAAGAGTAATTCCTGCAATTGAAGCGATAAGGGAAGTGGATAAGAACATTCCAATTTCGATTGATACATACAAAAGCAGGGTGGCTCAAAAAGCCATAGAGGCCGGTGCTGACATTATAAATGATATCAGCGGTGGGACGTTTGACAAAGAGATGTTTTATGTTGCAGCGCACTACAATGTTCCTATCGTAATCATGCACATCAAAGGCACGCCAAAGGATATGCAGAAAAATCCTTACTATGAAGATGTTATAGAAGAGATTTTGCAGTTTTTTGAACAAAGGATTGAACAGGCACTGAAAGCTGGCGTGAAGCTTGAAAACATCATTTTGGACCCTGGCATTGGTTTTGGGAAAAGGCTTGAAGACAACTTAGAGATACTGCGAAGGTGCGAAGAGTTCAAGGTTTTAGGAAGACCTATTTTGATTGGGGCATCCAGAAAATCGGTGATTGGCCATGTGCTCGGCAATCTTCCACCTGAGGAAAGGCTTGAAGGTACTTTGGCAATCTCTGTGATATGTGCTCAGAAAAAGATTGAATTTGTAAGGGTGCATGATGTGAAAGAAAACAAAAGAGCCATCTTGATGACACAGGCAATCTTCCAGTCTTAAACCTTTAATTAAAAGAGGTGTACACTTATGACAAAAAGAGCAGTCATCGACAGGTTTGAAGGGAGCTTTGTCATAGTTGAGCTTGAGGGAAGGAAAATGGTAGCCATTCCCGTGGAAATTGTGCCTGAGGGTGCAAAAGAGGGTGATGTTCTTGTAATTTCTATCGATGCACAGGAAACGCAAAAGAGAAAAGAAAGAATAAAAGACCTTTTTGAGAGTTTAAAGGAAGAAGGCGAAGAATAAAAGATGATTGAGAAGGTTATATTTTTAGGACTTGGAAGCAATCTTGGGGATAGAAATGAGAATATACAAAAAGCAATTGAGCACCTGAAATATAAGGTGACAATTGAAAAGATATCAAGCATAATTGAGACAGAACCATATGGATTTGTAAATCAGCCAAAGTTTTTAAACTGCGTGTTGAAAGGCACAACATTACTTTCGCCGTTTGAGCTTCTTGAGTTTGTGCTTGAGATAGAAAATAAAATGGGGAGAAAAAGGCTTTTTAAATGGGGACCGAGAAACATCGATATTGACATTCTTTTTTATGATGACTGTGTAATAGACACAGAAAATCTCAAAATCCCTCATCCAGAGCTTCACAAAAGACTATTTGTACTTGAGCCTCTTTGCGAAATTGAAAAAAATTTTGTCCATCCAGTGCTAAAAAAAAGCGTGTATGAACTTTACATAGAGCTTATCTCTTCAAGAAAGGAATGATAGAAAGTGTTAAATTCACCTTTTCTTTCAATGCCCGAGTTTGAAGGCAAAAACGTGGTTATAACAGGTGCTGCCCAGGGAATTGGTCTTGTCACAGCACTTTCTTTTCTGGAAAATGGTGCAACCGTTTTTGCCATTGACAATGACAGAGAGGCAATTGAAGATGCTACTTTCGACTTTTTTGATAAGTTCAAAGACAGGATAACCTTTTTTGAGTGTGACTTAGCAAACGCAAAAGAACTTGAGCTTGTCTGCCACAGAATTGGTGAAACTGCCGGCAAAATAGATGTTCTTGTCAACAATGCGGCTGTATCATCAACAAAGTGGATTGAAGAAAGAAGCGTTGATGAGTGGGACAGGGTGATAGCTGTTAACTTGAGAGCACCATACTTGATGGTAAAATTTTTACTTCCGTACTTGAAAGAAGGTGCTTCTATTGTAAACATAGCATCAACAAGAGCTTTGATGTCTGAGCCGAACACAGAGCCGTATTCAGCGTCAAAAGGTGGTATACTTGCACTTACACACTCTTTAGCTCTGTCGCTATCTTCCAGGAAAATCAGGGTAAATGCCATAAGCCCGGGGTGGATAGAAACATCCAACTACAAGAAAAGAAGACACCGTCAACAGCCACAGCTGCGAGAAATAGACCATCTTCAGCATCCGGCAGGAAGAGTGGGTGTTCCCGAAGACATTGCAAACGCCATTTTGTTTTTGTCATCTGAGAAAAGCTCATTTATCACAGGAACAAATCTTATTGTTGACGGTGGTATGACAGTTAAAATGATTTATGAGGAGTAAAAAATATCAAAAAGGCAGGTAAACAGGGATGATTCCTGAAATGAAAAGGGCAACATATGAGGAGTTTTTAAAAATTTCGCAGGAAAAAAGAGCAGAGTTTATAGATGGAAGTATCTATCTTTTAGCGTCACCTTCGTTTGAGCACCAGATGACAATATCGAAGCTGAACCTTGAATTTATGAGATATTTTGAGGGGAAAGAGTGCATCCCTGTAATCTCTCCGTTTGATGTGATTTTTGAAGATGAAAAGACGGGAGATATTCACGTTGTACAGCCAGACATTGTGGTAATATGCAACAGGAAATTCATCACAGAAAAAGGATACAAAGGTGTGCCAAAACTGATTGTTGAGGTGCTCTCACCATCAAGTGTTTCTGTTGACTATATAAAAAAGATGCAGCTTTACGGCTACTTTGGTGTTTGTGAGTACTGGATTGTAAATCCGCGTAACAAATCTGTGCAGGTTTTCGTTTTAGATAATGGAGTATATATAGAGTATACTGCCCTGTCTCAAAAAGGGATTGTAAAGTCAGCTGTATTTGAGAACTTAGAATTTGACATAGAGAATGTGTTCAATTTCTAAAAAATAAAAAAGAGAGGCTTTAAAGTATGTGGGGAGGGTTTTACAGTATAAAAATAGACTTTTCAAAATGGCTGTGGATACAGCTGCTCTGGCTTTTATTGGGGTTTGCGGCTATAATTGTTGGGATCATTGGAGTTGTTGCTATCAAAAGAAGAAAAGCCGAAAAGATGAGAAGACTTAAAAACTTGCAAAGGGTGGAAGAGTATTTTGAAGCAATTTCAAATAGGATTTTGAATTTAGAGGACAAGGCAAAGTTTTTCAAGTTACTTGATGATGGGAGAAACCTTGAGAGCAAGTTTGAAGAGGTCACCATAAATTTCAAAAACCTAAAAGAGTACTATGAAGGGATAAAAAAGAGCTATTCAGACAGCGAGTTTAAAACGTTTATAACAATCTACAACATACTCAAGAGCGATTTGGACTTCCTAGAAAAGGTTTTAAAAGATTCTGAAAAGACACTTCAAAAGCAATTAGAGTACATTGAAAAGGTGCAAAAAGCTGTAGATGGGATTAAAAATAAGGAGGTTTTAGAGCAAAAGATAAATGAACTTTTCACAAAAAGATTTTCTGACGATGATTTGAAAAGGAAAGTTGAGGGTATAAGAAAAATTGATGAGAAAATAGAATATTTTAAAAGCCTTGATGATGATAAGAAAAACAGCTATATAAATACGCTTTTACAGCTTTTGACAAAGAGGTTTGAAGAAAAATACCCTCTTATTCTATCAAAATTACCGGCAAAAGCTTTGGAGCTTCAAAAGAAGTTTGACGATGTGCTTTTAAAACTTCAGGTGTCAAGCGACTTTGAAAAGATTGTCCTGGCAGAAGACTTTTTGGAAGAACTTATGCAGGTTGAAAATGAATTAGCACAGGATTTTCAGAAAAAGATGAAATCTCAAAAAGAGCTTGTCGACAAGTTTGAAAAAATTGTGTCAGTTTACGACAAAATTGGCTTTAAATTTTATAAAGTAGACCTTGAGATTGAACGGGTGAAAAACTTGCTTGAAAGCTGCACTGACAATGAAAAGTTAGAAAAAGAGATATCTGAGCTTGAAAGCACCATTTTGACCTTTACACGGGAGTTTTCAGAGTGCAAAAAGCTTCTTGAAAATTTCGAGAGATTTTTGAAAGAGGCAAAAAATAGGCTAAAATTTGGTCTATCGTCTGACCTTTTTGACTCATATTATAAAGACTTGAAAGAGCTTTTGTACAGTAGCAACTTTGACGAATTCAAAAAACGGTATATAGAGTACCAAAACGCTATCTCAGATGCGCTTTTGAAGTCATCTTCATTTTCAACCAGTTCAAGCGATACAATTAAAAAGGTCATAAAAGACCTTTTTGATGAGTTTTTTGGATAAAAATAAAATATTACATTTTCGGGAGGTTATATTGCTATGGGGGTATTTCAAAAGATTGCCCAGCTTCTCAAGGCGAATATAAACGACCTTATTGAAAAAGCAGCCGACCCTGAAAAGATGTTAAATCAGCTGATTGAAGACATGGAAGACCAACTGCAAAAAGCAAGGGTTGAGGTTGCAAACGCTCTTGCAGATGAAAAGATTTTACAAAAGAAGGTTGAAGAAAACAAAAAGGCTGCTGAAGAGTGGCAGAAGAAGGCTGAGCTTGCAGTTTCAAAAGGCGAGGATGAACTTGCAGTAGAGGCGCTCAGACGAAAAAGAGAGTTCGAAAGACTTGCCGATGAGTATCAGAAACAATATGAGGCACAGCATGAGGCTGTTGAAAAGTTAAAGAGCGGGCTTAAGATGCTGGAAGACAAGATTGAAGAGGCAAAGAGGAGAAGAGATTTGCTCATTGCCAAGTCGAAAAGGGCTGATGCCCAGGTAACAATTACACAGACAATGAGCAAGCTTACAGACACATCTGCGTTTGAGTCGTTTGAAAAATATGCGCAGAAGATTGAACAGAAAGAGGCAAGGGCTCAGGCGCAAGAAGAGCTTTTAAATGCGTCAAAGACACTGGAAGACAGGTTTAAAGAGCTTGAAAATAGTGATGAGGACATTTTAAATGAGCTTCAAAAACTAAAAGAGAAGATGGGCAAGTAAAAAGTAAAGATTTGTGCGAGCAAAAGACTTTTTGAATTGGGTGCAAAAAGGTTTTTAAAAGACCTTTGCACCCTTTTTTTATTTTTTGTCGTAAAAAATTTTTTAGCTATCTTACTATTTACAACAAAAAATACAGAGGAGGTCAAGTACAATAAATTGTGCAGGTAATTAGCATACAAAAGATTTTGAGAATTTATACAAAAGGAGATGATGTTGCCTTGGAAAGACTTGAGGTTTTGCAGTTTAAAAGACAGCAGACAAAAAGTTCAAAGGATACTATATCAGACCGGTTTTTGGTGTTTAGTGCACAGGAGTTTTTTATTCTGATTTTAGCTTTTTTGCTTGGAAGATGCAGCCTGTTTTCAAGGAGTTTCTTTTCTTGTGCATATGTTGCAAGTTTTAAAAAGAAGGATTACATGTACTATTTAGCCTCACTTTTTTCCATCTTCGGGATAATTTCGTGCTCAGATAGAAGCTCAGTATTAAAATATGTTCTTTCCATTCTTTTGATAACCACAATAAACCACTTTTTTGACCTAAACCTTTATTCAAAGGCATTGCTTTGCGCTTTGAGCGTAGGTAGTAGCGGCAGCATTTCTATTTTCCTGTTTTCAAAACCGCCGATAGAGTTTTTATATCTTGTGCTTGAGATGATTGGCTGTTTTTGGGCAACAATTATGTTTGAAAGGTTTTTTGATGCAGTTTATTCCAAAAAAACATATGCAGCTGAACAGACAGTGATTGTGGTTGTAGTTCTGGCTTTGAGTTTTTTGGGGCTTTCAAATGGTTTTGATTCGGTGCTTTCTGTAAGATGCGTGCTGTTTTTCATTCTAATTTTTGCGATATCGCTTTTCCATGGGATGACAATAGCCACTGCAATGGGGTTTGTTATTGGACTTTTAGAGAGCATAAAAGGAGGAAGAAGTATAGAGGTGGCGTGTGTATTTGCATTCTCAAGCCTTGTTGCAGGGCTTTTCAAAGGGTTTGGCAAGCTTGGAATTGCTCTTGGGGGATTTTGCGGATACGTCATATCCATGTTTTACATATCGTCAAACCCAACGGTAAGAGTCCGCGAAATTTTGGTAGCTGCCGTGCTTTTCTGCTTGTTTCCATTAGAAAAAATTGTAAAATTAAAAAGTACTGATGAGAGGGAGGTACAGAGGATGATAAAAGAAAAGATTTTTGGAGTTGCGTCTGTGCTTGAGAATATACAGCAGAATGCTTGCAGCAAACCAGCAGTTTTAATTTGCAAGGACGAAGCAAAGAATATTGTTCAAAGTGCATGCCAAAAACTTTGTTTAGATTGCAGCAATTCCAATGTGTGCTGGAACATAGATTATCAAAGGACAAATCATAGTTTGAACGAGATAAAAAATATAATATTGAAGAAAGGAAAGCTTTCTCAAGAGGATTTAAAAGAATTTAGATTTTTGTGTGAAAAATCCAAAGAGTTTGTAAAGGTTATAAATGGTTTCTTGGAATCTTTGAAATATTCAAAGCTTGTTCAAAAGGCGTCAAATCCCAAGGAAAATGTGTTCAGGACGCACATAGAGATTTTAAAGGACATTGTGATTGATGCTGCAAAGATGGCTGAAAATGAAGCAAAAAAAGACAGGGGAACATCAAGAGAGATTGAACTTGAACTTGCGCGGTTCGGGTATGAGGTTGAAAAGGTTGAGTATGTTGTATATGATAATTATTTTCAGATAGATATAGACCTCAAAGATGGGTTTAAAGCACCAAAGAAAATGGAGATAGAAGAGATTGTAAAGGGGGTTGTAGGCTGCGGTGTAGAAATTATATCAGAGGTACCAAAAATCTCAGGTGGATATACAATTTCCATTATTAAAAAGCCAGAAGTGCAAATAGATTATTCTATATATTCAAAGAGCAAAGAAAACATAAACGGTGACAGGGTATGTTTTTTACAGCTCAAAAACGGAAAGTTTTTAGCTTGCATATCAGACGGTATGGGCACAGGAAAAATGGCTTCAGAAAACAGCTTCATTGTTATAGATGCTCTTAAAAAATTCTCATCGCTTGGGTTTGACAGAAAAGTTGCGATAAAGTTTATAAACTCTCTTCTTTCAATTAAAAATGGTGAGGGGTTTGCATCTGTTGACGTTGTGTGCGTAGACAGATTTACACTTTTGTGCGAGTTTTTAAAAGCCGGGGCAATGCCAACCTTCATAAAAAGAGGAAATGAGGTTTTGACGGTAGAGTCAAACTCTCTTCCGATTGGAATAGAAGCCGAGAGTCAGTTTGATTTTTCAACCTGCAAGCTTCAAAAGGGTGACATGATATTTATGTTCTCTGACGGGCTTTTTGAGCTCTTGGGCGAGGATGGTGACAGGATTTTGAAAGAGTTTATTGCCAAAAACCAGTTTGTGTCAACCCAGAGCAGTGCTAAACAGATTTTTGAATGGGCAATTTCTAATTCGTTTTTGATAAAAGATGATGTAACCATAATTGTCTTGAAAGTTGGAGGTGGACTTGAAAAAAGAGGTGAGTAAAAGAAGGCATAATTTCTTTTGGCTTGACACAACTTTGATGCTGCTTGCTCTCGTTGTGCTTTTGATTGCAAATATTGTTGCAAAACCTGCACTCAATAACTTAAAAAACGTGCAGAAAGAAAAAGACAATATTGTACAAGAAAGCAAAATTCAATCTGCATCCACCACTCTACAAAGCAAAAATCAAAAAGATGATATTTATATAAATCTTCTAAGGAAAGAGAAAAACAAGATTGAAAGGATTTCGCTTGAAGAATATGTCATAGGCGTTGTAGCAGCAGAGATGCCTGCCGAGTTTAACTTGGAGGCTTTAAAAGCCCAGGCAGTTGCTTCAAGGACATACGCTGCGCGAAGGATTGTAGGTAAAGCTTTGCACGAAGGATATGAAGGAAAAAAGGTTTACCTTTGCGATGATTTTTTCCACTGCCAGGCATACATTGACAAGGATGAGATGAAACAAAAGTGGGGCAAAAACTTTGAAAAGTACTATAAAAAGATACACATGGCTGTGAAAGAAACAAAAGGAGAGGTGCTGGTGTACAAAGGGCAGATTATAGATAGCCTGTTTCATGCCGCATCTGGCGGGAAAACTGAGGATGCTAAAGAGGTGTTTGGAGAGGATGTTGCTTATTTGAAAAGTGTTGTGAGTCGTGGTGAGGAGGCATGTCCAAAATTTTCAGGTGAATTTTATTTTACCTATGGTGAGTTTATAAAAAGATTAAAAAAATATTTTCCTGGGTTGAGGGTGGACACGAAAAGTATATCTTCCCAGATAAGAGTAATTGAAAGGACAGCTACACAAAGAGTAAGATATGTAAAAGTAGGAAATACAATTTTGAGTGGGAATCAGTTCAGAAACATCTTTGGGCTTTATTCAACAGAGTTTTGGATTTACCCTGACAAAAGGGGAGTGAGAATTCAAACAAGAGGGTATGGGCATGGGCTTGGGATGAGCCAGTGGGGGGCAAACTATCTTGCACGCCAGGGGAAAAATTACATACAGATTCTTCTTTATTACTATCAAAATGTCAAGATTTGTAGGTTAAAATATAGGTAAGAGAAAATTTAATCTGCTCTTAAGAAAGGGGAAATTTAAAATTGAACTGTTATTTGGTGGAAAATGATATTGAAAAGCTTAAAAAGTATATTAAAAAAGTGGGGCCTGACAAGTACGCAAAGGAGTATCTTCTCAGAAAAATGGTGTATCTTCACATATATATTGAAGACCTGACACCCACACAAGCAAATATAATAAAACAGACAATGCTTTCCATTGGCTCAGACGCTGTTGTCAACAAAGGCTCAATAGACCACTCAGTCCAAAAGAGTGACTGTTTGGTATTTGGAAATGTCCTGCAGCTTAAAATGCTGTGTGAAAAACTAAAAAAGCAACCTTTTAAACTGAAAGAACTTGCAGAGAAAATACAAAAGATTGTGGAGGGATTTGAACGTGATTGTCTATGTCCCGGTAGACCCAAACAAGAAAAAGATGATACTTGAAAATGGGATAAATATAGAAGAGGACTATAACAAGAAAATCGGGCTGTGGGGCGTGTATGTCAAGTGCATATCAGGGTTTTTGACGCCTGAAGATATAGCAGCAGACTGTGTTGCGGTAAATGTGGATATTCAAAGAGCATACATTGCAAACTATGACCTTTGGCTTGCTTACAAGCTTTCGAAAAATGAGATTTTTAATAGGATGTACATTGCGTCTATTGTGAATATAAAAAAATACAGGTTTGGAGAGTATAGAAGTCCAGAGGTTTTGATTGTATCATCTGTCAGGAAAGAGGATATAGTGGATATAAAAGAAACAACAAGTCTTTGCGATAAAATACTTTATCAAAACGACCAGATATATATAGATTGTCTTGTGGAAAAAATCTCTCAAAACACAAATGTGGCAAAACACCTCATTATAGACTATTTTACAAAGCTCAGCCTCCAAAATAGCGATATCACTGCGCAGGTTGTGGAAAAAGAAGGCGGCAAACTTTATGTGTTTATCAACAGAAAAGATGAGTGTGCGTGGACTGTTGAGATTTGACAATAGTACCCCTTGAGATTTTAAGCAAACTTTACAAAGTTGGCTTTTGGGTAGTATACAAAAAGGAGCATTTATTATACAATTTCTATATAAAAATTGTTTTGAGGTCTTTTCTTTCTTTTGAAAACTCAAGGGGGATTTTTATGAAGTTCAAATTGATAGCTATTTTACTGGCAATTCTTTTTATGCTTGCTGCTTGCACGCCTAAAAAAGCAAAGACAAAAGAGTATTCACAGGAAGGAAGGTGGATGGTTTTAGATTATAAAGGAAAGGCTTTTGTCATTGACTGTGACAGCTCTTCTATTATCATCAGAGGGAAAGTCACGTCTGACATTACTGTAAGGTACGTCAAAAAAGTGGTGTGGACATATAATGAAAGTGGCAGCAATGTCAAGGAGCTCGATAGAAAGCAACTGCAAAAGATTTTTGATGACATGGATGCCAGCATTGAAAATGAAGTTGACAGGGTCTATGTAAAGGCAAGGGCATACGGCAGTGCTGAGGCAGTTTTAGCTAACAAGGTTTCAAATCCAAAAAGAGAATTTGAATTTGAGGTTTTTCTGCCGGAGGACTGCAAAGTAGTTGTTCAAAACAACAGCGGCAATGTAAGCATTTCAGATGTTAAAAATGGTTCTGTTTACATAGTAAATGGAGTGGGGAACATTGCAGTGACAAACACAAAAGCAGTGCTTGACATTAAAAATGGTGAAGGTGATATCAAGCTTGACTATGTCAGCGGCGATTTTCTAATTAACAATGGAAAAGGCGACATAAACCTCAAAATCGAAAAAACAGGCAGTTTCAAAGTTTCAACAAAAAAAGGGAATATAGTTGCAAAGATTGATAGAATAAGTGGATATGGCAATTCATCTGTTGTAAATGTGGGTGAAGGAGATGTTAGCTTTACTGCAGGGAAAGATGTCAAAGCAAAGATTAAGATATTGGCAAAAGGGAAGGTAAAGTCTGACTTTGATTTTTTAAAAACAGGAAATAGCTACTATATAGACCTTGATGCAGGAGGAAATACTATTGAGATAACAAGCCTAAAAGGTTTTGTGAGGATATATAAAAATTACTGAACAGATAAGCGTAGAAAATATTTTAGAGGATTGGACAATTAAAGAGAGCCCAATCCTCTGTTATTTTTGACTGTACTTCTAAAAAAGATAGAAGGAAAATGTTTATTGCAATTCAGAATTTATAATTTCAATTTTTGAATTTGATTTAACTTTCTTTTTAAAATCATTTATGAATTTCTTTACTTCGTCAGGTGTTGCATTTGGATGTTCCTTCATATATTCATCAGCTTTTGCTTTTAAATATTTACTTATAGTTAATATTTCTTGATAAGCACCAATTACTTTTTCATTAAATTCGTTTTCTGAAAGTTGAGTTTTATATAGATCCAACAATTCTTTAGCTTGTTTAGCACTTTCAATGTCACCTTTTATCTTCCCACTTAAAACATCATCTATTGTTGTTTTCACGTTATTAAAGTAGGCTTCAGCTTCTTCTTTTGATACAAAATAACCTTCTTTTTTTGCAGATTCCACTAAAACTTTCCTTTCGATGAGTTCATCGAGGAGTTCTTTTTTGGTTTTTTGATAGGGAGTAACTAAAATGTTTTGTTTAGTTATAACTCCTAATTTTGCTTGATTATTAAATCGAACCTTTTCATACAGTTCAGCAATATCAAGATCCTTTTTATAAATAGGAATACCATCAACCTTAGCAATAATGTTGCTATTGTTACTCTTTTCTATTTCTAATGTTTTTTTAACTGTATAGCTAAGATTATCTTCACCTGAAAGAACAGTTTTTTTAAGCAAAATTCCACCGGCAATTGTTATTATTAAAACCACACATAGCAATATATAGATACTTTTTCTTTTCAATATTATCACCCTCTTACTTTTTAATAGTATATATTAAATATCATCCAACTATTAATAGCTGCGTCAAAATATATATAGGTACTCCCGCTAACATTCCAAGAATCTGTCAAAGGATTATACAAGTAATTGCAAGTTCTATAACCATATCGATAAAGATCTGAAGTTGGAACAATTGCAGAGCCGTATGTTAACTGTGCACCTGAAAAGCTATTTATAAGACTTCCATTGCGATAACAGCTTAAATTAGTAAGCCCAAGGGCTTGCCAACAGCCAGTCAGATAGTATAGATCTCTTCCATTGTGAGCAATAATGCAAAGGTCCAATTTTGTTACATAACGTTGTGTTGAAGAAGTTTGATTATAATAATAACCTACAGTGTTTGTAACAGCCTGAGTCACTGGAGCTGCCAAATTACCTCCTCTTAGTAGCCAAACAACCATTGTAGTCTCACTTTTAGAAGCGTATACATCAGCTTTTACCTGAGTTTAAACCAACAATAAAGAAATACCAATCAAAAATGCAATAAAAGATAGAAAAATGTTTTTCATACCTATCCCTCCATCCTTATACTAATTTCTTCACTTTTAATTATAAAAAAAAAAAAAAAAAAAAAAAAAAAAA
>FPIC01011577.1_pt1 | contig 14215 bp, 8 predicted proteins | sample 1504481 | NCBI WGS metagenome assembly FPIC01 (sample SAMEA4475357, study PRJEB15587) | soil metagenome | biome: Soil; feature: Field | place: India | collected 2015-03-11 | depth 0 m
TCAAGAAAAAAGTAATGAGCAAAAAATAGAGTGAATTTAGTTTAGCAGAAATGTTTGTGGATTAATTATAAACTTTTAGATTTATCAGGATTTAAAAAAAGTCAATTTTGCGGGGGAAAAATATAAAATTTTTCAGGGTTACATTTCTACAATTTATAGTTATAATTTATTTCAGATTCACAATTTTTAAAGTCTTTTTGCCCTTGGAAATGTCAAAATATACAGTGAGGAGGGTTTGGTATGTCAAAAAAATTAAAATCTTTTGCTTGGTTTGTCTGTTTTGTGTTCATTTTTTCAAGTCTTGTTACATTCCCAAGTTTAAAATCTGATTCTGTGAAAGCGGCTTCAAGCAATCAACCCGTAAAGACATTGACGTTTTTCTATGGAGATTCAAATGCAGACCCTCATCCAGACCTGTTTAGCACGCCAATCGGTAAAGAGATTACAAAGCTCACAGGTGTAAAGCTTAAAATCGAATACTTAGCGGGACAGGATGAGGCAACAAAGATTGGTCTTATGTTGGCATCTGGTGATTTGCCAGATTTGATTCACGGGCACCAGGAACATGGAAAATTGATTGAAGCAGGTGTTTTAGTACCACTTGATAACTATATTCAAAAATACGGAAAATATTGCAAACAAATTTACAGTGCAAAAGATTTGAAGAGGCTAAGACAAAAAGATGGAAAAATTTATTTCTTATCACCGTACAGAAACGAAATAACACCAGACCTCAAACCAGATGGGTTCTGGCTACCAATTGACCTTCTTGAAAAAGCAAAGTGGCCAAAGGTAAGGTATTGGGAGGACTATCAGCAGCTCATTAGGGATTATGTAAAGAAAAACCCAACAATAGAAGGAAAGCCAACTATCGGATTTACATTTATTACTGAAAGCTGGAGATTCTTTACTTTAGAAAATCCACCTTCATATCTTATGGGATATCAAAATGATGGTGATGTAATTGTTGACCCGAAGACATATACAGCTAAAGTTTATTCAACAATGGAAGGGTCAAAGAGATACTATAAGGATTTGAATAAGATGTGGAAGGAAGGACTTATAGACAAAGAAGTTTTTGTTCAAAACTATGACACATATCTTTCCAAGATTGCTCAGGGTAGAGTTGTAGGATTCTATGACCAGTGGTGGCAATTTGGGTATGATGCAGAGGCTTCTTTGAGAAATGCAAAGAAATACAATAGAATGCATATATCCTTCCCGGTTGTCTACAAAGGTGTTCAAAGAGCAAGATATCTTATGATTCAGCCAATTGGCGCAAGAGATGGTATTAGCATAACAAAGAAGTGTAAAGACCCTGTCACAGCATTTAAGTTCCTTGATACTCTGTGCTCTTTAGAAGCTCAAAAACTTATGTACTGGGGAATAAAAGGTGTTGATTACAGTGTAGACAAAAACGGAAAAATGTACCTAACAGACAAACAGAAAAAACAGAGAGAAGATCCTGTTTACAGAAAGAAACAAGGGCTTGGATACTGGTGGGTATTCCCGCATGCATATTTGAAGCTGCAAGATGGAAATTACAGAGAGCCAGGATTTGATCCGGATTATGTATACAAGAACTTTTCACCAGCTGAGAAGAAAGTTCTTGATGCTTACAAAGCTAAATATTTCATGCAACCTCCATTTACAGATCCACCACTTGAAACACCTTATGGATTTGCGTGGGAAATCAATATTCCTGCCGACAAACCTCAGGTTACAATTGCACAGCAGAAAATGAGTGAGGTTAGAAGAAAATATTTACCACAGCTTGTAATGGCTAAGACAGACGCTGACTTTGAGAGAATATGGAAAGAATTTGTTCAAGCTTTTGAAAAGACAAATTACAAAGTGTATGAGCAGTTCAAGACAGAAATGATTCGCTGGAGAGTAAAGAATTGGAACTAAACTTGGAGTAAATTGTGATATATTTTATAGGGAAGACCTCCTATTTTAGAGGTCTTCCCTATAAATTTTTGTAGTATAAAAATAATACCAACAAAGGAGGAGGGCTCTTGTGGACTTATCTAAATTTGATGTAAAAAAATTCTGGGAAGAAAATGATTTTTGTCGGTTGAATTTTGACAAAAAGACAAGGATTCCTATACACTTTTGGCTTGACGACCATTTTTTGTTTGAGCTTGTTGGTCCTTTTTCAACAGTTGATTATTACTCTGACAAATCATACAGGCTTCAAATTCATAAAAAAGCTAATGATATTTTGGAAAAAGAGCTTGGAAGAAAGTTTTATTCAGAAGAAGAGCTTGACCCTCCAGAGCCAACAAGATTTGAGGTTGTAATGGGCTCTAAAGTTGTGATATCAGAAGGTGGAACGCCTTGGCTTGAGCCGGCAATTGGAAGTTTAGATGAGGTAAAAAGTTTTATAGAAAAGATGGAGAAGATTGATGTAAAAAGAGTGGTTACACCTGAACTTTTGAAGGAAAAAGAAGATTACGAGAATCTAACTGGCAAGAAACTAAGATGGGGACATATGACAAGAGGACCTGCTACAATTGCAACAAGTTTATTAGGGACAACAAATCTTTGTATGCTACTAATGGATGAACCAGAGCTTATGGATGAGTTTTTTAAAATATTAAAGGAAAAACTTGTGGAGTATATAAAAAATTTAAGAGGTTATTGTGAAGTTGAATATAACGGAATTGCGATTAATGATGATAACTGCTTTTTGTTTTCTCCCAAGCTTTATGAAAGGTACTGTGCACCTATTTTGGAGAGTTTATTTAAAAACTTCGCACCAAGAAAAGAAGATACGCGCTATCAACATTCAGATAGCAATATGCAGCACCTAATTCCTATTTTAAATGAACTTGGAGTAAACAGCGTTAATTTTGGACCTGAAATTCACCCTGCTACGATAAGAAAGCTCATGCCACATGCGTTGATTTATGGCCAGATGCCACCATTTGTATTGAGAAACGGAAGCGCAGAGGAAATTATTGAATATGTAAAGAGGGATATGCAAGTTTTAAAAGAGGATGGAAACTTTATCGAGACACCTGCAGGTTCTGTTGCTTCAGGTACTCCTCTTGAGAATATCAAAATATACATGTGGGCTGTTCAAGAATTTGGGAAAATATAGTTTTTTGACATATCAATTTTATGGGGGAAATATGTTAGATTTTAAGGGTTGTTTTTATCTAAATACTATGTAAAATGAACAGTAGAGGATGATAATTGTTCATCCTAAATAAAAATTCAAGGAGAGGAGTCGTGTAAATTTGAAATTTATAAGAAAAATCTCTATTGTGGTAGCGCTTGTTTTCATTATCTCTGCAGTGCTGGGTGGGATTGTACCTGTATCTTCCCAGAAGGTTGAAGGTGCATCAAAAAAGATTGTAACATTTACAATGTTTAGTGCAGATGCAACAGTACAATATCACCCAGATATCTTTAGCACTGCTATTGGTCAGGAAATTACTAAAAAGACAGGTGTGAGACTAAAAATCGAACACTTTGTAGGAATGGACCAGGCAACAAAAATATCACTTATGCTTGCATCTGGAGACTTGCCAGACCTTGTGTATGGTAGCGGTGAGCACAAACAGTTTATTCAGAACAAGGCATTGGTTCCTCTGGACAATTATATTGCAAAATATGGTCAGTGGACAAAGAAGGCTTATTCATCTGCTGATTTGAAAAAATTGCGCCAGGCAGATGGACACATTTACTTCTTGAGCTACACAAGAGGTGAAGTTTCACCGAGTGCAAGCGGTGAAGGTCTCTATGTTATGATTGACATGCTGCAAAAGAATAACTGGCCAAGGTTAAAGTACTGGGAAGATTTAGTACCAATGATAAGAAACTATGTCAAGAAATATCCAAAGTATAAAGGTATGCCTGTAATAGGTATGTCAGCAATTACAGAGGGTGCAAGATTTTATGTAATTCAGGACCCAGCAACAGGTTTGAATGGTTTGGTTGCAGATACTGTACAAGTTGATCCAAAAACATATAAAGCAAGCTATGACCCGGCGGGAATAGGAATGTATAAAGCATACAAGGCGCTAAATGCTCTGTGGAATGAAGGTCTTTTTGATAAAGAAGCTTTTGTTCAAACATATGACCAATGGGCAGCGAAAGTTGCTCAAGGTAGAGTTGTAACAAGCTGGGGAAGGTCATGGCATTTTAACACTGCATTCAATACCTTAAGAAAGAACAATGAAGACGATAGAATCCTTGTTCCGTTTGGTATTGTATTCAAAGGAGTTAAAAAATCAAGATATGTCATGCTTCAGTCAATCGGAACTCGAGATGGAGTAAGTATTACTAAAAAATGTAAAGACCCTGTAAGAGCGTTCCAGTTCTTAGACCAGATGTTGAATCCAGAAGTGCAAAAGCTCATGTTCTGGGGTATTAAAGGAAGGGACTATCTTGTTGATAAGAAAGGCAAGATGTACAGAACTCAAGCTATGATTGACAAAGCAAGAGACCCTGTTTATCAGAAACAGGAAGGGCTTGGCTACTGGAACATTTGGCCAAGATGGCAGCTGAAACTTCCAGATGGTAACTATGTAAAACCTGAACTTGACCCGGACATTGCATACATGCAATGGGCACCTGCACAGAAGAAAGTCCTTGATGCTTATAAAGCAAAGACATTTGTTGAACCACCATTTGCAGATGAACCTGAATCTCCACCTTGGGGATATGCTTGGGAAATTAACATTCCACCAGAAAAGCAAAAAGAAATCCAGGTACCACTCAATATTGCTAACGACCTTGCAAGAAAGTATATACCAATGCTTATAATGGCTCCAAAAGGCAAATATGATGAGGTGTGGAACAAGTACAAGGCAGAGGTTAGAGCAAAGATAAATACAAAGCCAATTGAAGAGTTCTACACACAGGAAATGAGACAGAGAATGGCTGATTGGTACGGAATCAAAGTTAAGTAATATTGTGTAAAAATGGATAAGGGGAGAGGTAAAGAAGTTACCTCTTCCCTTATATAAAATTTTTGTTTTTATGTGGTTTAACACTGCTTTTAATGGGTACTTACAATATAGAGGAATGAAAGTTTTCAAAGGAGGTAATTGCTTTGGACGCAGTATATTACACCGACTCGAAAAAAACTTTTTGGCAAAAAGTAAAGGAACAAAAAGAATTAGTTTTGATGATATTCCCGTTTGTACTTTATGTTATACTGTTTCACTACATACCTCTTTGGTGGTGGGTCATTGCATTTAAAGAATACAGGCCTTTCCAGGGTGTGTGGGGTTCAGAATGGGTAGGATTGCAACAGTTTAAAGATTTGTTTAGTGACTCTGGTTTTTGGCTTGCTATGAGAAATACAATTGTTATAAGCTTTTTAAAGCTTGTTACGTCCTTTGCAGCAGCTATCTTACTTGCGTTGATGCTAAACGAAGTTAAGAATATGTTATTTAAAAGAACCATTCAAACAATTTCATATCTTCCTCACTTTGTTTCTTGGGTTGTGGCGGCGAGTATAGTTATAAGTGTGCTTTCACCTGAGTCAGGTATACTCAATCAAATTTTAATGTCACTTAAGATAATAAAACAGCCAATTGTTTGGATGGGCGAAGGACATTATTTCTGGTGGATATTGGCTCTCTCGAATGTTTGGAAGGAAACAGGATGGAATGCTATAGTGTATTTGGCTGCAATGACAAGTATTGACCCGGAACTTTATGATGCTGCAAGTGTGGATGGTTGTGGAAGATTGCAAAAGATAAGGTATGTAACACTGCCAGGGATTGCACCAACAATTAGCATGCTTCTTATTCTCAACGTTGGTTGGCTCTTGAATGCTGGTTTTGAACAGGTTCTTTTGCTCAGAAACCCGCTTGTTCAGGATTACTCTCAAATTCTTGACACATACGTTCTTGACTATGGTATTACAATGTACAGATATTCATATGCTACAGCTGCTGGTATGTTCAAGAGCGTTGTAAGTATTTTGCTTGTTTTGTTTGCAAATAAGGTTGCTGCAAAATTGAATGCATCCACTGTGGTATAGTAAAGTCTTGGCAAGGTTTTTCAACTATATAAACAGGAGGGAATGTTTGAGATGTTTAAGAAAAAAACAGCCGAGGATATTATCGTTGACTTGGTTGTTTATATAAGTCTGATTTTTGTGGGTATTGTTACTTTATATCCTTTCTTGAACGTTCTTGCAATTTCGTTTAATGATGCTCTTGACACAGTTCGTGGTGGGATTTATATCTGGCCAAGAAAATGGACTTTGAAGAATTACGAAATTATTGTTAGTAATCCACAGATTTATAATGCAGCTTTAGTATCTGTTGCAAGAACAGTTCTTGGTACAGTCTTGGGTATTATTTGTACAATGTTTGTTGCTTATCCTCTGTCAAGAAAAGATTTTGTGTTAAGACGTCCGTTTTCTGCAATAATGGTTTTGACTATGTATTTTGGAGCAGGTTTAATTCCAACCTACTTATTGTATAGGTCGCTCGGACTTTTAAACACATTTTGGGTTTATATTGTACCAGCACTTTTAGGAATGTTTAATGTTGTTGTGGTCAGAAGCTATATAGAGTCGCTTCCTTCAAGTTTGATTGAATCTGCTAAGATTGATGGAGCAAGTGAATTTAGAATTTTGTGGCAGATAATCTTTCCACTTACCCTGCCAGCAGTTGCGACAATAGCACTCTTTATAGGCGTTGGACATTGGAATTCGTGGTTTGATGTATATATCTTTAACTCACAAAGACCTGACCTGAGTACCCTTCAGTATGAGCTTCAAAAAATTCTGGCATCTGTAAGCATGCAGGTTGGAAGAAATCCTGACTATCAAATGGGAGCAATGGCTGAAACTCAGCAGGTTACTCCAAACTCAGTAAGAGCAAGTATGACAATTGTTGCAACAGCTCCGATTATTATGGTATATCCATTCTTACAGAGATATTTTGTAAAGGGTCTTACTCTTGGCAGTGTGAAAGGAGAATAATTGAAATTGTTTGGAGTGGGTGATCTTCGCCCACTTTGATTTATTTTTTATGGGTAAATAAATACAGTTAATATTATTGCGTATTATGATATAATTAAACTTAGGAGATATAAAGCTTGTGGTGGAACAAAGTGATAAAAAAATTTTTTAAATTCTCAAAAGAAAGGCTGCTTGATAAATTAAATAATCTTTCTGTCAGAAAAAAGCTGCTTCTTGTATATATCCTCTGTGTTTTAATCCCCACAATAGTGAGCCATTTTATTTTTACCATTTTCATTGTAAAGAATCTTCAGCAGCAGAAAATAAATCAGATAAAAAGTGCCTTTAATATCTTAAATACAAATGTGAAAAGGGTTATTGATGAAGCTATATTGTACTCAAATACATTGTACACTGATGATTTACTCAACGATATGCTTGACATTGATTACCATGGTATGGATGGTTTTTATTCTAATTATGTTCAGTATCTGAGAAATAGGATATATCAGGGTAGAAATGTGTATTCAAATATTGCTCGCGTTACAATATATACAAACAATCCCACGATTTTGAACAGTGACGGTTATAGAAAACTAAATATTCAAGAAGTTAAGGAATGGTATGATAAAGTAATTAATAATCCGCAGGGGATAGTTGTAATACCAACCAGCGACAGTGGAGTAAATGGAGAAGAGGGATATGTGTCGCTGTTAAGAAATCTCAATCAATACGAGCAAAGAAGTACGTCAACAGGGAACAATAGCAAATATACCAAAATAGCTAAAATTGACATTTATCTTTCGAGCTTTTTCAATTCCATAAATTTTGAAGTATTTGGCGGGGAGATTTACTTGCTGGACAGCAGCAACAGAATAATTGCAGCCCATACATACAATAGTCTAATCTTCACCAATCCGTTTGTAAAGTTTGAAACGAGTAAATTTGTGCCAAAAGGGTCGTATGTATTTGTAAATAATCTGGATATAACTCTTTTGAGTGGCTGGAAACTGGTAGGAGTATTTTCACGCTCGTATATGATGGGAGAAATATACAGGGCTATCGAGTTTATATTATTTATTTCGCTTTTAAGCTTGATATTTGCAACCTTTTTGATAAGGGTTATAACTACTTCCTTATCAAATAGATTAGAGCTTTTGGAAAGACACATAAGAAAGGTTAAAAAGCAGCACTTCGAGATTCTGACATGCAGGGAAGGGAACGATGAGATTGGCAGCCTAATCAGGGAATTTAACAATATGACTGTAAGACTCAAGGAACTAATAGAGAAAGAAATGCTTTCTGAAATTCAAAAGAAGACACTTGAAGTGGAAAAGAAACAGGCAGAGATAAATGCTTTGCAAAGTCAAATAAATCCGCATTTCCTTTTCAACACACTGGATTCTATTAGAATGCGTTCTGTTTTAAAGAACGAACTGGAGACAGCTGAGATAATTAAGTACTTGACAAGGACTTTAAGGAGGCTTATCTATTGGGGAAATGATATAACCACAGTTCAGGAAGAAATCAATTTTGTAGAAGATTTTTTGAAAATACAGCAATACAGATTTGGTGAAAAGTTGACATATGAAATTTTTGTAGAAGAAGATGCTAAAAACTGTTTAATTCCTAAGATGACAATTCAGCCGCTTGTTGAAAATGCATGTATACATGGTATAGAGAAAAAAGAAGATAGTGGCAGAGTAACGGTTAGGGTAAAAAAAGAGGGTGTAAAGTTAATGATAGAAGTTTCTGACAATGGCATAGGGATGGACGAGAAAAAGCTTGAGGAGCTTTATGCTAATCTTAACAATCCATTGTATGATAAAAGTATTGGGCTTAAAAACGTTTACAGAAGATTAATGCTGTACTACAGCGACAATGCTGAGTTTTATATTGAAAGTTCTTTCCAGAAAGGCACAAAGGTTATTATCAAACTTCCTTTAGAGTTGCCAGTGTTTGTTCATAAAATATAGTGAGGGTGTGCAAACCATGATAAAAATTCTTTTGGTAGAAGATGAAATTTTCATGAGAAAGGGTATAATTAAACTTATTGATTGGGAAAGGCTTGGATTTGAAATTACATATGAAGCGGGAAATGGTCAGGAAGCCCTTGATATCCTCAAAAGTGAGAAGGTGGATGTAATAATAACAGACATAAAAATGCCAGTAATGGATGGAATTGAGCTGATAAGAAGAGTCTCAGAGGAGTTTGAAAACAAACCAGCAATAATAATTATCAGTGGGTACAATGAGTTTGAATTTGCAAAGGCAGCTATAAAGTATGGTGTAAATGATTATCTATTAAAACCTATAGATGAGAATGAGCTTATTCAAACCTTAGAGAGGATAAAAACGAGGATATCAAGCGAAAAGGAAGACTATAAAAAGAAAGAATTATTTGAATATGTGAGAAGGAACTCAGCTTTTATAAAAGCTCTTGAGATACAAAATGATGATTATCTTGTAAGTAGTAGTGAAGATGGAATGAAAAAATATCTTGGAATTTCAAAACAGGAAGCTTTTCAATATGAAGATGATTTGACCATTTATGAGAAATTAATAGAAACAGAAAAAAGTGTAAATACCAAGTATTCGGACAAAGGTATAGAGATTAAATGTTATTGGGATAGTTACTTTAACTTACTTTTTGTAGTAAACACCATTCAAGGGTATAAGAAAAATAGTTTAGTTAAACAGGTTTTTGACGAGATAAGAGACATATTAAATTTGCAGGCAATAATTGTGCAGGAGTATGTTTCTGCGCAGAAAATACATACGTTGTATAAACAGCTTTTGAGAAAATTCAACTTTGCCCAATTTTACGAAAAGAGTGGTGTCATTGAGGCATCAGAGATAGGGGAATTTGAACATTACCTTGAGGATAAAAAACTTTCAAAAGAGCTGATAAGACTAATTGAAGAAAAGCGATTTGAAGATATAAATGTAAAACTTTCAAGGTTTTTTGATGAGTGTCAGAACAATAAAGTATCACCAGAAGTAATAAAAGGTTATATTCTCTTTGCTGTGCTTGAAATAATAGATTACTTTGAAGTATACCAATTATTCGAAACTGATAGTATAAAGTTTATATTAAGGGCAGACATACAGAAAAGCAAATTCATTTCCAAAGTCATGGAAATTTTAGACCAGGTGATAAATTGCATTGACCAGAACTCCAAATTTAATGGCTCAAGCTTTATGAAGAAAATAGAGTTGTTTATAAAAGAAAACTACAACAGAGACTTAACAATAAAAAGCATAGCCCAACAGTTTTATATTAATCCCATATATTTAGGAAGGATGTTCAAAAAACATTTTAATATGACGTTTAATAAATATCTACATTTTGTGCGTATTGAAAATGCAAAAAGATTGCTCTTAAAGACTGATAAGAAGATTTATGAAATAGCAAAGGAAGTGGGTTATAGTGACCCTGACTATTTTGCATTAAAATTTGAAGAGTATGTAGGGAAAAGTCCTTCCAAATTTAGAAATTCTGTTTCTGTCAATGAAGATTAATTTTCTATGGTATTTTAAGAAATCGTTTTCTAAAAATCTGCGGGAGGCTGGGATTTGCTATGATTTTATCAAGCAGCAGTAACCCCAAATATTCTATGTGTTGGCTTTCTTATAAACCTATAGAAAAGAAAGAATATGTCTGGGAAGTTGAAAAATTTTTGGAACATATAGTGTTGTTGGAGAAGAATATATATTTTCAAAATGCAGGAAATGAGCTTAAAATGGCTTTAAGTGTACTGTTTGGGACTGAGCCAAGATTAAACAGTGCTTTGAATCTTTATGTGGACAATGGAATTGTTTTGGGAAAAGTGACAAATGAAAATCTTCAAGCTTTTATAACCGATGTTGAAAAAGAAGCATTAGGTGAGGAAGGGTTTATAATAAAAGTTATAGATGAAAATAAGAAAAAATACATTATTGTTGCGTCAAAAAGTGAAAAAGGGATAATATATGGGATATTCCATTTGATAAACAAATTTAGACTTAAAACAAAATTAAATGAACTCAATTGTATAGAAAATCCAAAGGCACCCCTGCGAATTATTAATCACTGGGATAATATGGATGGAAGTGTTGAGAGAGGATATGCAGGTAAATCAATATTTTTTTCACACGGCAGGATAAAACGCATTTATAAACGTATAGGGGATTATGCAAGGCTTCTTACCTCAATTGGAATAAATGGTGTTGTGATAAACAATGTAAATGTAAGAGATAAAGCCATATGGTTGATTACACCAAAATACCTAAATGACCTTTCAAAAATAGCAGAAATATTCCGACTATATGGTATAAAACTTTATCTTAGCATAAACTTTGCAAGTCCAATTTACATTGGAGGTCTTGACACTGCAGACCCACTTGACAAAAATGTTCAAAAGTGGTGGAAGGACACTGTAAAAACTATTTACAGCTACATACCAGACTTTGGTGGATTTTTGGTAAAAGCTGACTCTGAGTTCAATCCAGGGCCGTATGTATACGATAGAACACATGCAGATGGAGCAAACATGCTGGCAGAGGCACTTTTGCCTTATGGAGGAGTTGTCATCTGGCGTGCATTTGTTTACAATTGCCTGCAGGATTGGAGAGATACAAAGACAGACAGGGCAAAGGCTGCATATGACAATTTTAAACCTCTTGATGGAAAGTTTTCTGAAAATGTCATTTTACAAATAAAGTATGGTCCGATGGATTTTCAGGTAAGGGAACCTGTCTCACCTCTTTTTGGCGCTATGGAAAAGACAAACCAGATGATGGAGTTTCAAATAACACAAGAATATACGGGGCAGCAAATTCACCTTTGCTATTTGGGGACGCTATGGAAAGAGATTTTAGAGTTTGACACCTACTGCAAAGGAAAAGGTTCATATGTAAAGAGAATAGTGGATGGAAGTCTGTTTGGAAGGAAATATGCAGGATTTGCCGGTGTTTCAAACATTGGGGATAGCATAAACTGGACTGGTCATGACCTTGCGCAGGCGAATCTGTGGACGTTTGGAAAACTTGCGTGGGACCCGGACAGAAAGATTGAAGATATAGCAAGAGAGTGGACTATTTTAACATTTGGAGATGACAAAAAGGTAGTTGAAAACATTTTATGGATGCTTATTAATTCTCACGCCATCTACGAAAAATATACAACGCCGCTTGGGCTTGGCTGGATGGTAAATCCAGGTCATCACTATGGTCCAAACCCGGAAGGGTATGAGTATTCAAAGTGGGGGACGTATCACCGGGCAGACACAAAAGCAATTGGGGTTGACAGAACTTCAAGAGGAACAGGTTATACATTACAGTATCACAAGCCTTGGCAGGAAATATTCGATGATATAAATAAATGTCCTGAAGAACTTCTTCTATTTTTCCACAGAGTGCCGTATGATTTTAGGCTAAAGAATGGAAAGACACTAATACAGTTTATGTATGACTCTCACTTTGAAGGAGCTGAGATGGTAGATAAGCTTATAGAAAAGTGGAAAGAGCTAAAAGGAAAGATTGATGATGAAATTTTCAACAGAGTATATGAGAGATTAAAGATGCAAAAAGAACATGCAATAGAATGGAGAGATGTTATCAACACATATTTTTATAGAAAGACAGGAATACCTGATGAAAAGGGAAGAGTAATATATCCATAAGACAAAATAGAATATTTTTTGAAAGAAAGCGAGGTTGAGAAGTTGAGATGTTTGAGCTAAAGAGAAAAGATATCTCAAAGCAAGATTTATGGCAAAATGCCAATATTGTATTGCCTCAATTTGACATTGAAAAAGTAAAAAGTGCTACATACCAAAATCCTATCTGGCTTCATTTTGGAGCAGGCAATATCTTTAGAGGATACATTGCAGCAATAGCCCAGGATTTAATTGAAAGAGGAGAGCTTGACAGGGGAGTAATCGCAGCAGAGCTTTTTGACTATGAGATAATAGACAAAATATACAAGCCTTATGACAATCTCTGTTTAGTTGTGACATCTGATGCAAAAGGCAATTTAGAAAAAAAAGTAGTTGCAAGCATTACAGAAGGGCTAAAGTGTGATAAAAGCTTTGAAGCAGACTGGCAAAGACTTTGTAGAATTTTTGAAAGTTCCACTCTTGAGCTGGTGACATTCACAATAACAGAAAAAGGATACAACCTGTTTGACCTCAAAGGAGACTATCTGCCTGCAGTAAAAGAGGATATAGAAAATGGGCCGCAAAGTCCAAAAAGTTCGATGGGCAAGGTTGCAGCCTTGGCATATGTTCGATACAAAAGCGGTAGAAAGCCAGTTGCATATGTGAGCCTTGACAACTGTTCTAAAAATGGAGAAAAGTTACAAAGCGCAATAGTTCAAATAGCTAAAGAGTGGGCAAAAAGAGGTCTTGTTGAAGAGGATTTTGTTGAATACTTGAACGATTCTTCTGTGGTAAGTTTCCCATGGAGCATGATAGACAAGATTGTCCCAAGACCGTCAGAGAAAATAAAAGAGCTTTTAGAGAAAGATGGACTTGAAAATATGGATATCATTTGCACATCGAAAAATACGTACATTGCGCCGTTTGTCAATACAGAAAAGGCTCAGTATCTTGTGATAGAAGATAGTTTTCCAAATGGAAGACCACCACTGGAAAGAGCAGGAGTGTTTATGACAGATAGGAAGACAGTAGAGGACTCTGAGCGGATGAAGGTTCAGACATGTTTGAATCCTCTTCACACGGCTTTGGCTATATTTGGCTGTTTGCTTGGGTATAAGACAATTTATGAAGAGGTAAAAGATGAGCATCTAAAAAGGCTTATCGAAAAGATTGGATATGATGAGGGATTGAGGGTTGTTGTTGACCCAAAGATTATAAATCCGAGGGAGTATATAAGGGAAGTGATAGAAGAAAGATTTCCAAACCCATATATACCTGACACACCGCAGAGGATTGCAACAGACACATCACAAAAGATGCCAATTAGATTTGGAGAGACTATAAAAGCGTACGCAGAAAGCCCAGATTTAGATGTAAAAAGCCTCAGATACATTCCTCTTGTAATAGCAGGATGGCTGAGGTATTTGATGTGCATTGATGATGAAGGGAAAACTTTTGAGCCAAGCCCGGACCCACTTATACTTGAGCTTAAAAAACATCTTGAGGGTATAGAGCTTGGTAAAGAGTATGAGGATTTAGAAGAAAGGCTAAGACCAATTCTGGCAAATGAGGTTATTTTCAGGGTTGACTTGTTTAAAGTGGGACTGTCTCAGAAGGTAGTGGAATATTTCAAAGAGATGAT
>FPIC01001605.1_pt1 | contig 14205 bp, 17 predicted proteins | sample 1504481 | NCBI WGS metagenome assembly FPIC01 (sample SAMEA4475357, study PRJEB15587) | soil metagenome | biome: Soil; feature: Field | place: India | collected 2015-03-11 | depth 0 m
ACCATCTCATATCCTCAAAACAAATCCGGACGATAGGGATTTACGTGGTTGGTTTTCTCGCTGAGGCGTTGGGGGCAAAGCCCTTTCGCCTTACCTCCAGAGCTCTGAACGCTTAGGGAGAGACCTGTTTCCCGCTCCCAATTCGCTTAAGGAGGTTCCCGATGGCGCTCTTTCTCGTGGAGAGCCCAATGCCCGTGAGCACGGATCGTTCAGGGATCCAAGCGGCGCTGGATCGGCTGGCAGAAGCGATCCAAGCACGGTCTGGAGCGCTGATCGAAGCGCAGGTGACCAGCGATCGCTCACAGCTCTTTGTTATCCTCGAGGCCCCCGATGAAGCGACGGTCCGCCAAGCGGCCCGGGAGATCGATCTGCCAATCACCCTGGTGAAGACGGTGCGGTTGGTGGGCCAAACCTTGGAGGAGGTTCGGTCCAGTCAGGGGGCTGTGGATTACATCGTGGAATGGAATTTCCCCGCGGGGCTCACAATGGAAGCCTATCTCCAGCGCAAGGCAGCGAATAGCCCGAAGTATGCCCTGGTGCCGGAAGTTCGGTTCCTCCGGACCTATGTTTGTGAGGATATGAGCAAATGCCTCTGTTTCTATGATGCGGAAAATGTAGAGGATGTCCTCAAAGCCCGCCAGGCCGTTGAGGCCCCAGTGGATGCTGTATATCGTGTCGGGTCTGCTGATAAGGAACAACCCTGATTCGGCCTATTCTGGAGGCTATTATCGATGGGTTTGCTCAAAGCAGAGGCCCTTTGCAAGAGCTATATCTCGGGACGTCGGCGGATTCCAGTTTTACGAAACCTCCACCTGGAGGTTCGGAGTGGAGAGGTGGTCTGTATTATCGGGCCGAGCGGGGCCGGCAAGAGCACGCTTCTTCGCCTGTTGGCGGGCCTCGATCGGCCCGATGAAGGGTGGGTCACGTTGAACGGTCGGCCAGTGCAGAGTGGGACCCCAGAACTGGCAGTGATGTTTCAGAATCCTCTGCTGCTGCCTTGGCTGAATGTTCGAGATAATGTGAAGTTCGGCTTACGCTTTCTGCCTGGGTGCAACGCTGCCATCGCACAGGAGCGTGTGGCCATGGCCCTAAGGCAGGTTGGGCTGCTGGCTCTGGCCGACCGACCGGTCACTGTCCTATCCGGAGGGGAGGCCCAGCGGGTGGCCCTGGCTCGGGCCTTGGTCCGACAACCTCGTTTCCTGCTCCTCGATGAGCCCTTCAGCAATTTGGATGTCCCCACCCGACAAGAGTTGAACCAATTGATCCGCCGGCTGGCCCTCACCGAGGGGGTAGGGGTGGTGCTCGTGACCCACGACCTCGAAGAAGCCCTTCATCTGGGGGATCGCTTGCTGCTCCTCTCCCCACAGACCGGCAATTTCATTCGGGAATATCATCCCAGGGATTGCGTCCATAGCCTTGCACGCCATCGATTGCAAGAAGAGCTCACCGCCGCTTTGTGGGCTTTACGGGCGAGGGAACCCATGAGCTCGTCTCAAAACCCTTAGGAGTTACGCGGTGGACTTCCTCGTGGGGTTTTGGGGGTAGGGTCCCTCCACCTCTCCCCACGAGCCCCGAATCACATAACTCCACCCCTTCTCTCGCAGGGCGGGGATAGGGAAAGATCTTCCCGATCTCCATCAGGAAAGTATCCGGAAGCGACGTTTTATAGAGCTGACTGAGGGGGAAGACCATGCAGCTAACACGCCGCCGCTTTTTAAAACAAGGAGCGATGTTCCTCGGGCTCAGCTTGCTCGGCTGCCGTAAAGGCCGTAAAGGCTTCATGCCGCCTGAAGCTGGGCGTGAGGTTTCTCCGTTCTCGAGGCCGGATGATGAACGGCTACGGATCGGCTATCTCCCCATCACGGATGCTTCAGCCCTGCTTGCTGCCGATGCCTTGGGCTATTATCGGGCCGAGGGGCTCAAGGCCGAACCTCCCATTCTGTTTCGGGGGTGGTCCCAGATTGTTGAGGCCTTCCAAGCGGGACAAGTCGATGTCATTCATCTGTTGATGCCGACAGCGGTCTGGATGCGCTACTTCCGTCATTTTCCGGTCAAGGTGGTCGCTTGGAATCACACCAATGGCTCTGCCTTCACGGTGCGGACGACCCTTCAAGGGCTGGCCGATTTGGCGGGTCGAACCGTCGCCGTCCCGTTTTGGTACTCAATCCACAACATCCTCATCCAGATGCTCATTCGCCAAGCAGGGTTGGAACCGGTCCTGGGGGGCACGGCGCAGCCCAGTGCGCGCCAGGTCAAGCTGGTGGTGATGCCTCCCCCTGATATGGTGCCCGCCCTAGCTGCCCGTCAGATCGAAGGCTTCATCGTGGCTGATCCGTTTAACGCCCTGGCCGAGATTAAAGGTGCAGGACGGATCTTCCGCTTCAGTGGCGATATATGGCGGGATCACGCCTGCTGCGTGGTTGTAATGCGGGAGGACGATCTCCAACGACGGCCGGATTGGGCCCAGGCAGTGATCCGGGCCATCGTCCATGCCCAACTCTGGTTACGGGCGAATCGGAAAGAAGCCCCTCGGATACTCAGCCGATACCTACCCCAACCGGTGGAGGCGATCGACCGGGTCTTCAATGCGCCGCTGGAGCCCTACGTGGCCGCTGGAGCGATCCGACACCCGGACTGGCAACCTCGCTGGATCGACTTCCAACCCTATCCGTATCCCTCATACACCGTTGCCCTGATTCAGGCCCTGCAACAGACCGCGGTAGAAGGGGAGACAGAGTTTTTGCGAAATCTGGATCCCCAGTGGGTGGCCCAGGATTTGGTGGAAGAGCGATTGGTTCGCCGGGCGGTGGAGGAGATCGGCGGACCATCGGTCTTCGAACAGCCAGCGGGATGGCAACGCCCGGAGGTGATCGATGTCTAAGGCTCACGCCCTTGTCATCCCCCTGAGCTGGGGTTTCCTAAGGATACTAAGGCTGAAGGTTCTCCCAGCCCTCGTCGGGTTGGGGGTTTTTATGGGCCTTTGGTGGATAGCGACCAGCATGTTGGAGATAGCTCCGCGAGCTCTCTTCCGGAGCTTTTCGCCTCAAGAAGCTATACCGACCTTCTGGCAACTGATGATGAGTGGGACCCTGGTGACTCATGGGCTGCTTAGTCTGCGTCGGGTTCTGATCGGACTGGCTATCGCCATCACGATAGGGATCCCAGGGGGGTTGGTCCTGGGTCTCAGCCCGGAGATCGAGCGGGTCATGGCGCTTCCGTTACAAGTTCTGCGCACAGTGTCACCCCTGTCCTGGATGCCCCTAGCGATCATCCTGATCGGCATTGGCGATTCAGCGGTGATTTTCCTGATCGCTATCTCCGCCATCTGGCCGATCCTCTTTAACACGGCAACAGGGGTACGTCGGCTGGAGCCCGGCTGGATGCTGATGGCCCGCAGTGTGGGGGCGCGAGGCCTTCAGATCATCGGCCACGTCGTGCTTCCCGCCATCCTGCCGCAGATCATAGGGGGCATCCGCTTGGCGGTCGGCTTGGCATGGATCGTGCTGGTTCCAGCGGAGATGCTGGGGGTCACCAGCGGGTTAGGGTATTTCTTGCTCGATACGCGGGACCGATTGGCTTACTCAGAGCTTGTGGCCACCATCCTGGCGATCGGCTTGATCGGGCTGGCGTTGGACTTCGGAGTCCGATGGGCGATGACGAGGCTCCCCGGAGGTAATTGGTGATGCATTGGGTTCGGGCAGGGGTTCCGGAAGGGCTGCATCAGATTCGGTGTGAGGTCCTGATCATCGGGGGAGGGATCGCTGGATTGATGGCTGCCCGATCGGCGGCCCGTCGCGCTCGAACGATCCTGGTGGCTAAAGGGTTTGCGGGGGCCGATGGGGTGAGCCCCTTCGCCGGCGGCGTGGTCCTCTACCTCCTACCTGACGATGATTGGGAGGCCTTCTGGGCTGAGCATGTCCGTATTTCAGAAGGTCTGATTCATCCCGAAGCCGTTCGACGGACAGTGGAGATGAACACACGGCTTCTGGGACAGTTGGTGGCTTTGGGGGCGCCGGTCGAACGCCTCCCGGATGGGCAACCTCGGCGTCGATGGCTTCCTGCAGCGGGGCGGCGGCACGTTCCCCGGCTTGGGCTATCCAGTGTGGAGTTCGCTCGCTTCCTGCGGCAGGAGGCCCTCCGCGCGGGTGCGCGCATCCTCGACCAGAGCACGATCCTTCGGCTTCGGCCTGCTCCGGAAGGAGGTTTCTGGGCTGTAGGGATCCGTCGCCAGAAGGGAGTGCCCCTGGCCATCCACGCCCGCGCCGTTGTCCTAGCTACCGGGGGGTGCGCATGGCGGGGGGCTCATATGGGATTACAAAGCGCGATGGGAGATGGGCTGGCCCTTGGGCTGGATGCGGGCGCATCGTTGGCCGGAATGGAGTTCTGCACGAGTTATCTGGCCACCTGCAGTCTCTTCGACACCCACGGGCAGGATCTTCTACTCGGGCTGGGAGGGCGTTTACGGAATCGCTTGGGAGAGGACATCTTGGCCCGCTACGGGGTCCCCTATCCGGCCCCGCCTCATCTCACGGCGATGGCGATGCTCAGCGAGCTGGTAGCCGGCCGTGGGCCGATCGTGATGGACCTTCGGGGGATCGATCCTCAGGCGCGCCAAGAGTGGGAGCGTCAATTCCCTTTGGTCGTCCGGGGGCTTCAGCGCACCGGTGTCGACGTGTTCGCCCAGCCCGTAGCCTGGATTCCAGGGTTCATCGGGTCCATCGCGGGCAGTGGAGGACTTCATATCCTCAACCTCGCCGGAGCCACCGAGGTTCCAGGATTGTTTGCCGCTGGGGATACAGCGGCTCGCATGGCCGTGATTGGAGCAGGAAGTGGGATTACGTTCCTGAACTTGGCATGGGCGTTAGCCAGCGGACACTGGGTTGGGCATGCGGCGGCGAGTGCAGCTCGTGGTAGTGAAACACTCGATGGGCCGGCAGGGTTGGAGCCTGCTGAATCCCTCCTCGCGTCGATCCTTGCTCCCTTGGATCCGACCGCCCCCGAGTTGGAAAGCCGAGCCTGTCTGACAGAGATACTGAAGACCCTGCAGAAGCTTGTGGTGGACCCTACGTACAACTTCTTCCGAACCGGCCCTCGGCTGCGGGAAGCTGAAACCTGCGTCTTAGAGCTATGGGAGCGTCTGATGGCTGTTCGGGTCCCTACGTGGCATGAATTGGTGCGCTGGCATGAGCTGCGAAGCGCTCTTCTGGCTGCGCGAGCGATGTTTCAAAGCGCCCAGGCCCGGTTGGAAACCCGAGGCTGGCATCGCCGCCTGGATTTTCCCCATCCGAACCCTCAATATGCTGATCTCTGGTTCATCGCGCGCAGGGGAAGCGAGCCTTTCCCAGCCTTGCCATGCTTCACGATCGCCGCAGCGCCCTTGAGCGATCCCCAGACCTTTCAACCCTGGGCCCCGGAGGAGGGCGAGGATGATTGACAAGGTGGATCCAGCCCGGTGTGTGGGCTGCGAACTATGTGTGAAAGTATGCCCGGTCGATGTGCTCCGAATGCAGGCCGATGATAACGGAAAGCTGAAAGCGGTGATCGTGTATCGCGAGGAGTGTCAGAGCTGTTTCCTATGTGAACTGTACTGCCCGACCGACGCGATCTATGTGGGCCCGGATCGAAGCCCATTGCACGCGGTATGGATGCCAGAGTTTGCCATCAGCTTCTCTAAGCTTATTTAAACCTCCTACTGGAGTATGGGCTTCAGGAGGTGGCTATGGTTCTCTGGAAACCGGACCCGAGTTTCTATCCCTCCCCACGGCTGGCCATGCAGGCGCCCCCCGAGCGTCTCGCTTATGTAGCGACGATCAACCCGAATCCTGATGGGCGGCCTGACGCCATCGCGGTGGTGGATGTGGACCCCCACTCGCCGACCTACGGCCGCGTGGTGGGCCGGGCCGAGCTTCCTTACCCAGGCGATGAGCTTCACCACTTCGGATGGAATGCCTGCAGTTCCGCTCTGTGCCCTTACGCGCCCCACCCCCATGTGGAACGCCGTTACCTGGTCGTCCCAGGCCTGCGATCCTCCCGCCTCTATATCCTGGACACGAAGCCGGACCCCCGTAACCCGCGGGTGGTGAAAGTGATCGAGCCGGAGGAGGTGTTCAATCGGGCGGGCTACTCACGACCTCACACGGTGCATTGTGGACCCGATGGCATCTACATAAGCGCCCTGGGGAGGCCGGACGGGGATGGGCCGGGAGGGATCTTCGTGCTCGATCATTACACCTTCGAGGTCCTGGGGCCCTGGGAGGTGGATCGGGGGCCTCAGTTCCTGGCCTACGATTTCTGGTGGCACCTGGGCCACGACGTGATGATCACCAGCGAATGGGGCACACCCCGCATGGTAGAGAACGGGGTGGATGTGGAGGCCCTGCTCAATGGCCGCTACGGCCACCGGCTCCACATCTGGGATCTGCGGCGTCGCAAGCATATGCAGGTCCTGGATCTTGGGGCGGAGCATCAGATGGTTCTGGAGCTCCGGCCGGCCCACGACCCCACGAAGGCCTATGGCTTTGCAGGGGTGGTCCTCTCCCTCAAAGACCTGTCCGCCTCGGTCTGGCTTTGGCATGGGGAGAACGGGGCTTGGTCTGTCCGTAAGGTGATCGAGATCCCGGCGGAGCCGGCGGATCCCGAGAAGCTCCCGCCGATCTTAAAGGACTTTAAAGTCATCCCCCCATTGGTGACCGACATCAACCTCTCGCTGGACGATCGGTTCTTATATGTGTCGTGCTGGGGCACGGGGGAGCTCCGCCAATACGATGTCTCTGACCCCTTCCACCCGAAGCTGACGGGGTTGGTGCGCCTGGGGGGGATCGTCGCCCGCGCGCCGCATCCAAGGGATCCGGCGCGGCCTCTGAACGGAGGGCCGCAGATGGTGGAGGTCAGCCGGGACGGCCGCCGGGTATATGTGACGAACTCCCTTTACCTGCCTTGGGACCCAATCTTCTATCCGGATGGCATCCGGGGGTGGCTGGCTAAGCTGGACGTAGGCCCGGACGGCGGGTTAACGGTGGATCCGGCGTTCTTCGTGGAGTTCGGCGATTACCGGCCCCATCAGGTCCGGCTGGAGGGCGGAGATGCCTCCTCGGACTCCTTCTGCTATCCATGAGCCATGGGGGAGGGAGCCAGCGTGGCGCCGTGGCTTGCACTCTTCGGGTTGGGGGCATATCACGGCCTGAACCCGGGGATGGGATGGCTCTTCGCCCTCGCCTTGGGCCTGCAGGAGCGTCGGCGGCGGGCGCTCCTGCAGGCCCTGGTTTCCATCGCACTTGGCCATCTCCTTGCAGTCGGCCTGGTGGCCCTCCTGGCTGTCCTCCTCCAGGGCCTCCTGCCCCTTGGCATGTTGCGCGGGGGGGCTGCTCTGATCCTGCTAGCCATCGGGATCTATCGAGGGGTCCGCGCCCGGCACCCTCATTGGGTGGGCTTGCGGGTGGGGTTCCGGGATCTTGTGGCTTGGTCGACCCTGATGGCTTCCAGCCACGGGGCCGGCCTGATGCTGGCGCCTCTCCTGCTGGGGCCGTTGTGCGCAGCCCCCGGGCATGATCCCGACGCTGCTTGGTTGCTCTGGAGCCTGCGGAGCGCCATAGGAGCGGCGGCCGTCCACACGCTGGGCGCTCTGTTGGCGATGGGGTTGGTCGCCTGGGTGGTTTATGAATGGCTCGGCCTGGCGATCCTGCAGCGGATGTGGGTGAACATGGATTTCCTCTGGGCCCTCGCCCTCATCCTCGCGGCTTTTCTAACTTTACTTCACCTTTGAAAAGTGCTGTTTGAGAGGTCCAGCCTCTTGGATCCCCCTCAATGCTCTATGATGCCTTATGTTCTCAAATCCACAAAAGGTTGACGCCCCTCCCCTTTGTGGTAAAATGAACAAAAGCCTGCTTCGGAAGGCGCCTATGCCGACGGGGACGCTGCTCGAGTATGTGCCGATCTTAACTTTGCTCTTGATTGGGCTTGGGATTGGCGGGATCGCCTTGCTGGCCCCCCAAGTCCTGGCCCCTAAGCGGCCGAGCCGCCGCAAACATCTCCCCTACGAATCCGGCATGATCCCGATCGGGCCGGCGCAGCGGCGCTTCCCGGTTAAGTTTTATCTCACCGCCTTGCTTTTTATTCTGTTCGATATCGAAATTATTTTCTTCTACCCTTGGGCTTTACAGGTGCGATCCCTCAAGGCGCTGGCGCTGATCGAGATGGCGCTCTTCGCCCTGATCCTGCTGATCGGCTATGTCTACGCGTGGCGGAAAGGAGCGTTCGAATGGGAACGGTGAGCCAACCGATCGTGGAAATGGTGCCTGGGCAGAAGACGGGGGAGATGGGCGTGGTGGTGACCACTTTGGAGGACGCCCTGGAGTGGGTGGCGTCCTGGGGGCGCACCCGGGCGATGTGGCCGTTGCTGTTCGGATTGGCCTGTTGCGCCATCGAGATGATGGCCACCCAGGCCAGCCACTACGACCTCTCCCGATTCGGCATGGAGATCATGCGGGCCTCCCCCCGCCAGGCGGATCTCATGATCGTCGCCGGGCGGGTGAGCCGGAAGATGGCCCCGGTGGTCCGCCGGCTTTACGATCAAATGACGGAGCCGAAATGGGTGATCGCGATGGGGGATTGTGCCTCCACCGGTGGGGTGTTCAATAACTACGCCATCGTCCAAGGGGTCGACGAGATCATCCCGGTGGATGTCTACGTCTCCGGCTGCCCGCCCCGCCCGGAGGGGCTCATCGAGGGCATCATGATGCTCCACCGGAAGATCCAGCAGGGCGGCCGGGCCCGGTCATCTCGCTAATGAAGTTTGAGTGTGAGAAGCCGGGCACCCGTGATTGGTCCCAATCCCTAAAGATGATCCGTCTGCGCTTTATGGGCTGGGCCGGGCGCCAAAAAGACGCCCGGCCCAGCCCATAAGAACTCTTGGGCTCAGGAGGACAAAGGTGTCGCTCCAGGAAGTGATCGAAGCCGTTCGGTCGCGTTTCGGAGAGGCCATACAAGAGGTGATCGAGTTCCGTGGGGAGACCACTCTGGTGGTCCGTCGGGAGGCACTGGTGGACCTTTGCCGTTTCCTGCGGGACGACCCCAGGTGCCGGTTCAATTTCCTCTCCGACCTGTGCGCCGTTGATTACTGGCCAGACCGCCCGCGCTTCGCGGTCAATTACCATCTCTACTCGCTCCCTCACAACCTGCGGCTGCGGGTCAAGGTGTTCCTGGAGGAGAACGACCCGGTGGTTCCCACGGTGACCGGGGTTTGGCCCACCGCGAACTGGCATGAGCGGGAGGTTTACGATCTCTTCGGCATCCGGTTCGAAGGCCATCCGGACCTGCGCCGCATCCTGCTGCCAGAGGATTGGGAAGGGCACCCGTTGCGGCGGGATCATCCCCTGGTGGTGGAGCCGGTTCAGTTTTCGTTCAACTGGCGGGAGATCGATGCCCGGAAACCCTATGTGAAGGAGTGAAGGGTCTCCGCGTAAGGCGCTCCGACAGCTGGGATGTTTCTGCAGGCGGGTGGCGCGCTCTCGGCATGTCCCCCGCCCGCAATAGGGGTTCCTGATCCACATTGCGTTCAAGAGGCTGGGAGAACATGACCCTTCGCGAAGGCGAGGTTCAAGCGTTCACCCTAGAGCAGCTGAAGCACTTGGTCTCGGAGCGGGCGCTCCGGGGCGAGACCATCCTGTTAAACATGGGCCCTCAGCACCCCAGCACCCATGGGGTGCTGCGTCTGCTGGTGGAGCTGGATGGCGAGACCATCGTCTCGGTGGTGCCCGACATCGGTTATCTGCATACAGGTATCGAGAAGCACTGCGAGTCCAGGACCTACACCAAGATCATCCCCCTGACGGACCGCATCGATTACCTCTCGCCGATGTCCAACAACCTGGCCTACGTGATGGCCGTTGAAAAGCTCATGGGGGTGGAAGTTCCCCTCCGGGCCCAATACATCCGGGTGATCCTCACAGAGCTTCAGCGGATCGCCAGCCATCTGGTCTGGCTGGGAACCCATGCCTTGGACATCGCCGCGATGAGCGTGTTCCTCTATTGCTTCCGCGAGCGGGAGATGATCCTCGACATTTTCGAAATGGTCTCCGGCCAGCGGATGATGGTCTCCTATTTCCGGGTCGGCGGGCTGTGGCGGGATGTCCCGGAGGGGTTCGAGGAGGCCGTGCGCGCTTTCCTGAAGCTCATGCCGGCCCGCATCAACGAATACGAGCGCCTGTTGAAGAAAAACCCCCTCTGGCTGCGGCGGACGAAGGGGGTCGGTGTGATCTCGCCGGAGGACGCCATCGCCTGGGGGGTCACAGGCCCATCCCTGCGGGGCTCCGGGGTGAATTACGATGTCCGCAAGGCCCAGCCCTACTCCTCCTACGATCATTTCGAGTTCGATGTCCCGCTGGGGGAGAACGGAGACGTCTACGATCGCTTCATGGTGCGCATCGAGGAGATGCGTCAGAGCTTGCGCATCATCGACCAGGCGCTGCGGCGCCTCCCCAAAGGGCCTTATATCACCCCGGACCGCAAGGTGACGCCGCCCCCCAAGGAGGAGCTGGCCTGGAGCATGGAGGCCTTGATCCATCACTTCAAGTTCTGGACGGAGGGCTTCAGCCCGCCTCCGGGGGAGGTCTATCACGCGGTGGAATCGCCGCGGGGCGAGTTCGGGGTCTACATCAACAGCGACGGCTCCCCCAGGCCCCGGCGGGTTCACTTCCGGGCACCGTCGTTTGTGAACCTGCAGGCCCTGCCGATCATGGCCAAAGGGGCCTTGGTGGCCGATTTGGTGGCGATCATCGGAAGCATTGACATTGTGTTAGGAGAGGTAGACCGGTGACGCGGGCCTGTGGGCTTAGGGGCTGAGGATGGGCGGAGAACGAGCCGCCGGGCGTCGGGTTTTATGCGAAATCCAACGATCCCCGATCCCCAATGAAGGGAGGACGCTATGCCCGAAGTGTGGATCCACGGACGCCGCATGTTTTACGAGGAGCGCGGCGATGGCTTTCCTATTCTGTTCGGACATAGCTATCTCTGGGATGCCCGGATGTGGGAGCCCCAGGTGGAGGTCCTCTCACGGAGCTACCGCTGCATCGTGCCGGAGATCTGGGCCCACGGCCGCTCGGATCCGCCCCCCAATTCGCCCTATTCGGTGGATGCGCTGGCGGAGGACATGTGGGGCTTCGCCCAGGCGCTGGGGTTGAAACGATTCGCGATCGTGGGCCTTTCGGTGGGTGGGATGTGGGGGATGCGCATCGCTCTGACGCATCCGGAAGCGGTGGCCGCCCTGGTGCTGATGGACACCGATGCCGGGGCGGAGCCGGAGGAGTCTAAGCAACGCTATTTCGCCATGATGGCCGCGGTGGAGCAGGCGGGAACCCTTCCCCCGCCGATGCTGGAGGCCTTGGTTCCGTTCTTCTTCTCCCCCAAGACGATCCAGCGGAACCCGGATCTAGTGGCCCGATTCAAGGCGAGTCTGGCGGCGATCCCGAGTGAGCGCCTTCCTGGGATCATCGCGATCGGTCGGGGGATCTTCGGCCGATCCTCCGTGCTGGAACGGTTGGGGGAGATTCGGATCCCCACCCTGGTGATAGTGGGTGCTGACGATGTGTCCCGCCCCCCTCATGAAGCGGAGCGCATGGCCCGGGCGATCCCTGGAGCGCGCCTGGAGATCATCCCGGAAGCCGGCCACATCGCCAACCTAGAGCGCCCGGAAGTGGTGACTCCGCTCCTGGAATCCTTTCTGGCTCAGACATCGAGAGGAGAGACTCCATGAGCAACGGACAGCTCACCAATCGATATGCTCGTCAGATCCTCGCGGCGGCGCGTGAGGTGATCGGATTGGAAGCCTGGGGCCAGGCCCTGCAAGAGGCCGGGCTGGGGCGGTATCAGGAGACGCTTCCTCCGCTGAATTCCGAACCGGGGATCCGCTTCGGGGAGATCTCCGCGTTCTGCCAGCGCATCCGGGAACGGTTCGGCCCTGAAGGCGGGTCTGTGCTCCGGCGGATCGGTCATGAGGTGTTCCAGCGTGATCTGCAAGCCTACGGCTGGGTGGCCCATTTGATCCGTGTCGTCACCAGTATCTTGCAAGCACCCCAGGAGCGGGTTCGCAACGCCCTGCAACGAGCGGTCAACGTCGTGCGTCTGGAGACCGGCTCGGCACCTCACATCTGGCAGGAGGGAGCCCGCTTCTATTGGGAAAACCCGTCCTGTCCCTATTGTGTCGGCGTGACCTGCGCGGAGCCTTGTTGTGATCTGCCAGCAGGCGTGTTGGAGGCCCTTGTGGCCTGGACGCTGGAGCGGTCGGTGGATACAGTGCGGGTTGTAGAGGAAACGTGTCGGGGAAATGGGGAAAGCGCATGCCGCTACCGAATTGAGTGGTGAATGAGTCTAAAGCTGAGACGGCGATCTTCACTCGCTGAGGGCTGAGGATGCTCAAGGAAAAATACGCTCAGGAGATCGAGGCGATCCTTTCGAAATATCCGGTGAAGCGCTCGGCGATCCTTCCCTTGCTCTACCTGGTGCAGCGGGAATACGGCTACTGCACGGAGGAGGGCATCCGGGAGGTCGCGGAGATCACCGGCACGAGCCCCACGGAGGTTCGGGAGGTGGTGGGCTTCTACACGCTTTTTTACGATCGCCCCATCGGCCGCCACTTGATCCAGATCTGCGATGATCTCCCATGCGCCCTGCGAGGGGCCGAGGAGCTCGTCGCCCATGCGATCCAGCGCCTGAAGGTGCGGCCAGGGGAGACCACGCCCGACGGCCGCTTCACGCTGGAAACCGTCATGTGCATCGGGGCCTGCCACCGAGCGCCGGCGATGCAGGTGGATCTGGAGTTCGTGGAAAACGTCACCCCTGAGCGCTTCGATCGTATCATCGAGGATCTTTCCCGGGATGGAGCATGATGGGGCGCTATATCCTGTTGCGGCATCGGGAGATCCCAGATCTCCACCGGCTGGAGGTGTACGTCCGCCACGGCGGCTATGAGGCCTGGCGGAAGGCCCTCACCGCGATGACCCCGGATCAGGTGATCGAGGAGGTGAAGGCCTCCGGCCTGCGGGGGCGGGGCGGTGCGGGCTTCCCCACAGGGATGAAGTGGTCCTTCGTGCCGAAGGACGTCTTCCCGAAATACGTGGTGGTCAACGCCGACGAGTCGGAGCCGGGGACCTTCAAGGACCGCGAGATCATGGAGGGGAACCCCCATCAATTGATTGAGGGGGCCCTCCTGGCGGCCTACGCCATCCAAGCCGAGCGCGTTTATATCTACGTCCGAGGGGAATACCGGTCCGTGGCTCGCCGCCTGGAGGCCGCCATCGCCGAGGCCTACGCCGCCGGGTTCATCGGCCGGAACGTCCTGGGCACATCGTACTCCGTGGAGATGTTCGTCCATCTGGGGGCCGGGGCCTACATCTGTGGGGAGGAGACCGCGCTTCTGGAATCCCTGGAGGGGAAGATCGGGCATCCGCGGGTGCGCCCGCCGTTCCCAGCGACCTATGGCCTCTACGGCAAGCCGACGGTGGTGAACAATGTGGAGACCCTGGCCAACGTCCCCCCGATCATCCAGAACGGCGCCTCGTGGTATCGGACGATGGGGACGGAGCGGAGCCCAGGCCCGAAGATCTTCTGCCTGAGCGGCCGGGTGCGCCGGCCGGGCAATTACGAGGCGGAGTTGGGGAAGATTACCTTCCGGGACCTGATCTTCGGGGAGGAATACGGCCAGGGCCTGCTGGAGGAGGGGCGGACGGTGAAGGCGATCCTCCCGGCGGGCGCATCGGCGCCTATGCTGCCCGCTTCCGCCCTGGATACGCCGCTGGATTATGAATCGGTCCAGGCGGCCGGATCGATGCTCGGGTCCGCCTCCATCATCGTTCTGGATGACACGGTGGACATCGTGTGGGCAGCCTATAAGATGGTTCGGTTCTTCCAGCATGAGTCATGCGGCAAGTGCACGCCGTGCCGAGAGGGCACTTATTGGCTGCGCCGGGTTTACGAGCGGCTGGTGGCTGGGCGGGGGCGGCCCCATGACCCTGAACTCTTGGAAAGCATTGCCCGCCAGATGGCGGGCAAGACGCTGTGCCCGCTGGGGGACTTCGCGACCAGCCCGGTGTTGTCCAGCCTAAAGCATTTCCGGAAGGAATATGAGGCCTACATCCGACGGGCCATTGAGGTTCCGATGGAAGCGCAGGCCTCTCGCGTGTAGTGCTTCATCCAGATTTGTTTTAAGGATAC
>FPIC01069681.1_pt1 | contig 14173 bp, 11 predicted proteins | sample 1504481 | NCBI WGS metagenome assembly FPIC01 (sample SAMEA4475357, study PRJEB15587) | soil metagenome | biome: Soil; feature: Field | place: India | collected 2015-03-11 | depth 0 m
AGTAGGTATGACCACTTTATCAGCATTTAATGCATTTACAAATAGCCTTGGAGAGCAAGACCATGTAATGCCGGTTTTATTTATAGGGCATGGCTCACCTATGAATGGCATTGAAGATAACGAGTTTAGCCAGAAATGGAAACAGCTCGGTAAAGAAATACCGGAGCCTAAAGCGGTGCTGGTGGTGTCGGCCCATTGGTTAAGTAAAGGTACCCGCATTACAGCCATGGATTTTCCAAAAACCATTCACGATTTTGGCGGCTTTCCGCAAGAGCTTTTTAATGTGCAGTATGCCGCACCCGGTAGCCCTGCCTTGGCAAAGGAAACAGCTTCTATCATTAAATCGGCTACTGTAGAAATGGACCACGACTGGGGGCTTGACCACGGTGCCTGGACCATTATCCGGCACATGTACCCTAAAGCCAACATACCTGTGCTGCAGCTAAGCATTGATTACAGCAAAGGTCCGAAATACCATTACGATTTAGCAAAAGAACTAACAGCCCTGCGTAAAAAAGGGGTGCTTATTGTAGGCAGCGGTAATATGGTGCACAACCTGCGCATGATCGCCTGGAATAAGCTTAACGAACCTGAATATGGTTTTGACTGGGCTATACAGATGAATAGCACCTTTAAGGACCTGATCCGGAACGGAAGCCATGATAAATTAATACAGTATGAGAAGCTGGGTAGAGAAGCCATGCTGGCCATTCCGACCCCGGAGCATTACTTCCCCCTCCTTTATACCCTGGGGCTGCAAGGGAGTAAAGATGATGTAGAATTCTTTATTGATAAGGCAGTAGGTGGCTCTCTTACCATGACTTCCGTTAAAATAGGCTAGGTACTTTTGCCATAGCCTATATGCCCAAAAGAGGATAATTAGTAAATACTATAAATATAAAATACATGAAAATAGCAATCACAGGATCAACAGGACAGCTGGGAAAGCTTGTTGTTGAAAAATTGAAAGAGAAAGTCTCTGCAGATAGCATCGTAGCGCTTGCGCGAAACACACAGAAAGCAGAAGGTTTTGGTGTTGAAGTTCGCGAAGCTGATTATGCCAAAACTGAGACGCTCAATACTGCGCTAAAAGGTATTGACACGCTTTTACTGATATCATCAAGTGAAGTTGGGCAACGTGCCGCACAGCATAAAAATGTAATTGAAGCCGCAAAGGCAGCAGGTGTAAAGAGAATTGTGTACACCAGCTTGCTGCATGCAGATACTTCTTCGCTAAGCCTTGCTGGTGAGCACCGCGAAACGGAAGCTATGCTGAAAGGGGCAGGCATCCCGTACACCATTCTGCGCAATGGCTGGTATACCGAAAACTATACAGGATCGATTGGTGGTGCCCTTGCAGGTGGTGCTTTTATAGGCAGTGCAGGTAATGGAAAGATTTCATCTGCATCGCGTGAAGATTTTGCAGAAGCAGCTGTTGCTGCCCTGACGGGTCAAGGCCACGAAGGCAAAGTGTACGAGCTGGCCGGAGATGAAGCCTATACACTCAGCGACCTGGCGGCAGAAATTTCACGCCAGACGGGCAAAGACATTCCTTATAAAAACCTGCCCGAAGCGGATTATGCTGCTGCATTGGCTGGCTTTGGTTTACCAGAAGGCATTGCAAAGGCTATTGCTGGCTGGGACGTAGGTGTATCCAACGGTGCTGTGTATGATGATAGCCGCGAGCTTTCTAAGCTAATTGGCCGCCCTACTACGCCAATGTCTAAAACAGTAGGAGAGGCACTAAAGGGATTATAACTCTAATATTGACTTTTAAAGCGTAGCCTCTTTTGTGGGTTTAGCAACACAAACAAATAGCTTGCTGTTTATAAGCCTGTTACCTCCCAACGAAGATGCTCAATGCATTTACACCTGAAGCTTGAGCTTGTAAGTCCTTAGATAAAAGAAGCCCTATCAGACTATTCTGATAGGGCTTCTTAGCTTTATGTATAACACCATGTGTTTTTAAACCATAGAAATAGCACTAGTGGAAGTATCGCTACGTGTATTTCTCTGTGATCAAACCATTGCTTACATCTAACTTATAAAGCTTACACAATGGTTTAGCTTGTTGCATCAAGGAGCCTTAGTGGGTAGTTAGCACCCTTGCAGCCGGTTTTCTGGAAGCTGCAAAGATCGAAACACTGGCAGATACCAATGCACATAAAAACAAAGCCATTGCCATGGGGGTAGCTGAGCCACCTTGTATGAGCCCAATGACAGCAGATACAATGAAGGTAACTGCCAGTTGCGAGAAGCCAAATACAGCAGAGGCTGTTCCGCTGTCATTATCAAAGAATTCCAGGGCCAGATCTGTAGTGGTAGGAAACAACACACCGGAGGGCAGGAGGTATAGGAATATCATAACCAGCATAAAGTTTACCGGCAGGTTTGCCCAAACCCCAACAGCCAGTAATAAACCAATCGCTACTTGTAAAATGGAAAAGTATTTTACGATTTGCCGTTGGCTCATCACCTTTATCAGGAAGTTTACAGCGTAGGTGGCCATCATCATTCCTATGGCATTAATGCCAAAAATAATACTGTACTGTGTTCCCGAATATCCACCTTGTTCCATTATAAGGAAAGGCGAGTTAGAAATATATACCATTAACCCGCTAAAGGCCATACAATTGATAAGCGTGTAAATAACAAACTGCCTGTTGCTAAAAACGCTAAGGTACGATGCTACCACAGAGCGCTTCTTTGCCAGATGAATACTTTTATTTTGGGCTTTACGCAGCGTTTCAGGCAGAAAAAAGATGACCAACAGTGTAGCTGCAGCACCCAGAATAGTCATGGCAACAAATACGCTGTGCCAGTTGCCTTGCTCCAGCAGTACATTGCCAATGCTTGGGGCAATAATTGGAGCAACGCCTGAAATCAGTGCCAGTAAAGTGAAAATAGCGGTTGTGCGCTTTTTATCGAAAAGATCGGTTACCACTGCCCGGGCTATAACTACACCTGCCGAGCCACAAAAGGCCTGTATAAACCTGTACATCCACAACTCTTCAACGCTGTTAGTGTAGAGAAACAAGATGGAGGATACCGTATAAATGGCAATCGCAATTACAATGGGCCATTTTCTTCCGAACCTGTCAGATAAGGGACCCCAAAGCAGCTGCCCGACTGCAAAGCCACCCAAAAACACAGATAATGAAATCTGAACTTTCCCAATGTCCGTTTTCAGATCATCAGCAATGGACTGAAAAGCAGGTAAGTATAAATCGATGCTTAGTGACTCCAGGGCGGTTAGTAAAGCCAGAATCACCACAATGGTTAATTCGTTTTTCGTTAATTTCATAGCTGTAACAATAGCAGTAAGGAGAATGGTTATTAATCCTCACAGCCAGATTTTATAAGTAAATACTATTTTAATATAGGCAAAGTAGTGCCAGGCCTCTTCAAAAAGAGGCTTTATAGCATACTTTAATAGGAATAGGGGAAGTGTTTACAGAAAGGTGCGATTGCACCCAACAGGCTTTATTCTATGGAGTTCTTTTCTTTCTGTCGGTCGGGCTGCGACTTATCTTCTGCTACGCCGGCTTTCCAGTAAGAGTAAGCGTAAAGCTCGTTTTGTGCCCAGTTCAATTCTTTGCGTAGGTACATACGTATATCTTTAACCGTAGAAAACTCAGCGGCTACATACCCAAATTTTGAACCTTCCTGCAGGCTAACACTTCTTACTGTTTCAGCAAGCGCACTTCCATTTTCCGGAGTTTTGTTATGCAGCCAGGTAAATTCAATATCCGCATTGGTTTTGAGAACCTGCTCATCCGCCTCTTCAGGCACTTCAATAATACATACCCCTTTTGCCGTAGCAGGCAGCGATTCCAGTATAGCGCCCAGCACAGGAATTGCCGTGGCATCGCCCACTAACAGGTACCAGTCTGCTTCCGGATACAGCTCCTTGGGCTCTGTGCGCATCATTACACCTAATTTATCGCCTGGCTTTGCATGCAGTGCCCACCTGGAGGCAGGCCCAGTTTCGCCATGGTTTACAAAGTCAATAATGAGTTCTTTGCGCTCCAGGTCGAGCCCCCTGTGCGTATAGGTTCTTACCGAAGGGGCTACCTCTTTCGGGGGATGGATCCACTTACGTTCCTTATCATCATAGCCAGGGAAATGGATCTCATTTAAGCCCACCGGCGGAACCAGTATTTTATTATTGTCCCCAACTGTGGTATGCTCAAACTGGTCTACATCGCCAGTTAAGTACACACGGATATAATGTGGAGTAATGAATTCTTTTCTTGTTACCGAAACCTCAACGTTTCCTTTTTCTAATGTTGCCATAGCCTTATTAAGTATTGATATATAGTCTTTTCTGGATTCATTTCTCAGTCATGAACGATGATCTGATCCTGAATTTAAGTATTACAAAAGTACAGGAATCATACATAAGAGGTCTTGTACAAACAGGCGGATCATATGTGCATTCGTACGAGGGGTTTAATCTTTTAAATGGCATACACTACCTTCGCATAAAGAATTTTTAAACAAATCTTATTCAAGATTTAAGCCCCCAATTACATTATGTACAAGTGTTTTCGTAGTAAAGTATTTATGTTGTTCGCCATAATTTCGGCTTTTTCGCTTCGTGTAAACGCCCAGCCTTTACAAATTCCCCAACAAGCAGCTATCAAAAAGTAGAGCAGCAGCTGGGTACTTCTAAGGTTGTGGTTACTTACTCAAGGCCAAGTGCCAAGGGTAGAAGCATTTTTGGCGAGCTGGTACCTTATGGTAAAATCTGGCGGACCGGTGCAGACAAGCTAACCGATATTACAGTAGAAAAAAGTATTAGTGTAGCGGGGAATACCATAACACGATGTGGCTATGGGGTTTATTTTTTCATGTCCCTGAATTGCTCCGGTGTTTTACCGGTTTTCTGTTTGAATATTCTGGAGAAATAAGCCGGATCGCTAAAGCCTAACTGGTAGGCAATTTCTTTTAACGACATGGTGTCAAAAGCAATGTAACGTTTTGCTTCGGTAATGCTTCTGTTAATGATCAGCTGCTTCACGGTCATACCTGTAGAGGCTACAACAATTTCATTAGTTCGCCGGATGCTCAGATTAATGGCATCTGCATAAAAGGCTACTTCTTTTTGCGCTACAAAATGCTTTTCTATCAAATTTAACACTTCGCTCACTTTGCTGTCTTTACTGCCTGGTTGGGTAAGTCCGGTAGCAATATGGATAAAGAAGGCTGCCAAATAGGCTTCCAGCAGGTTCTGTCTTTTACTTTCAGTATATTCTTTTTCAATCAGCGCCATCAGGTTTTTAAGTACTTCAGCCACATCATCTGCTAAGGTCTGCACAGCAAAATAGGGTTTAATAAGCAGCACCCTGGATAGCTGAAAAAAGCGGTTAAAAACTTCAGGGGAGACGGCCAGCAAAAAGCCTTTTTTGGTACCAATTTCCATGGTATGCACCTGGTTAGGCGTTAGTATATACACCTGGTTAGGAGAGATGGTATAATCTTCAAAATCAATAGAATGGGTTTCTCCACTGCCAGTATCGGTAAACCAAAGAATTTCATAAAAGTGATGCCGGTGATACCCCGTAAAATTGCTTTCGTCTGCACCTTCTATTTTCTCCAGAATAAGAAACTCATCGGTAGGCAAGCTGTGGAAAGGAATAACCTCATCTTTCATACAAGGTAGGTCTTGGTAAAACACTGGAAAGGTCGCCTTTATAGTATGGCGACCTTTTTTATATTGTTTAACAATAACTCAGATTAATGTGCTGCCTTTGCTGAAGGGCGTTTAAAAAGCTTTTCGCCCAGATGTACGAACTGTGCTACCACAGCTCCTAAAAGCACTCCGCCCAGGGCCAGGATTATTACTTTTACCAGCCAGGCCAGCACCGGTACATTTGCCATAGAGTGCTCAAGTGCCTCCAGCGGATGATGCAGAAAAGGCAGACCATGCGCAATAATTTCGGCACCAACCCATAGCATGGCCGCTGTGCCAACATAACCCAGAAAAGTAAGAAACTTTGGCATCGACTTTACAAGGCCACGTCCTATTTTACGGGTGGTAGGGTTGTATTTTTCCTGCGCCATGTGCATGCCTATGTCATCGGTTTTTACGATAAGGGCTACAAAGCCATATACGGCAATGGTTATAAAGATTGCCACTGCAAACAGCACCACAATCTGGTTCACCAGGGGGCTTTCGGCCACGGTGGCATACGCAATGGCCATTATTTCTGCTGAAAGTATGAAGTCGGTACGCACGGCACTGCCTACACGCTCTTTTTCGAGCTGTTGCGGAGTAATTACCTTCATATCTTCGGTAGGCTCATCATCGGGTGCATGGTGCGATTTGCTGAACATAGAGTGTACCTTCTCATACCCCTCAAAGCACAGAAAGGCACCGCCAATCATCAGCAGATAGGGGATAAGCGCCGGGGCAAAATACCCCAGCAGCAGGGCTGCCGGCCCTAAAAACACAGCTTTATTAACAAGCGATTTTTTAGCGATCTGGTAAATAATCGAAAGCTCCCGCTTTGGATCGAGCCCTACCACATACTTAGGCGTTACGGCCGTATCATCAATCACAATGCCCGATACCTTGCCTGTGGTTTTAGCCACCTGCGTTGGTACATCATCAAGGCTAGCCGCACTAACTTTCACCAGTGCCGCTACATCATCTAAAAGCGCAAGAAGACCTGTCGCCATTGTATTAAATATGTTTAATTAAAATTTAATTTATGCTGTGTCTCCTTGTACGGAAGATTTACTACAGCACTCTTTTCTACGATCCAAAATTATCCCAAATATGATGATTGTAATTGTATATTAGCTATAATGTAAAAAAATTAGATGGCACTCTCAATCCTTCCTTATTTTTAATCAAATATAATCGCGCAGCCTGAGGCTGCACATTCTGTTTATTTATTGGCTGGCAATTAGGAAGGCGCTTTGGCTGAAAAATTAAAGAAGGTATTACCTTTTTCATTAAACCAAACAAACTTTCAGATAAGATAAAAATATGAAAACAACACCCGAACATGATGAGCGAATTGCAAGAATGACCTTTGCATCAGTCTATCCACACTACATTGCAAAAGTGGAAAAAAAAGGCCGGACATTAGAAGAATTGCATCGGGTAATAGAGTGGCTTACCGGTTTTACTGAGAAGAACCTGAAAGAGCTCATAGATGAGAAAGCTACTTTTGAGACGTTCTTTCAGAGAGCGAACCTGAACCCGAAGGCCCACCTTATCACTGGGGTAATTTGTGGTTATCGAGTAGAAGAAATTGATAATCCTATTACTAAGCAAGTTAGGTATTTAGACAAGCTGGTGGATGAGCTGGCAAAAGGAAAGAAGATGGAAAAAGTGTTGCGTAGTGAACAAAGTTAGAGAGCATACTTTAATTTGGCTTTTAAGCTTTTGAATACTTGTATCCATCATGCACTATATGTTTAAAACTCACCTTACAGTTGGATGTTGGGAGTAATACTTCCAAAAACTCTAACCCAAAATTAATCTCACTCTAATCTACTTCTAATCTTGGCTTAGGATGCCTCTAATGTTGCCAGGCTAGCTTTGTAAGTATCGAAACAAGCGAACAAACCAGGTAACACAGATGAGATCATTTTTAACAGTATTGCTGTTTTTTGGTGTGCACTGCCTGATGGTACGGCAAGCAAATGCACAGCAACTGCAGGCCGACACCATCAGGCTCACCAGGGCCGAGGCCGAAAACAGATTTTTACAGAACAACATACTGCTGCTGGCCGAAAAGCTGAACATTGACCAGGCAGAAGCGTCCATTGTGCAGGCCAGGCTCTGGCCCAACCCCAGCCTTGACATTGATGAAGTAAACCTCTGGGCTACCCCCAACCAGCTGTCCATGGGAGAGGAGCTACCCGCCCTGGGCCGCAATGGCTTTGGCAAAAACCGCCAGATTTCCGTGCAGCTGGAGCAGGTAGTACAAACGGCAGGCAAGCGCAGAAAGCTCATTGCGCTGGAAGAAGTATCGCGCGATATGGCCATGGCCTACTACGAAGATCTGCTCCGCAACCTGAAAATCGAATTCAGGAACTCCCTTACCGATCTGCAATTTTTCCAGGCCTACGGGCAGGTGTTTGCCCAGCAGTTGGCAGAAACCCAGTTACTTGTAGCTGCTTACCAGCGCCAGGCAGATGCGGGCAATGTAAACCCGGGCGAGCTGCTGCGCTTAAAGTCTCTGCAGCTTGAACTGAGGCATGAATACCGCGAAATTCAGGAAGAGATCTTTACCCTGCAACGAGAACTTACTGTTCTCATGAACCTGCCCGCCACCAGCTACCTGATGCTGGACTATGATGGTTTTATGCCCGATAACGAAAAAATAAGGCAGGTGGCCCTGCAGAACCTGCTTGATGTGGCAATAGACAAACGACCGGATATGCATATTGCCAAGCTGGAGCGTAGCCATAGCCAGAACCTGTACAGTTTTGAAAGAGCCCAGAAAGTGCCCGACCTCGAACTAAGAGTGGGCTACGATAGGGGTGGTAACTTCCTTTACAATTTTGTAGGCTTTGGGCTAGGTATCGATATTCCGGTGATTAACCGCAACCAGGGAAACATCAAATCTGCCCGCATACAAATAGACAAGGCCAACCTCCTTAACGAGGCTACCAGCCGCCGCATAGAATCTGAAGTGGTAGCGGCCTATCGCAATTTGCTGAACAGCACCCAATTTTTTGATAGCATAGAGCCCGGTTATGACGAGCAGCTAGATCTTTTGCTGGGCAGCTATATCCGCAATTTCAGGAACCGCAATGTGAGCATGCTCGAGTTCCTGGATTTTTTTGAATCCTACCTCAGCAATAAACAGAATGTGCTTAACGCCAGGAGAGAGCTGAACAAAAATTTTGAAGAGCTAAAATATAGCATCGGAACAGAAATCAACTAACATGAAACCAACAATAAACAGAAAAGCAGTACAGAAATATAAGCCCGCCCTTACCGGGTTATTGATGTCGGCCACACTGATGTTTTCACAGGCTTGTACTTCTGATGACAAAGCGGCCAGTCAGCAGGCAGAAAACACAGCCTTTTGCCTAACCCCGGCCCTGAAAGAAAAAGTAAAGATAGAACCGGTAAACCTGGCCAAAGTAGCAGAATACAAAAGGTTGCCTGGTAAAGTAGAGTATAACCCCGATAAAAAGGTGCAGTATGTGAGCCTTGTGGGTGGTGTAATTACAGATACCTTTTTTACGCTGGGCGAAAAAGTAAGAAAAGGACAGGTACTGGCCGAGATCAGGAGCACAGAGCTTACCGCCCTGGAGTCCGAAAGGCAGATCCTGGAATCGAAACTACTGGTAGCCGAGCGGAATGTAAAATCAGTGCAAGGCATGTATGACGATAACATTGCCTCAGAAAGAGACCTGATAGAAGCCGAAAGCGAGCGCAACAGCCTGGTATCAGAGCTAAACAAAATCAAAGCAGATTTATCTCTGTTCAGCGCCAGCGCCAAAGGAGATGTCTTCCAGATCAAAGCGCCTATGGGCGGTTATATAGTAAGCAAAAACATTAGCGCAGGCTTGCAGATTGCTGCCGAAGGCGAGCCCCTGTTTGCCATATCAGACCTTAACGAAGTTTGGGTAACCGCCAATGTATATGCAGGCGACCTGAGCTTTGTACAGGAAGGCATGAAGGTAAACATTACCTCTACCTCTTATAAAGACCAGGTGTTTACAGGCACCATTAAGGCCATATCGCAGGTATTTGATACCGAAGAAAACGTGCTGAAAGCCCGCATCGTGATGAACAACCAGGATCTGCGTTTAAAGCCCGGTATGTTTGTAGATGTATCAGTAGATACCAACAAGGGCCATGAAGCCATACAGGTACCCGAAAAAGCCGTGATATTTGGCAACAATAAATACTACCTGGTTACCTATAAAGACGACTGCAATGTAAAAGTGCAGGAGGTGGGCATAGGCTCCAAAAGCAATGGTAGCTACTACCTTACTTCCGGTGTAAACCCTGGCGATACTATTATTTCGCAGAGCCACCTGCTTATTTATGAATCATTGAAAAACATTAAATAAGAGGGGAGGGTTATGCAGAAGTTAGTACAGAACATAGTAGCCTTTTCGCTAAAGAATACGCTCCTCATTTTTATAATGACGGGCGTACTGCTGGTGGCCGGGGTAGTAAGCTATATCAACACACCCATAGAGGCTTTTCCGGATGTAACCAATACCCGCGCCCGTATCATTACCCAATGGCCAGGCCGGAGTGCCGAAGAAGTAGAGAAGTTTGTAACGCTACCTATTACCAAAGAGGTTAATACCATACCGCGCAAATCGCATGTGAGGTCTATTTCCTTATTTGGCCTGTCGGTGGTTACCGTAACCTTTGAAGATGATGTAAAAGATTTCTATGCTCAGCAATACGCAGCCAACCGTATGCAGGGCGTAGACCTGCCCGAAGGCGCAGACTCCGAAATCGAACCACCCTCTGGTGCTACCGGGGAGATTTTCAGGTACGTGCTTAAAAGCGACCGACCCATTAAAGAGCTTACCGCCATACACGATTGGCTGATTGAGCGCGAACTGGTGTCTATACCCGGTGTTGCCGATATTGTAAGCTTTGGAGGAGAAGAAAAGATATACGAAATACAGGTAAACCCCTCGGCACTAGCAGGCTATGGGCTCTCACCGCTTGATGTGTACGAAGCCGTATCCAACAGTAACATAAACGTTGGTGGCGATGTAATTGAGCGGGGCGACCAGGCCTATGTAGTACGTGGTATCGGTTTGCTGGAAAGCATTGAAGACATTGAAGATGTACTGATCGATGTAGTGAAAGGTACACCTGTACTGGTAAAACACGTGGCCCAGGTAGTAGTATCTGCTAAGCCGAGGCTGGGGCAGGTAGGCCTTAACGATGAGAGCGACCTGGTACAAGGCATTGTTATTATGCTACGGGGCGAAAACCCCAGCGAGGTTATTGAGTCACTTAGAGAGCATATTGATGACCTGAACAACAGGCTTCTGCCTCCCGATGTGAAAATCGTTCCCTTCCTGGACCGCACCGAACTGGTAGATGCTACCGTAACCACCGTAACGCACAATCTGCTGGAAGGCGTACTCCTTGTATCGATTATCGTATTTGTGTTTCTGTTTAACTGGCGCACCACGGTAGTAGTAGCGGCCATTATTCCGCTGGCCTTCTTGTTTGCCATTACCATGCTGCGCATACAGGGCCTGCCTGCCAACCTTATATCGGTAGGAGCTATTGATTTTGGTTTGCTGCTGGAGGGTACCATGGTACTGGTAGAGCGCATCTTTGTAGCCCTGGATGGCAAGGCCAAAGAACTGGGTATGGCCAAGTTCAACCGTATTTCTAAAGTAGGCATTATCAAGAAAAGCGCAGCCGGTGTTGCCAAACACATCTTCTTTGCGCAGGTTATTCTGATCGTTGCCCTGCTGCCGATTTTTACCTTCCAGAAAGTAGAAGGCAAAATGTTTACGCCCATGGCCTTTACCTATGGTTATGCCTTGCTGGGAGCAACCCTGCTAAGCCTTACGTTGGTGCCGGCCTTGTGTAAAGTGCTGCTGTCTAAAAACGTAGTAGACCGCGAAAATCCGGTGGCCAACTTCTTCCGCAATATTATTTACAAAATGTTCGAGGTGGGCTTTGCCTATAAGAAAGCTACCATCTTTGTATTTATGGCGGCCCTGCTGGCATGTATTTTCTCTTTTGGCAAACTGGGCTCAGAGTTTATTCCTAAGCTTAACGAAGGGGCTATTTACATCAGGGCTACTTTACCTAATAGCGTAAGCTTCTCCGAATCGGTACGGCTTACCCGCGAAATGAAAGAAAAGATGCAGGCCTTCCCTGAGATCAAATTCATTATGTCGCAAACCGGCCGCCCTAACGATGGCACCGACCCGACCGGCTTCTTTAACATAGAATTCCACGTGCAGCTAAAGCCCGAAGGGGAGTGGGAGCGAAAGATCTCTAAAGAAGAACTGCTGGATGAAATGGAATCTACTTTAGGCATTTACCCCGGTGTTACCTTTGCCTTTAGCCAGCCCATTATGGATAATGTTGAAGAGTACGTGGCTGGTGTTAAAAGCTCGCTGGTGGTAAAAGTATTTGGCGAAGACCTTTATGAACTGGAGGAAATTGCCGATAGCGTAGCCAATGCAATAAAGGGGGTAGAAGGGATAGAAGACCTTAACATTTTCCGCAACATTGGCCTGCCGGAACTTACCATTAAGCTGAGCGAACGAAGAATGGCCCGCTATGGCATTAGCATGGCCGATGCCCAGGCCGTGGTAGAAATGGCCGTAGGAGGTAAAGCCGCCAGCCAGTACTACGAAAATGAGCGCATTTTTGACATCCGGGTACGTTTCCAGGAAGAGTACAGGCGCTCTGAAGATGAGATCGGTAACATCCTGATCCCAAGCAGCAGTGGTGCCCGCATTCCCCTGCACGAAATAGCTGACATTGGCTTTAAAATAGGCCCGGCCTTTATTTACCGGGAAGGGAATACCCGCTACATAGCCGTGGGCTTCTCGATCAGGGGTCGTGACTTAGGTAGTACCATAGATGAGGCGCAGCGCATGGTAGCGCAAAAAGTAACCTTGCCTTCGTCTTACAAAATGGAGTGGGCCGGTGAGTTTGAAAGTAAGGAAAGGGCTACGCGCCAGTTGATGTTTATCGTACCAATTTCCCTGCTCACGATCTTCTTCCTGTTGTACATGAACTTTGGCAACATGAAAGATACCTCGCTGTCCTTTATTACGCTGCCCTTTGCCTTTATCGGGGGCTTTGTATCGTTGCTGGTAACGGGTACGCCTTTTGGTATCTCGGCAGGTATTGGTTTTATTATCCTGTTTGGTGTGGCTACTATCGATGGTATTATCCTGATCGCTACCATGAAGGAAAACCTCAATAATGATATGGAGCTATCTACGGCTATAAAAGATGCGGTCTATAACCGGATCCGACCGGTACTGATGATTGCTATGATGGGCTCGCTGGGCTTACTGCCAGCCGCAATCTCTACAGGCATGGGCTCTGAAATTCAGAAGCCTTTGGCCATTATGATTGTAGGTGGTTTGCCGATCCTGATGGTGCTCTCTATGATTGTATTACCGCAGGCGTTCTACTATGCCTATACCGATAAAGATAAAAATAGAAAAAAAGTGGTGTTTAGTTAGATGGTGGTGTACAGGTTTAGTAGTGTTCTCCTGTACATGTAATGAAAGAGTTGTATCAGCTCTTTTAATCAAAAAAGCTCCTGTGCAATAGAACGCAGGAGCCTTTTTTATTTAGTAGCTCACAAAGGGCATTTTTTCTACGAAGGTGTTTTCTTCTACTTGTTTTAAGATAAACTCTGCCAGGTCGGGGCGGGCAATCTGGGTGCTGGCATTTACGCCTACCCATCCCACGCGGTACTGGCCTTTTTTAGGTCCGTCCGTTAAGCGCGGGCCGCGTACTATGATCCAGTCCAGCCCACTTCTCTTCAGTACCTCGGCATGCGCTTTGGCATCATTCAGGATCTTAGGTACAAAGAGCTTCATTATAATTCTGATCAGGTGATCGGGCACTTTGGGTTTATCTTCGTGGTAGGGTAGTCCGCCACCCGACAGGCTGATGATCTTGCGGATACCTTCCCTTTTCATGGCCGCTATAATGTTTTTGGTACCGTTGGTTTGCAGCAGTTCTGGCGAGCCTTTTACATGGCCGAACAGGCTTACTACCATGTCGGTGCCTTCTACTGTTTTTTGTACATCCTGGGCATTGAGCACATCGCCTTGTAGCACGGTAAGGCGGGGCGATTTCCATTTGAATTTATCGGGGCTGCGTACCAGGGCTTTAATAGTGTAACCTTTGTCTAAGGCTAGTTTTAAAAATTCTGTACCGGTTTTTCCGGAGGCACCGAAGAGGGCTATTGTTTTCATAATTTGTTTATGTTAAATAGGGTTGATTTGTTAGTGGAATTTCGTACTTTGGTAGGTACTATGCTAGGAGGTGGGTACATACCTTTTAGTAAGTGGGGTGGTTGGGATTTGTGCTTTATCGCAATTTTGTGGTTGTTCTGAAGGCTTAAACTTTAATTGTTCTTTTGCCTTGATGCAAAAGAACCAAAAGATCAAGGCTGTGAGCAATTTTGCTAAATTTTACTCCAGCACTACGTGCGGGACCTTCGCACTC
>FPIC01077485.1_pt1 | contig 14039 bp, 11 predicted proteins | sample 1504481 | NCBI WGS metagenome assembly FPIC01 (sample SAMEA4475357, study PRJEB15587) | soil metagenome | biome: Soil; feature: Field | place: India | collected 2015-03-11 | depth 0 m
GGCCAATATGAGCCACGAAATACGCACCCCTATGAATGCCATTATTGGCTTTACAGAGCTGCTGTCCAATGCCGGTTTGGATAAGGAACTACAGGAATATGTAAAAGCCATCCGAATCTCCGGTGATAACCTGCTTGTATTGGTAAACGAAATTCTTGACTTTTCTAAAATTGAGGCCGGAAAAATAAGCTTTGAAAAAATTGCCTTTTCGCTGACTGAGGTACTGCATAATATGGCCAAAAATTTTGAGCAGAAAAGCTCAGAAAAAGAAGTGGCACTGGTAATTAACTATGAAGACGATTTACCTGCACAGGTTATAGGCGATCCTTACCGACTGAACCAGGTATTGCTGAACCTGGTTAGCAATGCATTTAAATTTACAACACAGGGCCATGTAGAAGTAGACATTAAATGCCTTGACAAGTCAGAGCAGGATGCACTTTTTCTGTTCAGGATAACCGATACAGGCATTGGCATACCCGAAGAAAGCCTCAAAACTATTTTTGAAAACTTTACACAAGCAAATGCCAGCACTACCCGCCAGTATGGTGGTACTGGGCTTGGATTAAGCATTGTAAAAAACCTTGTTGAAATGCAGGGAGGTACTATTTCTGTGAAAAGTAAGGTAGGTGCTGGTTCTACCTTCTCCTTTCTGTTACGATATAAGCTAGCTGATGTGCAGCAGTCCCATCCGGCAATACAACTGCCTGTTACCGCAGACTTTGGAGGCACCCTGGATGTACTTGTGGTAGAAGACAACCAACTAAACCAGCTTCTGGCCACTAAGGTGTTAGGAATGCTTAATTGCGTAGCACACATTGCAGAAAATGGAAAAGTTGCCCTCCAGAAAATCTCGGAAAAGCGCTTTGATATTATACTTATGGATATACGTATGCCCGAAATGGATGGCTTTGAAGCAACGATGCACATACGCAACCATACCGACCTTGCTGTACGAAATACACCCATTATTGCCATGACAGCCAATGCAATTGAAGGTGAACTTAACAAATGCCTGCAGGTGGGCATGAACGATTATATATCAAAGCCTTTCAAAACAACAGAGCTCATCAGTAAACTAAATACTTGGACAAAGGCAAATGAACTGGCCTCTGTGGAGGGCGCCTTACAGGATAAGAACACAAAAGTATACTCTAACCTTGCGTATCTGCGCATGCTCTGCAACAACGAGTCTGATTTCATGAAAGACATGATTACCATTTACCTGACCCAGGCCACAGAGTTTATTGATTCAATGGATAAGGCATTTGCTTACAAAGACTACCCTACCCTTAGCGCACTGGCCCATAAAATGAAATCGGCAAACCTGATTGTAGGTATAGAAGCCCTTGAAGAGCCCATGGACAAAATTGAAAAGTACGCAGTAGAAAATTTTCGGCTTAATGAAATACCCTTGCTTATGGATATAGTGAAGGATATTGTAGCCCAAAGTGTAATTGAATTAGAAACTGAACTTGAACGATTATAATGACTGAAGCGCCCAAAAAAGTACTTATTGTTGAAGATGAGCAAATGATGCTGAAAGCCCTGGAATTCAGGCTACGCAAGGATGGTTATACCATACTGGTGGCTTCTGACGGTAAGGAAGCGCTGCAGCTTATTGACAGCGAAGCTCCCGATGCTGTAATTACTGACCTGATGCTGCCTTTTATAAACGGCCTTGAAATAGTAAGCTATGTAAAAAAGGAAGTATCCAAAAAAACAGGTGTAATTGTGCTCTCAAAGGTAGGTCTTGAAAAAACGGTGCTGGAGGCTTTTGACCTTGGCGCAGATGATTATATAGCCAAGCCTTTTAGTCCAAACGAGCTTTCCATACGCATTAAAAGACTTTTAACTGCTATGGCCTGATGAAGCGTTATTTTTTAAGTTACTGCTTTTTTGCCTTTATACACCTGGCTGCTTTTGCGCAAACAACACCAGAAAGTCGCCTGGCAGAAGCACGAAGCCTGGCATCTGCCAACAAGCATGAGCAGGCCAGGCTTGTACTATACGAATTACTGGAGGAGTACCCAGCTTATTATGATGCCTCTGTCTTGGAAGCCCGCACTTATGCCTGGCAACAAAATTATGACTCTGCAAGGCTCATTCTGCAGCATGTACTTACCCATGCCCCTGCACACAGCGATGCACTAGAGGCTATAACCGATGTAGAGCTTTGGGCAGGCAACATAGCTGAAGCTATATTGTATGCCCAGCTTGGTATAGATGTATTGCCAGAACAGGATGTTTTTTACCTTAAAAAGGCTAAGGCCTACCTGCTAGCCGAAGAATGGCTTGAGGCAGACAATACCCTTTTGCGACTATTGCAAAAAATACCGAACCACACTGAAGCAAAGGAGTTCCGTAACAGCATTAAGGCTCATACCTATCGCTATGCCACGGAACTTACCTATATTTATTCCCTTTTTGCAAGTCCAACACCTCACTGGCACTGGGTAAACCTGCAACAAACGGCCAGGTATAAAAAGCACCTTTTCAATGTAAGTGTTAATTGGGCGCAACGATTCAATATATCAGCCTTGCAATACGAGGCAGAAGCCTACCCGGTGCTAAGTAAATCTATATATGCTTATACAGGCATTGCTTATTCAGAGGGTATTATCTTTCCACGGATTAGAGCAGGCGCAGAAATTTTTAAAAGCATTGGTAAGCGCCAGGAAGTATCGCTGGGTTTCCGGTATTTTGATTTCATAGAAAGCAAAAGCACCATATTAACAGGCTCGTTTAGCCAGGCTTACAAAACCTACCTGTTTACCATACGCCCATTCGTTAATTTTGCGGAAAGCGCTGCTGCACCTGCTGCCAGCATTACAGCAAAACGGTTTTTAAAAGATAATCGCTTTAATTTTGTTGCGCTTACCTATAGCTATGGCTTTGTACCCGATAACCCTGCCAAATATGCTGTAATTACGCAAGGAGGCCTGCGTGCTGCAGAAGCCTACCCGATGCAATCCAGTGGATTGCGCCTGGACCTGCAGCATGACCTTTACAAAGGCCTTAAAATAAAAGGCCTGGCCTCTTACGAAAACGAAGAGTACCTGCCAGCCAGCTTCAGAAGCCGCATAAGCATAGGCGCTGGTTTACTGTACATTTACTAATGGAAACGCTCTCTACACCCTTGCAGCAGCCAATGTATACTACCTATACCCAGCTAATGGCCAATGCCAGCAGCCTTGCAAAGGCACAGCCTGCCTTGCTTTTTTTATGGCTTATCAGCTTAACCTTTATAGTGGTTAGTACTACTCTTTTTATATTTATACTTACAAGCAGGCTCTACAAAACACGGGTAGCTACCCGCAACAAACGTTTAAAAAAGAAGTTTGAGCTACTCTTTACAGCTTACTTGTTTATGGAAGATACAGCCTACACCAACAAGGTAGTACATCACTTTAAAAGCCGTTACCTTACTAAGCCTGCCCACCGGAAGCTGTTAATGGAAGAGCTCTTACGCTTCCATAAAGACATGGCAGGTGCTATACACGACATGTTGCGCAACCTGTATATTGAATGTGGCCTGCGTGAAGACTCTTATAAAAAGCTGGAAAGCCGCTACCCGCATGTTAAAGCAAGAGGTATAGAGGAGCTACGGCAAATGGATATTCGGGAAGCACTCCCTCGTATTGTTGTGTACCGCAATCACCCCAACCTATTGGTGCGCAGCCAGGTGCAGCTATCAATGATAAGCCTGGCAAGCGAAAACCAGTTTGCCTTTTTCCATGAAACAGAGCAACTGCTTCCGGAGTGGCAATTGCTTAATCTGTTTGAAATGGTGCAAACCCTCGATAAGGCGAGCCTACCTGATTTTTGCACATGGCTTGGTTCCGGCAACGTAAACGTAGTACGCTTTTCAATACAAATGGTAAAATTGCTTAACCAAGCGGCAGCTATTCCTGCACTGGAACAATTGCTCTTGCACCCTAACCCAGTAATACAGGCCGATGCTATTGCTGTTCTGGCAGAATTACAACATGCCGAAGTGGTTACTTTATTGCAGGAAATGTACCCCAGCCAGGTAAAAGAAGTACAGTTAAGCATTATAGAGGCTTTGCAGCAATTGGGTGGCCCGGAACAAGGTATATTTCTGCGTAACCAGTTCCCACTCAGCAACAATTATGAGCTTAATATGGCCTTAAGCCGTGCTTGCTACGCATTACTGGGCACTTTTCCGGAAGATGACAAGCAACGCCCATACAGCCTTGCCCCCTATGCCCTACACATCAAAGATTTATCAGCATGATACGAGATTTTTTTTACCTGGCCGCTGAGTTTATCAATACTGGCATCCTGTTGTTTGCAATCGTTTTATTTACAGCGTACCTGCTGCTGGCCATTATTTCTCTTTATGCCGCAGCAGAGTACATGCTCAAAAACCGGTATACCGACTATAACTCTATACTATCATCTCCTTATGCTCCGGGTGTAAGCCTTATTGCCCCGGCCTATAACGAGGCAGCAACGATTATCGAAAATGTACGCTCTCTACTTTCTATCCATTACAACAATTACCAGGTGGTTATTGTAAACGATGGCAGTAAAGACGACACCCTCGCTAAGCTTGTTAAAGCCTATGACCTTGAGCAAGTAAATTTTTACATTGATGCACAACTTACCACAAGGCCAGTGCGGGGAGTATACAAATCGCGCAAAGCTGTATTCCATAACCTTTTAGTAGTAGATAAAGAAAATGGAGGCAAAGCAGATGCCCTGAACGTAGGCTTAAACATAGCAAGCCACAATTATGTAGCTTGTATTGATGTGGATTGTGTACTTGAACAGGATGCACTACTTAAGCTGGTGAAGCCTTTTATGGAAGAAGGCAGGCATAAGGTGATAGCCACAGGAGGTGTAATTCGCATAGCCAACTCCTGCACCGTAACTGACGGGAAGCTGGTTAAAGTAAACCTGCCCGAAAAGTTTTTACCCAGAGTGCAGGCCCTGGAATACATCAGAGCTTTTATGCTTGGCAGAATGGCCTGGGCAAAGCTGGATGGCCTTCTTATTATATCAGGCGCGTTTGGAATGTTTGACAGGAAAATTGCCATACAAGCCGGGGGCTATAACCATAAAACCGTGGGCGAAGACATGGAGCTAATTGTGCGCATGCGCAGGTTTATGCATGAAAAGAAGCAGAAATACCGTGTAGCCTATATACCCGACCCACTGTGCTGGACAGAAGCACCAGAAACCTACAAAGTACTCGGCAGGCAGCGCAACCGCTGGACGCGTGGCACGATTGAAACACTATTTATACACCGCAAGCTCTTTATGAACCCTAAATACGGCTCTATTGGCTTGCTCAGTTATCCGTTCTGGTTATTTTTTGAATGGCTTGCTCCTCTTATCGAGGTAGCTGGCATCCTGTACTTTATTGTACTTGCCTGCCTTGGTATGGTAAACTGGGTTTTCTTTTTATCGCTACTGGCAGCAGTTTATTGCTTTGCAGTTATGTTCTCTTCTATAGCCATCTGTATCGAGGAGTTTACTTTTCACCAATACCGTAAAAAAAGAGAGATTGTGAGCCTTTTCAAAACAGCACTTCTGGAGCCTATCTTTTTTCATCCATTTGTAGTATGGTCTGCCCTGAGAGGCAACATAGACTTGCTTAGGGGTAAAAAGAGCTGGGGCGATATGACTCGCACAGGATTTACAAGTGAAGCATTTGTGCAAAAGCAGGCATCATAAAAGAGCGGGGTGGTTACAGCAAACCACTCCGCTTCATATTCGATGTTTAATTTTCAATTATCACCTTTTTAACTAGCGTTTCTGTTGCTGAAAATAGCCTGAACAGGTACATTCCCGGCTTCAAGCCCTCCAGAGGCAGGTATTTCTCTTTTGCATATACATTAAAGCTACGTACCCTTGCACCCGTAATGCTGTATACCTCTACCCTGTCAACTATTGCACTTGCCTTTATGGTTACACCCTGTACGGTGGGGTTGGGGTATAGCTGGGCAAAACCACTCCCCTTAGCCTCCCCAGCAATCCGTAAGGTAACTGTAGCAGGAGCCGAGATAAAGCTTCCTCCCCTTAATTGGTAATTAAAAGATGCTTCACCCGTTTGTCCTTCTTCGGGCACAAAGGCAAAACCACCATCTTTACCAAGCACTAAAGTACCAGCTTCAGGAGCCTGCAACAAAATTACTTCCAATGAGGCACCGTCTAGCGACAAATCGTTTTGTAGCACTCCTCTTGAAGCAGCTATAGTAGTAACAACATCGTTTTCTATCTCATATGTATCGCAACGAGCTATAAGACCACCCGGCATTGTACGCAGGTAGTTTTTGGCAATGTGATAAGACTCCTTTGTATATTCGGTTGCCCCTTCCACAGTATTCCAGCCGGGCCAGGTAAATCGGCTTTGTGTAGTCTGCACCTGGTTCTGAAATACTATTGAAAAAGCAACTCCATCAGAAACCAACGTTTCTCTTTCGGGTGTGCCCCTGTTATCATGCAGAACTTCTCCCTTGCTGGGGTCTGTAAAGTTTAGCAAGGTCCAAGGGAGCCGTACTGTTATTGTATTGTTTATAATCGTAACTGCATCCATACTGCTGGGTGGCAGCCCCAGCCTGTTTACCCGCAAAGAGCCTACATACTGCACTTCCTGCTGCGTATAATTGTTTTTCCACCGAACCAGCCTCCAGGGTGCTCCTACAGAGGGTACAGATCTGTATTGCTGCTGTGGATCAGATACCCCATGCCATAAACCAAAAACATCATAGGCTTCGGTAACATATAACTCGGCAATGTTATTGGTAACCATCAATAAAAATTCTGCACCGTTTGGCAACTTAATTCCATTGGGCAGGCTTCGTTCCCCAAGGCTGTACTGGTAGGTATCCAAAGCCACCCAAAGGGTATCCAACACACCTAGGGGCTTTTTTAATTGCATATCAAATGTTAAAAAAGCAAAATCTGCATCGGCCCTTAGTTCCTGCACAGGGCAATGAGTACAAAATCGTTCTAAGTAGTTTATTGCATTATGTTGCTTTTTAAAGCCTAACAAGCCAAAATTTTACTCAGCCGCAGTAACATTGTGCCAGAGTACCCTGCGCTCTACATCGTTATCGAGGGGGTCGGTTATCCAGGTGCGTTTAAACCACTCATCCATAAGGGCAAATTGTATACCCCCTCCACAACCGGCAGTAAGTATATTACGCAGGAGTCGTATGTTGTGCCTGCCCTGTTCCTGCTCATCGGCACCGCCATGGTGTATGCCATTTTGAGCATAATGGGCTACTCCCCAGGCAGAAGATGCTCCAAACTCAGCAATAATAAGGGGCACCTTGTTGTAATGTTGCTTTAAAGCATTAAGGTAGCCCAAGTAACTGTTTTGGCCATATACATCTGTAGCGGTAGTATAGGCAGGATCCTGGCTAATAAAATCAGGATAATATGGATAGGCATGGTAGCTGGCAAAATAACCTGCTGGCGCTTTTGTAAAATCTGACTTTACCAGGTTTACTGTAGCTAACGCTTTTCTAATCGTTTGCTTACGTTTAAATACTTTTTCTACTTGCTGGCCGAGTAAAAAGTCAGGTTCACCTAATTTTTACAAATAGTAAAGTACGTGCTGTTACCTTTGGTTCAATCAAACTTAGCAATAAGATAAAGCTTATTATATAACCCTTTACCCTGATAGCCCTTCTTCGAGGCTCTAATGCTGTACCTTTTAGTCTGCATATTATATGTAGATCTGCCGCGTATCTCTAGTTTATCCCTTTTGCCAGGTCAGGCGTATGCCTAAATTGGTAATCCCGTTGCTGAAGCAAGTTTTGTAAGTAAAAAAGTGATACAAGCGTGTAACTACCCTCTTACAGATAACGGCTTTTTCTTCTCTTCTCCCTAAGATCTAGTCCTATGCAAAATCATGTTTATGTTAAATTTAAAATACAAAGCCTATATCTATGCAGCCTATGTATATGCATTGGCCATGTTAGTAGTACTAGGCTATATGTCCTATAATGCTTCAAAAGAAATAGAGCAAAATATTATAGCCGTGCTTCAGGCCCACGAGGTACTTTCTGAAAGTGAGCAACTCTCCTCAATGGTAAAAGATGCGCAGCGAGCCCAACGTGGCTATCTGCTAACAGAAGACACAGTTTACCTGGCGCAATTTGAAACATCTGGCCAGCAAGCCCTTCACTCGCTGGCCTCGCTAAAAAACTTAACAGCTCAGCAAGCCCGGCAGCAGCATCGGCTTATAGAATTGAGTGCTCTTGTTAATGAAACATTTCAATACTGGCACAAAACCCTTGCCCTTTCACTGGGCAAACAGCACACTACTGCTTTAAACCTGGTGAAAGAAGGAACCGGGTATACGCTGGCTAGTAAAATAGAAAAGCTGGCACTTGACTTTCAATTGTATGAAAAAGCCATGCTGCAAAAACAACTCTACGAATATCAAAGTAGCAGAAAGGAGAAAAAATACATTGAACTGGGCCTGGGTGCTTTTTCTATACTTATACTAGCACTTACCTTTCTGGGTGCTTCGCAGTCTTTTGCACAGGGAGCTTCATTTTTCGGCCTCCCTTGAAGAGCGGGTTACGCACCGTACCGAGGCACTTACTAAAAGCCTTGAAGCACTTGCCCGCTCAAATCAGGAGCTTGATAGCTTTGTATATACGGCCTCGCATGATCTGAGGACTCCGCTCGTTAATCTAATGGGGCTACAGCTTGCATTGGGTAAGAGCCTGTCTGGCAGAGTCAGCCCTACTGATGCCAGCATATTATCTATGATGCAGGAGTCTGTTGAAAGGCTTGACCGTACCATCCAGGAACTAGCCTCCTTGGCCCGTGTATCCAAAGAAAGGCTTCCTGCTGAAAGACTCTTCTTCAAGGAAGCTGTAGATGATGTTCTGCAAGAGCTAGATCCTATGATCAAAGAGGCAAAGGCAGAGGTAATAACCTCGTTGCAAGTACATGAAATCGACTATCCGACAGCTTACCTGAAAAGCATACTCCATAACCTGCTATCGAATGCGGTTAAGTTCAGGTCTCCACTCCGTATGCCTACTGTTGAAGTAGCGACTTTCTGCAGGCATAACAGAATCTATTTGCAGGTAAAAGATAATGGCTTAGGTTTACAAGAAGAACAACTCTCAAAAGTTTTTATCCTCTTTAAGCGTTTGCATGACCATCAGGAAGGAAGTGGCCTGGGCCTTACCCTGGTTAAAAAAATTGTTGAGAGCCAGGGCGGACAGGTGCTGATAAGCAGCCAGCCAGATGAAGGAAGTTGTTTTACGGTTATTTTTTAAGCTAGATCATGGCTTGTGCTTTAGGCATACTGTCAACTATGTTAACAATCATGTTAGCAATACTTCTTAGGTGGGTCAGGCCATACTAATACATTGGATGAGGCGCAAAGTACTAACCCTCAATTCAATCGTTTTATAATCCGATTTTAATCTTTGTAACAATAGGCCTTTATAATTTTGTATGTTTTATACATGCTGAGGCTCCACATACCAATCAACCATTCTCTACATTTATTGAAAGGTCAAAGACAGTATTTTTTTCGAGGTAAGCGGTAGTAAAAACAACCGTTTAAAAATCTATGAAAGATACAGAGAAAAAGGTTTTGAAATTATTTCAGTCTCTTTAAATGATAATAAAGCTAACTGGCAAAATAAAAGCTCTCCCGGTTACGAGAGAGCTTTTATTTAATTTATTAGTTAGAAGCTGTGAGCGCTTCATACTCTTTGTTGATCTTGTCTGCTTCCTTCGTTTTACGAAGTCTCATGTATGTCTTTGCAAGCGTTTGAAGTATGTTTGCATCTTTAGGGCTAACTCTATAGGCAGTTTCTAAATACGGCAATGATTCTTCAAGGTACTTTTTAATGTCAGCTTCAACTTTAGCACCTTTTGCAGAGTTCTGAGTTTTTGCATCCATGTTTACCAAAGTCTTGTTTGCATCTGCAGCCTGGTTAAAGTAAATAACACCCATATTATAAGCTGCATCTACGTTATTTTTATCTAGCTCAAGTGCTTTCTTAAAACTTGCTTTTGCGTTTTCTCTGGCTGCATCCCTTGAAGCTTTTGAAGCTTTCTCATCATGAGCTTCATTGAAATAGATAGTTCCAAGGCTTGTATGCAAGCTAGCATTTGCTGGTTCTGCTTTTATTGCTTCCTGAAGCTTGCCTTTAAGCTCACCGATTTTACCTGTAACAATGAAAAGATTAATTTCTTCCATCATCAGGTTTTTATCATTGGGATGCTTTTTTCTGGCTTGCTGTATAATTTCCAGCGCTTTAGCGTCATTTTTTTCTTCCTGCCTTGCTATGTAGATCAACTGGTTATATACCTCTACATTATCATGTCCTATTTCAATCAGCTTTTCATAAGCCTGGCGGGCAGTAGTAAAATCGTTTTTGCTGGCAGCAAACACATATTTATTAAGGTAAACAGTTGTATCTGTTGGCCTTAAGTCTTCCATAATGTTATTGTACGCCAAAGCTTTATCAAAATTCTTGGCATTGTATGCCTCTATCGAGTTTTGTAAAGCATAGTTATACATACCTTCTAAGCGAGGCTTTACTTCAGAAGTCATTTTCTTCTTCGTGTCCAACTCTAATGCTTTTCTGTAAGAAATTACAGCTTCTTCTATAGGCCTGTCAGATAGCTTTTGGTATGATTCTAATGGCGAAGTAAGCATTGATTCATAAATCATGCCCCTGTAATACCAGGTTTTAGGATCTGCCTTTGTTTTCTCATGTTCAGCAGCCTTGTCAATATTTGTTTGTGCTACATCCAGTTTACCATTGTCTAGGTTAAGCTTTGCTGTAGTTACTGCACCGCGTTGAGCAAGCCCTACATGCGCTGTAAGCAGGCCCACTGATAGAATCAAACTAATCTTCTTCATGGTGTTTGTTATAAGTGTGTTAAAATAAAGTGCTTGTTAAGATTCAAGTTCGGCCTCATCAGTTGTACCAATTTCATCGGCCTGTTCAGAGATTGCGGATTCTTCTACCAGAGCTGCATCTGACGCCAAATCCTCTTCACTGGGCGGCTCCAGGTTTTCAATTTTTGCTACTGATGAGATCTCGTCTTTTTCATTTAGCTTGATCAGACGTACACCTTGTGTGGCTCTACCCATTACACGAAGTGCAGCAACACCCATACGGATGATGATACCCGACTTGTTAATGATCATTAGCTCATCATTGTCAGTTACATCTTTAATAGCTACAAGTAATCCTGTTTTTTCGGTAATATTTAAGGTCTTAACACCTTTACCACCACGGTTGGTAACGCGGTATTCTTCAATAGAAGAGCGTTTACCATACCCTTTCTCAGATACCACCAGCAAATCAGAGGTTGGGTTGTTTATACAAACCATACCTACTACCCTGTCATCAGGTCCATCAAGGCTCAATCCTTTAACTCCTGTAGCCATACGACCCATTGGGCGTACAAGTTGCTCATTAAAGCGAACTACGCGTCCAGAACGCTTAGCCATCATGATTTCTGAGTTACCATTGGTTAAGCAAACATCCAGCAGGCGATCTCCTTCATTAACGCTAATGGCATTTATACCATTCTGGCGCGGTCTGGAGTATGCTTCCAATGATGTTTTCTTGATGATACCATTCTCAGTACACATGATCAGGTAATTGTTGTTAATGTAATCCTGGTCATGCAGGTTTTTAACATTAATTACAGCTCTTACCTTGTCATCTTTTTCAATATTGATCAGGTTCTGGATGGCACGCCCCTGAGCAGTTTTGCTGCCTTCAGGAATAGCATATACCTTATGCCAGTACAGCTTACCTGCTTCAGTGAAAATAAGCAGGTAGTTATGTGCAGTAGCTACAAACAAGTGCTCTGTAAAGTCCTGGTTCTTAGTAGATACCCCTCTTGAACCTACGCCTCCACGGCCCTGGGTTCTGTACTCTGTAAGCGGGGTACGCTTAATATAACCTTCATGCGAAATAGTAATAACCATTTCATCATCCGGAATCATATCTTCCACAGTTAGATCATCGGCTGCATGGATAATATTGGTTCTGCGGGCATCACCATAACGATCGCGAACCTCAATTAACTCATCCTTAATGATCTGCATTCTAAGGCCATGATCAGCTAATACGCTGTTAAGATAATCAATCTGCTTCATTACCTCATCGTACTCATTCTGGATTTTATCACGCTCCAGGCCGGTAAGGCGCTGCAAACGCATATCCAGAATAGCTCTTGCCTGTATTTCGCTTAGGTCAAAGCGCTCCATTAAACCAGTACGAGCCGTTTCAGGGTCGCGGGAGTTACGGATCATGGCAATTACTTCATCCAGGTGGTCAAGGGCAATTAGTAAACCTTGAAGGATGTGAGCTCTTTTCTCAGCTTCTTTAAGTTCGTAGCGTGTGCGGCGTACAACCACCTCATGCCTATGATCTACAAAGTGCTTGATAATGTCTTTCAGGTTCAGCGTCATGGGGCGGCCTTTTACAAGGGCAACATTGTTGATGCTGAAAGAAGACTGTAGCTGGGTATATTTGTAAAGATTATTAAGTACTATATTCGGAACGGCATCACGCTTCAGGTCAAATACCACACGCATACCATCGCGGTCAGATTCATCACGAAGATCAGAAATACCTTCAATTTTTTTCTCATTGATCAGCTGGGCAATCTTTTCGATCATGTTTGCCTTGTTGATCATGTAGGGGATTTCCGTTACAATGATTTGCTCTTTTCCTGTAGAGGTAGTTTCAAATACAGCATTGGCACGGATTACCACTCTTCCTCTTCCTGTCTCAAAACCAGATTTAACACCCTGGTAACCATAAATGGTACCACCTGTCGGGAAATCCGGAGCCGTAATGTGCTGCATTAGCTCAGCTATTGTTATATCGTTATTATCGATATAAGCTGCAATACCATTTACAACTTCAGTTAAGTTATGGGGAGCCATGTTTGTTGCCATACCCACGGCAATTCCCGATGTACCATTAACCAACAGGTTTGGTATACGGGTTGGCATAACGGTAGGCTCTTCCAGTGAGTCATCAAAGTTGGGCTGGAAGTCTACAGTATCCTTATTAATATCTGCGAGAATCTCATCTGCAATTCGTTTCAGGCGAGCTTCTGTATAACGCATTGCTGCTGGTGAGTCACCATCAACTGAGCCAAAGTTACCCTGGCCATCCACCAAAGGATAGCGCAAAGACCACTCCTGCGCCATACGCACCATGGCATCGTACACAGAAGAGTCACCGTGCGGGTGATATTTACCCAGCACCTCTCCTACAATCCTTGCCGATTTTTTATATGCTTTATTGTAGCTTACACCCAGCTCATGCATTCCGTACAACACTCTGCGGTGTACAGGCTTGAGACCATCCCGAACGTCAGGAAGGGCACGCGATACGATAACAGACATTGAATAATCAATGTAAGCGCCACGCATCTCATCCTCAATATTAATTTGGATTATATTCTGGCCTTCGTTCATTATTAATTTATAATTTTATAGCAAAATCAATGCGCAATTTAGGCATAAAAAGCGGACTTGCCTAACCTTTTATAAGGCTTTATGCGACATATACATAACACGAATTATCTAAGAAGAGTGCAAATAAAGACTACTTTGGGCTCATGTCTTTTCCAGGCTTGAAATCCTGGCCTATTTTAGGGTTCTGGTTGCGTTTCCAGAAGGGTTGGCCTCTAAACTCCTGCCCCCCGTGGGCATGCACCATTCTTACCTGGCAACCCTGCATTTTGCATTTTTTGGGTGAAAATGCAAAACAACCTGTTAACAGAAAACTTAGCACCAGAATGGCGATAATAGACGTGTTTAATTTCATGTATTGGCTCATAAAAAGCACCCAATATTACTACTATAATAGCTAAATAGCTAAAATAATTCAACTTATCACCGGTTTAAGGCGATAATCGTACCAAGATAGCCAAAAGCAGGTAAATATTTAGAAGTAACGCTAATAAAAAAAGGACTTCCGATGATATCGAAAGTCCTTTAAGAGCCCCCTGCCGGAATCGAACCAGCGACCTACTGATTACAAGTC
>FPIC01066907.1_pt1 | contig 14034 bp, 13 predicted proteins | sample 1504481 | NCBI WGS metagenome assembly FPIC01 (sample SAMEA4475357, study PRJEB15587) | soil metagenome | biome: Soil; feature: Field | place: India | collected 2015-03-11 | depth 0 m
TTATAGTACTCAAGCACTCTATCCAAAAGTTCCATCATTTCTATTCCCCTTTAAAAAATAAAGGTTTAAAATCAATCCTTCTTACCCTTTTTAACCGACTCAAGCCAGATGAGAAGTACAGAAATATCTGCCGGTGATACACCAGAAATTCTTGATGCCTGGCCAATTGAAGCAGGTCTAATTTGTGAGAGTTTTTGTCTTGCCTCTGTTGAAAGTCCAAGTATTTGGCTATAGTCAACCCACTCGGGTATCTTTTTGTTTTCAAGTTTTTTGAACTGCTCAATTTGAGCAAGCTGTTTTTTGATATATCCCTCGTACTTTATCTCAATCTCAACCTCATCTTGAACATACCAAGGAAGGTCAGGCCTTTCAGGGTCTATTTCTTTCAAATCCTCATACGAAAGCTCAGGCCTTTTTAAAAGGTCAGAAAGCTTAACACCTGTTGAAATAGGTGATGAACCCTTTTCTTGTAAAAACTTATTTACCTTTTCGCTTGGGGCTATCACAGTATTTTTTACCCTGTTTATCTCATCTTCTATCATCTTTTTCTTTTGCAAAAACTTTTCGTACCTTTGCTGTGATATAAGCCCAATCTTGTAGCCAATTTCGGTAAGACGAAGGTCTGCATTGTCCTGTCTCAAAATCAGCCTGTACTCGGCTCTTGATGTCATGATTCGGTATGGCTCGTTTGTCCCTTTTGTGACAAGGTCGTCTATCAGCACTCCAATGTAAGCTTGTGACCTGTCCAAAATGAGCATTTCTTTGCCCTTGACATACATTGCAGCGTTAATCCCGGCAATTATTCCCTGAGCAGCTGCTTCTTCGTACCCTGATGTCCCGTTTATCTGCCCTGCAGAAAAAAGACCTTTTATCTTTTTAAACTGTAGCGTTGGTTCAAGCTGAATCGGGTTTATACAGTCATACTCTATTGCATATGCTGGGCGCATTATCTTGACATTTTCAAGACCTATTACACTTCTGTACATTTTTACTTGCACATCTTCTGGCAGTGACGTTGACATCCCCTGGACATACATCTCGTCTGTATCAAGACCTGTTGGTTCAATAAACACCTGATGTCGGGGCTTGTCTGCAAACCTTACAACCTTGTCTTCAATTGAAGGACAGTACCTGGGTCCAATACCAGAAATAAGTCCTGTGAAAAGCGGTGCCCTGTGAAGATTTTCCCTTATTATTCTATGAGTCTCTTCTGTTGTGTATGTCAGATAACAAGGCACTTGATCAATATTGAAATTATCTTCATTTTCAAACGAAAACGGCAAAGGCTTTTCGTCTCCTGGCTGGATTTGCATCTTTGAAAAGTCTAAAGACCTTCTGTGAACACGGGCAGGCGTGCCAGTTTTAAACCTCATCATCTCAATGCCAAGTTTTTTGAGGTTTTCTGTAAGATATCTTGCCGGGTGCATACCGTCAGGTCCGCTGTCATACACAGTCTCGCCTATAATTACTTTTCCGCCAAGAAATGTTCCCGTTGCAAGCACAACTGCTTTTGCCAAAAAAATTGCACCTGTTGTTATTTTCACACCCTTTACCCTTCCATCTTCAACTATTATCTCGCACACCTCGCCCTGGCGAATGTCAAGGTTCTCCTGATTTTCAAGTACCCTTTTCATATAGAGTCTGTAGCGGCTTCTATCACACTGTGCTCTGAGTGAATACACCGCAGGGCCTTTTGCCCTGTTTAGAATTCTTACCTGGATGGCTGTTGCATCCGCAGCTTTTCCTATCTCACCGCCAAGCGCGTCTATCTCGCGAACCAAATGTCCTTTTCCAGTTCCGCCAATGCTTGGGTTGCATGGCATGTTGCCAATCGAATCCAGGTTTATTGCAAAAATTATGGTTTTAAGACCAAGCCGAGCAGATGCAAGCGCAGCTTCTATTCCAGCATGACCAGCTCCTACCACCGCAACGTCATATTCACCTGCAACAAATTCCATAATCCTAAGTCCTACCCCCTTCTTAAAATCTCATTTTCCTATGCAAAACATTGAAAAAATCCTGTCAACCATGTCCTCTGTGACGTTTTTACCGGTTATTTGATAAAGACTTTCAAGTGCGTTTTTGATGTCAATTGAAAGAATGTCAAGAGGGACGCAATCAAGGTTCTCTTTTGCCGAGAGCAAAAACTCCTTTGCTTTCAAAAGAAGTTCTTTGTGACGAAGGTTTGTTATAAGGACGCTGTCAAACGCTTCAATGTCTTTGTCCAAAACCTCGTTTGCTATTGCTTTTTCAACAAGCTCTAAGTTCTTGTCATGTTCAACAGAGATGAAAATCCCTTCTTTGCCAAAAATCCTTTTAATATCCTCATGCGAAACTTTTACTTCTTTGTCTATCTTGTTTACAAGAACAATGAACCTCTTGTCCTTGATTGTCTCAAAAATCTCCAAATCCTCTTGCAAAATGCCGCTTGATTCTATCATGAAAAGAACAAGGTCGGCTCTTTCGATACTTTCCAATGTCTTCTTAACACCAATTTTTTCAACAACATCCTCTGTTTTTCTCACCCCTGCAGTGTCTGCAAGGATTATCGGGATACCTTCTATGTCCAAAACCTCTTCAATCACATCACGTGTTGTACCGGGTATGTCTGTCACAATCGCCTTTTCTTCTTTTAAAAGCCTATTAAGAAGAGATGATTTTCCAACGTTTGGTCTTCCAACTATTACAGTGTATATTCCGCTTTTTATTGCTTTTCCTGTCTCGTATGATTTTAAAAGTTTATCGATTTTATTTAGCGCAGCATCGACGGTAGATAAAATCTCAGTGTGCGGCACCTCATCAACCTCATGTTCTGAAAAGTCAATTGAAGCTTCAATTGATGCAACCAGATTCAAAAGAAGCTGAGAAATATCTTCAATTCTCTGGCTTAGCATACCTTTTAACTGCTTTGCAGCGTTTTGTTGCAAAAGCCTTGTCTTTGAATTTATTATATCAATAACAGCTTCAGCTTGAGACAGGTCAATCCTGCCATTTAAAAAAGCTCGTTTTGTAAACTCACCCGGCATGGCATGGCGCGCACCATTTTTGATTGCAGCCTCTAAAATCCTTTTTAGCACAACCATGCCTCCGTGGCTTTGAATCTCAACAATGTCCTCGCCTGTATACGAATGTGGGGACTTGAACTTTATCAAAATTGCCTCGTCCACAAACTCATCACCATCATACACATCAACAAGCGCAGCATACCTTGCAGGGATGTCTTTTATGCTTTTATACTTCCTGCTTCTTATAAGCTTTTCTGCAATATCAAAAGCATCTTTTCCTGATATCCTTACAATCCCTATCCCGCCTGTACCAATTGGCGTTGAAATTGCAGCAATTGTGTCAAACTCCATCTCTTATTTTCCCCTCTTTTACAAGACTTTTCAGAATACAAACAAAGCAGGGCAAAAGTATTTTACCCTGCTTTTCAAATTCTTTTTATCTATTTTAATGTAATTACAACCTTTCTATACGGCTCTTCACCCTCTGAGTATGTTGTTACAAACTTGTGGTTCTGCAAAGTGGTGTGGATAATTCTTCTTTCATATGGAGTCATAGGCTTGAGCTTAATACTCTTTTTGCTTCTTGCCACTTTATCAGCTAAAGCCAGTGCAAGCCTCTTGAGCCTTTCTTCTTTTTTCTTTCTGAAATTCTGACAGTCAAGAAGAATTCTAACAGTCTCCTCTTCTTTTACACCTCTGTTGACAACAACACCTGTCAAAAACTGAAGAGCGTCAAGCACCTCGCCATCCTTGCCAATAAGCTTAAATGTATTTTTCCCGAAAAGATTAACTTTTATGAACTCTCCATCTCTTACCATATCCATCCTGTCAATTTTGACATCCATGTTAGCAAGCACACTTTTTAAAAACTCTTCAATCTTCTCTTCTGGCGTCTGCTTTGCAATCACCTTTACCTTTGCAGGCCTTGCCCCAATTATTCCCAGAATTCCTTTCGACCCCTCGTCAATCACCACAATTTCAGCCTTATCGCGCGAAATCTTCAGCTCTTTTAGCGCAAGTTCAACTGCTTCATCTACAGTCTTTGCGGTTTTTTCTACCCATTTCATAAAAATTTCTCCTCCGCAAAAGAAATTTTTTACTTTTTCTTTTTCTTACTGGTTTTGTGCTGGCCAGAAATTTGTTGCTTGAGCTTTTCTAACTCTCTTTTTCTCTCTCTTTCCTTCTCATCACTCTCTTTGCTCTCACTTTTAACTTCTTCTTTTTCATCTATATTGCCACTTTCTTCGCTTTTTTCCTTTGACTCAATCTCCTGCATTTTTTGAGCCTGTTTTTCGAGCTGTTTTCTCCTCTCTTCTTCCTCCTTTTTGTGTTTCAGCTTCTTATACACAACCTCATTTGCTATAAACTGCTGCAGGATTGTAAATAGGTTTGTAACCGTCCAGTAAAGCACAAGACCAGATGGCACCTGCAACGCTATAAAGTAAGACATAAGAGGGCTGAAAATCATCAGGCTCCTGTTCATACTCTCTGCCATAGCATTTGACTGGCTCTGGGAATACTGCGGGTTGAACTTCTTTTGGCTATTCATCGAATATAGGATTGACAAGAACGAAAACGCAGCACTCAAAATTGGAAGCACTATCAGCTCTTTCTGGGCAAGGTTTATTCCGAAAAAGTGCATGTCAAGCCCAAGCCTTTGCGCCTCATCAACTATTCTCTGGGTGATATTGTAACCTGTTGCGCCTGTTATCAGGTCTTTGACATACTGGTGTGATTTTCCAAGTACGTACACAAGTGGGTTTTGAAATACATAGTAAAGTGAAAACAAAATAGGAAGCTGAATTAAAAGCGGCCAGCACCCACCTGCAGGATTGTAACCTGTCTCCTGGTACAGTTTTAACATCTCTTCCTGCATCTTTCTCTGGTCATTTTTGTACTTTTGCTGTATCTCCTGAAGTCTTGGCGCAACCTCTGCCATCTTGGATGTGGACTGAATCTGTTTTATATACAAAGGAAGAAGAAGCCCTCTTACTATCAATGTAAGAAGTATTACAGCAATACCATAGCTTCCTGGAATATGAGCGCCGTACAAAAAATCGTATATGAACTTCAAAAGCCGTCCGAGCGGGATTGCCAAAAAATCAAGCCATGTCGGATTCAAAATTTCTATCCTCCTCTAATTTTCTAACTTTTTGTATTCTGTTTCAAATTATTTCTACTTCAAAGGGTCATATCCACCGGGATGAAACGGATGGCACTTTACAATCCTCTTAAATCCCAACCACAGCCCGTAAAACCCATACTTTTCAATTGCCTGCAGTGTGTACTCTGAACATGTCGGGTAAAACCTGCAGCTTGGCACAACCTTTAGCGGTGATATAAACTTCTGATAAAATCTTATCAAAAATTTTAATGTTAGTAAAATATATTTTTTTACTCTCATCTTTCATTCCTCTTTCATGAGCCTTAGTCTTTTAAAAGCCTTTTCAAGGTCATCTTTGAAATCTTTTAAATGTATCTCCCTTGCCTTTATTTTATCATCTTTTATCTTTCTTGCAATTACCACAATGTCAAATCCCTGTTTGATTTTATCAATGTTTTCTAAAATCCAAGCCCGCACAATTCTTTTAAACCGATTTCGCGCTGTTGCTTTGCCAAGCTTTGCAGACATTGAAATTCCAAACCTGCTAATTGAAAGCCCGTTTTTCAATGAATACACAACAACCTTCTCCTGCGCCGCAAACCTTCCTCTTCTTATGCACGCTTCAAACTCCTCATTTTTTTTGAGCGTAACAAACTTGTTCATTCACTTTCTTTCCTTGTTACTATGATTTTCTTATTACAACTTTTCTTTTTTTCAAGCAAAAAGACCACTTTTTGTCTTCAAAGTGGTCTTCCACTACACTGCAAGTCTCTTTCTACCTTTAAGTCTTCTTCTTTTTAAAACCTTTCTTCCGCCTTTTGTTCTCATTCTCACCAAAAATCCGTGAGTTCTTTTTCTTCTCTTGTTATGAGGCTGGTATGTTCTTTTCATATTCTGCCCTCCTCCCTCCAAGAAAGTTTATGCTATACCTACATTCTTGCCTCTCAGCATACAGTAAAACAAATTTTATTATACTCCAAATCATGCAAAAAAGTCAAAGGGTTGTTTTTGCTGTTTATTAACTTTCTTTTTCATCACCATTACCTTTTTTCAGCCTCTTGTTAAAGAATTATACCACTTTTTAAAGTTACTTGTATATTATTCTTCACTGTTGGGCAAACTTAGTATCAGAAAAAGCATCTTGCGGGAGAAAAAATGAAAAAAGGTTCTGCTTCTAACTCAATCACTTCATCGTATGAACAGAACATCCAAAATATCAGGGATGAGTTTGGAAATTTTAGCGACCTTATAATAAGAGAGTTCAAGATAGGTAGTAGCAACATAAGAGCTTTTCTTGTCATGATAGACGGGCTTGTTGACAAGGTGGTAATAAATGAACACATCCTAAAACCGCTCATGAGAGATATCAGTATTTACAAAAAGGACCAATCTACATGTGAAGAGACTTACATGCTCATAAAAGAAAACATTTTATACAGCCACTGCATAACTGAAGAGAGAGACTGGGCAAAGACAGTACACTGTATATTGTGCGGGGATGTTGCGCTTTTCATTGACGGTATAGACAGATGTCTTTTGATATCTGTGCGCGGGTGGGAGTCGCGCGGAATTGAGGAGCCAAACACAGAGGTTGTTGTAAGAGGTCCAAGGGAAGGTTTTACTGAAAATTTGAGAACTAACACAGCACTTATCAGAAGAAAGATACGCGACCCAAAACTTAAGATTGAGTCAATCAAGATTGGAAAAATATCCAAAACAGATGTTGCAATATGTTATATAGAATCCATTGCAAAAAAAGAACTTGTAGATGATGTAAAAAGGCGCCTCGAACAAATTGATATGGAATACATTCTCGAATCAGGGTATATAGAATCTTTCATAGAAGATGGCAAGTATTCAATCTTTCCAACTGTCGGAAACTCAGAAAAACCTGATGTTGTTGTTGGAAAGCTCATGGAAGGAAGAGTTGCAATACTGGTTGACGGAACACCTTTTGTTCTAACCGTCCCATACCTTTTTGTTGAAGCTTTCCAGACAAGTGAGGATTACTATTCAAGGCCCTACTACTACAGCATTGTAAGGCTTTTGAGATACTTTTCATTCTTTGTAGCAACCACGCTGCCAGCTCTGTATATCGCAGTTACAACATTCCACCAGGAGCTTTTGCCAACATCGCTTTTAATCAGCATTGCAAGCGCCCAGGCAGGAATACCTTTTCCATCGTTTGCAGAAACACTTACAATGCTTGTAATATACGAAATATTAAAAGAAGCGGGTGTGAGGCTTCCACGGCCGGTGGGCCAGGCAATCTCTATTGTCGGTGCTCTTGTTATCGGTGATGCAGCAGTGTCAGCCGGGCTCATCGGTGCTCCGATGGTTGTGACAGTTGCTTTCACTGCGATATCCACTTTTATGATTCCTGCAATCTCTGATGCAGCTACAATTGTAAGGTTTGCGTGTGTTGTCATGTCATCTATCTGCGGTCTTTACGGGATAATGCTTGTTTGGATTTTGATGCTCATTCACCTTTGCAGCTTAAAATCATTTGGGGTAAACTATCTTGCACCCATAGCTCCAATGGTTGTCCATGACCTTAAAGATGTGTTTGTGAGGCTTCCGTGGCGAATTTTGAAAAAGCGACCTATCGTTCTCAATAAAAATTTCTAAGGTTGGGTGGTAGACAGATAAAATGTCAAACTCAAAGATATCATATTCACAGTTTTTGTGTCTATTTTTTGTCAACAGAATAGTAATGGTGCTGACATTTCTGCCAATATTCAATGCACCGCCAAAAAACCAGGATGTGTGGCTTTCGGTTGTGTTCATGTATCCTTTTTCCATCTTAGCATCACTGCCCCTTATTTATCTTTGTTCTTTGTTTCCAAACCAGACATTTACAAGTATACTCAGTATCATATTTGGAAGAGCATCAATAGTTTTGTCTATTCTTTATGTGTGGTTTTTCTTTCACATCACAGCAATACAGGTTGCACAGTTTGTTGAGTTCATGGCAACAGCTGCCTTGCCAGAAACACCAATCCTGTTTTTGATAGTAACAATGCTGACTGTTTGTCTTTACGCACTTAAAAAAGGGATAGAGCCTTTGGCAAGATTTGCACAGATAACAACATTCATTACAATGCTAAGTCTTGCAATTATCATGATAATATCTTTAAGATTTTTTGACCCTTCAGCTTTAAAACCTGTTTTAGAAAAAAATATATCACAGTCTATTTTTGGCGGAATATACCTATGTTCACTGAGTTCTGAAATAATCACAATTGGTATGATAAACCCGTATATAGTAAAGAACAAAAACTGTATATTAAAAGACATGACAAAAACCATCTCACTGGCTTTCTTGCTGGTTGACATATTTTACCTTGCAATTACGTTGATTGTACTTTCTCTTTTTGGCTATGCACAGGCAAGCAGGCTTTCGTTCCCGTTTTACTCTGCAATAAAGGTGCTAAGTGTTGCAGAGTTTCTTGAGAGGTTTGAATCGCTTCACATGGCAATTTGGATAATGGGCATATTTCTCAAAATCACATATTTTATGTACATCCTTCTTACAACCATCCAGGAGCTAAGAAATACTGCAGACCATTTTGCATATGCAATTCCTTTTACATCTGTGCTTGCACCTTTTGTGTTTTATATAATCCCTGACTTTTTGTCTCTTGACAGGTTCATGAGCTATAGGTATTTTACCCTGTACTCATACATCTTCATATTTTTCATACCTCTTTTTACTCTCATATTTGCAAAAATAAAGTTGAGGTCGAGAAAAAGATGAAAAAATTTGTAATCTTTTTATTCATTCTTTTGATACCAGTTTTTCTGACAGGTTGCTGGAACAGAAGAGAACTCAATGACATTTTGATTATCCAGGCTGTTGGAATTGACAAAAATAGAAGCGGAGAGTTTAAGCTCACGTACCAGGTGTTAAAACCAAAGGTACTAAAATCTCCTCTGAATTTGCCATCAAGTCCACAACAAAAAGGTGTATGGTGTTTTTCTTCAACAGGCAAAAGCATATTTGATGCTATTCGAAATGCAACCCTTTCGTCTGATAAAAAACTTTTCTGGGCTCATAACAAAATAATTGTCATCAACGAAAAAATGGCTAAGCAGGGAATTAAAGATGTCCTTGATATGCTCCTGCGCGACCATGAAATGAGGTCAGATGCATACCTTATTGTAACATCGCAGGATATTGAAAAGTTTTTAGATACAACCTCACCCATAGAATCAATACCCGCAAAAGAGCTTGAAAACGTGATAAAGAACTACTTTGCAAACGCAAAAACGTTTCCTGTTAGGCTATACGAATTTCAAAAGATGTCAAATACAAAGTCAAAAACTGCAGTTGTTCCCTTTGTGACAACAAAATCACCTCTCAAACAATCTTCTCAGACACAGATGTTTTATGTAGAAAAGATGGCCATTTTCAATAACTACAAGCTTGCAGGGTATCTTACACATCAGCAGATGCGAGGACTTTTATGGGCAACTGGCAAAATAAAAAGCGGGATATATCCGATAAAGCTTCGCGAAGGATTATTTTCTTTAGAACTTATACAAAACAGTAGCAGAATCGATGTAAACAGAAAAGATGGCAAAGCTTTCTTTACTTTGCGAATAATTACTGAGACAAACCTTGGTGAAAAACATTCAAACTCTTTAATCTCAAGCTCTTTGATAGAAAAAATAAAAAAAGAACTTAGCAAATCAATCAAAAACGACATTCAAAATACACTTAAAAAATCTTTTGAACTCAATTGCGACATTCTGCACCTTGGCGATATTTATTACTCTTCATACAAAAAGCCTTTAAAGTTTGACAAAAATTCTATTTCGGTCTCAATTGTTGTAAAGCCGTTCATAAGACGATTTGGTATGATGAAAGAGTGAAATATCAGAATATTGAGGAGAAAAAAGGGCCATGAACATAGGATTTATAGTTATTGTTTACCTGCTGCTTTTTGCTACAGAGTATTATATCTTAAAAAGAAGGTATCTTCAAAAAGAGATGTTTTTCACAAGCCTTTTGATTTTCACAGGGCTTGCTCTCAGTTTAATCCTGAACATCAAGAAAAACGTGCCAAATCCACACATTTTGATTGAAAAGCTATTTGACAAGCTATTTTCTCTATTTATGTAAACACAAAATTTAAAAATTCTTAAAAATAACATGAAAAATTGTCCACAGAAAAAACTATGTTTACTTAGTCTTTTAAAACCCTTTCTTTTTCTGTATCTTCTTCAAAGTAGTATTCTTATAAAAAGTCAACCATCGTTAATCAAGATATCCACATGTGAAAATCTAATTTTGATAAATTCAATTCACAAAAATAATCCACATATCCACAGTTTTTATCCACAGACTTTTAACAGGGTGTAGACAAATTTTTCACTGTGGAAAATTTGTCTCTCAAAAAATATTTTCTTATTGATGTGGATAATTTTTTTTGGTATATTTAATAGTGCTTCTGAAAATTATAAAACATATTTTCGGTTGTGGAAATTAGTTTTCCACAGTTGTTGATAACATTGTGGATAACGTTTGAAAAATGCGAATTTTAAATTACATATAAAAAGGGTGAAAATTCACATGGTTGACTATGATGTGAACGAAGTGTGGGAAAAGATAAAGGAGGTCATTAAAAAAGAGTTAAATCCAAGCCCGACTGATATATCGTACAATACCTGGTTTGAGTCACTCGTGCCAGTGTGTTTTGACGATAACGACACTCTAATCCTGCGGGCGTTTGCAGATTTCCACAGGGATATTGTTATCAACAGGTATTCTATTTTGATTCTAAACGCTTTAAGAGACCTTTTCTCACCTCACTTAAGCTTGAAAGTAATCCTTCCCAACGAGGTGGAAAAGTACAAAAAGTTCTTAAAGCAAAAACAAGATGAAAAGCCAGAGATAACAACATCACTCAATCCAAAGTACACATTCGAAACATTTGTTGTGGGGAACAACAACAGACTTGCACATGCCGCAGCTTTGGCTGTTGCAGAAACACCACCGGGCGAGAGGACTTACAACCCACTTTTTATCTACGGCGGTGTTGGGCTTGGAAAGACGCATCTTATGCATGCAATCGGCCATCATGTGCTAAAGCTTTATCCCGGCACAAAGGTGATGTATGTTACGTCAGAGATATTCACAAACGAGCTGATTGCCGCAATAAGAGACGAAAAGACAGACGAGTTTAGACTCAAGTACAGAAACGTCGACGTGCTTTTAATTGACGACATTCAGTTTTTAGGCGGAAAGGAAAGAACCCAAGAAGAGTTTTTCCACACATTCAATACGCTGTATGAGGCAAACAAGAAGATAATACTTTCATCAGACAGGCCGCCAAAAGAGATAAACACATTAGAAGACAGGCTCCGCTCTCGCTTTGAATGGGGGCTTATAACAGACATCCAACCACCAGACTTTGAGACGCGAATAGCAATTTTGAGCAAAAAATGTCAGCTTGAAGGAACACCGGTACCACAGCACATTTTGGAGTTTATTGCATCAAAGATTGAAACAAACATAAGAGAGCTCGAAGGTGCTCTCAACAAAATCCTTGCATACTCAAAGCTCATGGCACCTGACAAGGAGATAACATTAGAGCTTGCTGAAAAGGCTTTGAAAGAGTTTATCGACACAAACACAAAAAAAGAGCTCACAATAGAGGACATCCAGGCAGAGGTTGCAAGCTATTTTGGAATAAAGCTTGAAGATTTTAAATCGTCAAGAAGGTCAAGAAATGTCGCCTTTCCGCGCCAGATAGCTATGTATTTAGCAAGGGAACTTACAAACGTGTCGCTTCCTAAAATAGGCGAGGCGTTTGGCGGAAAAGACCACACAACAGTACTTCACGCCTGTGAAAAAATTAAAGAACTTATCAACACAGATTCAAACACAAGAAACGCTGTGGAAACCATCAAAAAAAGACTTATCAACAGAGAATAATAACATGTGGATAACTTTGTGTGAATTTTGATTTTCACATGTGAATTTGGTTGAAAACTTAAAACTTTATCAACAGGGATATTTACAGCCAAAAACCCAAGTTTGACAAGCTTTTGAGTATGTTATTAACTTATCCACAGCTATTACTGTGAGTGCTACTGAGAAGTTTATTTGGTGGTACGCTTTTAAAACTCCCACAAGAAAAAAGGAGGAAAGGATATATGAGGTTTGTTGTGGATAAAGACATTTTACAAGACAATATTTCCAAGGTAATACCTGCTGCAGCGTCAACAAAGGTAACATCAATTTTAGAGTGTGTACTGATTGAGGCTGAAGACAGCATAGTATTTACAACAAACGATATGAAGATGCAGATGCAAACAGAGTTTGAAGCAGAGATTTTAGAAAGAGGATCTGCACTGGTTAAAGCTAAGCTGTTTTCTGACATAGTTAAAAAACTACCAAGCGGTGAGGTTGAGGTTATAAGAGAAGACAATGAGGTTAAAATAAGAAGCCAGAAGATAGAGTTTAGACTTCCTACACTTGACCCGCTCGACTTTCCAAAGATGGAGAAAAAGCCAAGCGAAAGCTTCTGCGAGTTTGTTGCAAGCGAGTTTGTTGATGGCGTTGACAAGGTGATATTTGCAACGTCAAAGGATGAGACAAGACCAACGTTTACAGGCGTGCTCTTTGAAAAAGAAGAAGATGATTTTGTAAACCTTGTTGGAATGGACGGGCACAGGCTTGCAATATGCAAGATAAAACCAATTGCAGTTGAAGGCAGCTTTTCAAAAATTGTGCCTGCGGAGAACTTGGATGACATTACAAAGATAGTTGACATTGAAGAGGCAGAAAAGGTAAGAGTATCGTTTTTTGAGAACCAGGCAACATTTGAGATAGGCTCAACAACTGTGATACTTACCCTCATTACCGGCAAGTTTTTTGACTACAAAGGTGCAATCCCGACAGAGTATTCAACCAAAATTTCAATTTCGTCAGACGTTTTAGAAAGCACGCTCGAGAGAGCTTCTATCGTGTCAAAGGACGAAAAAACCAACATCCAGGCTGTGATATTTGAGACAAACGGGATGATGTTCACAGTCCGGTCTATGTCTGCCGATGGAAGGTATGAAGAGGATGTGCTTTGCTCAGTTGAGGGTAAGGACATCAGAGTTGGCTTTAACGTCAAGTATTTCCTGGATGTTTTGAAAGAGCTGGATGGAGAGATAAACCTGTTTATAACATCGCAGACAAGTCCGTCAATTGTGCAAAAGTCAGACGACCCGAACTACATCTATCTTGTTCTTCCTATAAAGATGCCAGAATAAAGCCTTTTTTTAGAGGTCATGGAATATGAAAATAAAAAGAATTTATATTGAAAATTTTAGAAGCTACAAGCAAAGATTTTTTGAGTTCAAAGATAAAATAAACTTGATTGTCGGAAATAACGCCTCAGGAAAGACTTCTCTTCTTGAGGCTCTATATTTTTGTATGTGCGGAAGATCTTTTAAAAGTCGAGATGTAGATGCAATAAACTTTGATTCCTACTATTTCAAGCTTGAGATGTCAGCTGAGGTTGGCGATATCGAGTATTCCATTTTGTGCTATGTAGATAGAGCATTAGAGAAGAGAATAATGATAAATGATAAAAAGATAAAAAGGTTATCTGAGCTAATTAGCCTTTTCAAGTTTGTTTTTTTTGAGCCGGACACAACTGAGCTTATAAAACATCAGCCAAGCACAAGACGCCGATTTTTGGACATGGAAGTTGCAAAGCTTTACCCTTACATGACAAAAGTGTATTCAGAGTACCAAAGAGCACTTCTTTCTAGAAATGCATTTTTGAAAAGTTATGATAAAAAGGATATAATAGATGTGTACGATATGCAGATAAGCCAGCTTGGATTTTTGATTTTCCAAAAACGACAGGAGGTTATAGATAGATTATCCATAGAAGCGCAGAAGATATTCAGCTATGTGTTTGA
>FPIC01007933.1_pt1 | contig 14003 bp, 9 predicted proteins | sample 1504481 | NCBI WGS metagenome assembly FPIC01 (sample SAMEA4475357, study PRJEB15587) | soil metagenome | biome: Soil; feature: Field | place: India | collected 2015-03-11 | depth 0 m
TTTGCTTTTTACAAGTTTATTTTCTACACTCGAACATAAGACTGAGGCGGAATTTAAACATTAGGTGAGCAATTAAGACCAAAACGGAGGAAGACAAATGCCAGAAGTTCAATCGCACGGAATACGCATCAGCTACGACGACTATGGCCAAGGGGAACCAGCGCTTCTACTCATGCCTGGCTGGTGTGCTAGTCGTAGGGTCTTTAATGAACTTGCTCAATACTGTGCTAAACAAAGGCGTACACTTGCTATAGATTGGCGCGGGCATGGACAGTCGGAAAAACCCACCAAGGATTTCGGAGCTAGTGACCTCGTTGAAGATGCCCTTGCTGTGATCAAGGCGAGCCGAGTTGATCTAGTAGTGCCGGTTGCACTGGCTCACGCTGGCTGGATCGCTATTGAACTGCGCCGCAGATTGGGTACTCGTATTCCAAAGATTGTGCTACTTGACTGGCTCGTTCTCGAAGCACCGCCGGCCTTTCTTAAAGCTCTACGATCGCTCCAAGATCCAGCACAGTGGGAGCAAACGCGCGATCAACTTTTCTCCATGTGGCTTCAAGGGCTGAACATTCCAGCGTTGATTAACTTTGTGCGCGAAGATATGGGCTCGTATCCCTTCGAAATGTGGGCTCGCGCAGGTCGCGAAATCAGCAGTGCCTATGCAAAAGCAGGAAGCCCTCTCAAGGCACTAGCCAGCTTGAAACCTCCCGCGTTGGTTTTACATCTGTATGCTCAGCCGGAAGATCCAAGCTACTTGGCTGCCCAACGCTCGTTTAGCGCCACACATCCATGGTTCCAGGTATTGAAACTCGAAGCGCGTAGCCATTTCCCCATGTACGAAATACCCGACGAAATGGCCATGACCATAGAGGTGTTCGTCGTTTGATTCCTAATTCCAGTGTCTAACTACTGCATAGAGCAGATGGCGCTGTGCACTGCACTGTTATTTGGCTGTAAGGAATCAAGGATTCCCCATGGTAATATCGTCTTAAGATCTGACCTCTTGATTTTGATTTTCAAGTTTTATATAATAGCGATATTAGTAAAAAAATGAACAAATAAACTTTCTACTAAGGAGTGAACGATGACTTTAAGTTCAACAATCCTCGCTCATTTGCTATTCGCTTACACTCTTCTGATCGAACCCATCCTTGGGGTTCGACAGTATCATAAACTCAAGCAACTCATACAAATAGACCCCTATGCTCGCCAGCGCTTTTACCGCTGTATCCTTATCATCGAATGGACTTGGGCGGTGATCATCATGTTGATCCTTATTTCCGTACCATCTCCAATGCGAGCAATTGGATTGGTCATCCCACAGTTCAACAGTCTGAATAAAGGATTTCTCTTCGGAGTGACTTTGGGGTTGCTTGTTTCCACTTTGGCTCTGGCTGTGCTGGTCTGGAAGTCTCCAGCTCTTGCACAGAGATTGAGAAAGATGCTGGAATCCGTTGCAGCCTTGCTTCCGGCGACTCAAGGCGAGCGCTACACTTTTGCATTTGTTGCACTCACCGCTGGAATCTGTGAAGAACTTCTCTTTCGCGGCTTTCTGTTATTCTACTTAGCTTATTTCTTCCCGGCACTTCCGCAGTGGGGTGCAATCCTGATTTCATCAGCGATTTTTGGTCTAGCGCATGCCTACCAGGGATGGAAAGGTGTGTTGGGTACAGGACTAATAGGGCTAGTGTTAGCATTTGTTTATGTGTTGACGGGAAGTCTTCTGCCGTCTATGCTGTTGCACGCTCTCATTGATCTGCGCATCCTTGTTTTATGGCAACCAACTACATAAACAAGAATCTTAAGGTGTAAACCATGTTGCTCAACTATATTCTGCCATCCTACGAGTTCAGTGAATATCATAACATCGTGATCCAAGCATCGCCTGGTCACGTATTCACCACTATCAAACAAATCACACTGCATGAAGTATCTTTCTTTTATGTCCTGTTTATGAAACGCGCTCTACCAACCCCAATACTCCATAAAGTTGGACTGCCTTTTGGGGGTAAACAATCCATCTTCAAACAAGCGTTGCGGAGAATCAAGGACCATTTCAATCAACCCAACTGTGCTAAGGCTACAATGAACTTTATCCTCTATAAAATCTATAGGAACAAACCAAATGCAAGCGTACGGTAAGGGCTTCGCCAAAGTATACGACATCAAGTGGTCGGACTTCACTAAGCAAGTTGCTCCGTTTATTCTTGATTTCTATGCGACCACACCAATTGCTCAAGAGAACAAAAGCATTCTTGATCTTTGCTGTGGTACTGGTCATTTGGCAATACATTTTCTGGAAAAAGGATATCGGGTTGTTGGCATTGATCTATCAGACCATATGCTGCATTACGCTCGAGAACATGCTCGTCGCTATATTAAGTCAGGCAAAGCCACATTCATTCAAGGTGATGCGAGCAACTTTACTCTAGACGAGCGTTTCGGTTTGGTCGTTTCTATATATGATTCGCTCAACCATCTTGAAAACGAACAAGCGTTGCACAGATGCTTCCAATGTGTCTATGCGGTAAGTGATGGATACTTCATTTTTGATTTGAATACGCGGCGTGGACTCAAACGCTGGAATGGTATCCAAGTAGACGATAGCGATGACGAAATGCTAATCATCAGCCGCGGTATCTACGACGGGTTAAACGATAAAGCCTGGATGAAAATCAGCGGATTTGTGCGGATGCCCAATGGGCTTTATGAGCGGTTTGAAGAGACGGTCTTCAACACTGTCTTTGAAATGGAAATGGTAAAAGAGGCCCTGCTCGATGTGGGTTGGAAGAATGTTTACTTTGCTCGTATTCAAGATTTGAAAACGCCGTTAGATGAACCTGAACGGGAAGGGCGGGTGTTTATTGTTGCAAGTAAAATGCCACTGCCATTCTAAGCATAAGCTTGGTAAATTCTGATTCCGATAACAAAATCAACTCTTTCAACCGATAGTTTTATAAATTCATTCTCAAAACTCAATTAGTTGTGATCAAACTAGTGTAGAATTTAACGAGATTGTCTTTCGATTTGGAATTTACTATATTTAGTTAATTATTGAACTAAACATTGAATTTAAACCCAAAAATCATCACACAGGAGGAATGAAATATTGGATAAAAAAGAGATTGAACTTCTATACGAATACAACCGATGGGCAAATGATAGAATCCTTAATGCTGCGTCTAAACTTACAACTGACCAGTTTGTAAAGGATCTTTCAAACAGCCACCCCTCTGTGCGCGATACGCTCACTCATATCCTATCAGCGGAATGGATATGGCTTATGCGCTGGCAAGGCATATCGCCTAAAACGATGCTTAATTCAGCAAACTTTCCTACCGTCAGCTCGCTGAGAACAAAGTGGGCTGAGGTAGAAAAAGATCAGATAGATTTCATCCGCAAAGTAACAGATGAGTCTCTTAGAAAGGTTATAGTTTACACAAACACGAAAGGTGAAGAACGAAAATATTTATTGCAGCATATGATGCAGCATGTGGTAAATCATTCTTCTTACCACCGTGGGCAAGTAGTGACGATGCTACGGCAGTTGGGGGTGGAGGCTATAGATACCGATTTTATCGTCTTCATAAATATGAAAATGGGAATGCTCTAACAAGTCACTTAAGTGAAGTTACTCCGCTTGCCGTTCGGCTTAATCCGTTGGGCATCTACGATCACAAACTAAAAAGAGAAGAAATTCGATGCCATCAACCGATCATGAGTTTGATTTGATCGTAATTGGTTCTGGTATCGGTGGACTTACCGTTGCCAGTCTAATGTCGCAAATAAAACATAAGCGCGTTTTGGTTTTGGAGCGACATTTCAAATTGGGTGGCTTTACGCATAGTTTTACACGCCCACAAGACCGTTCGTGGGATGTCGGCCTGCATTATGTTGGAGAAATGGCTCCCGGCACGATAGGTAGACAACTATTCGACTTGATTACTCAACATAAAGTACAGTGGAATAAAATGCCCTCACCCTTTGAGAAGTTCGTTTATCCCGACTTTACATTTGAGGTACCCGATGACGAAGATTTATATCAGCAAGCATTAATTGAGCATTTTCCCCACGAGCGAACAGCTATAAAACAATACTTTAAAGATGTTTTGCGCGTGGCAAATTGGTATCGGATAAATATGCTTATGCAGTCCGCACCTGCTTTGATCCGATTGCCCGCACAGTTGGCCACACAAGGTGCAAAAGACATGGGACTCCTCACAACTGCCGAGTACTTAAATCGACATTTCAAAGACCAAAAATTAAAAGCAGTGCTGACTTCTCAATGGGGCGACTATGGACTGCCTCCTTCCCAAAGTGCCTTTGCCATTCATGCTCTCGTCGTTGTCCACTATTTCAAAGGGGGCTACTATCCAACAGGTGGAGCGGAAAAAATTGTAGAAAGCATTAAGCCTATTGTTGAAGCAAAGGGTGGACAGTGCCTTGTCAATCACACCGTTACCGAAATTATTGTGCGCAACGGTAAAGCAATTGGTGTGAAGGTTGTTGTAAAAAAGGGAAGAGAAAACATTGAAAAGGAATTTTTCGCTCCCGTAGTTGTATCGGATGCCGGCGCATACACCACATTCAATCAGTTGTTGCCTGAAAATGTACATCTCCCATTTCGCAAGCAACTTGAGCAAATGGCATGGGGACACAGTTTCGCCACTGTGTATCTTGCACTTAATGAAAACCCCTCAACACTTGGCTTCCATGGTGAAAACCACTGGATCTTTTCAAGTTATGACCATGATGAAATGTTCCAACGTCGTAATGAAGTTCTTGAAGGCAAACCAAGTTTTTGTTACCTATCTTTTCCATCACAAAAGGACCCTCAAGCGGTTGCTCACACTGCTGAAATCATCACTGCATTAGATTATGCCGCTGTTGAGAAGTGGAAAGATCAACCTTGGCGGAGACGAGGCACTGACTATCAAACTCTAAAAGATAAACTTGCTAAAACATTGATAGATTTCGTGAATAAACATTATCCCGGATTTAAAGATTTAGTGGACTATCAAGAAGTGTCAACACCAATAACTGTGGAGACATTTACAGGACATTCACATGGTGCAATCTATGGAATTCCTGCTACACCTGAACGATTTCGTCTGCCTTGGTTAAAGGTTGCAACGCCTGTGGAGAATCTCTACTTAACAGGTGCAGATGTAACTGCACCAGGTATTTTAGGCGCGCTAATGGGTGGTGTTGCAACTACCGCACATTTATTGGGCAGTAGAGGTGTTATGCAAATACTTTCTATGGCAAAAAAAGCCCATAAACGTAATACTAGCCAATACACACAGCACAGGTGAACATAACTCGTTGGGTATATGGCGCAATTCAAAGGAGTTAAAATGAAATCAGACATTCTCACATTGATTTGCGATCCAATTACTCATGATTTGCTTGAACTCAAGGCTGAGCCTGACGCATATGGTTGTTTTCGAGAATTCTTCGTCAATCCAAAAACCGGCCAATATTTCCCGATCCGCGATGGTATACCAATTTTTATCCGCGAAGATGAAGTATCCGGATTAAACCAAAAATATCAGAAAATGTATGACCGATTTGCTCCGTTCTATGATTCCTCGACTTGGCTGTACTCATGGTGGAAGGGGATGAGTGTCGAAGCCCGCTTGCGTGAATATCTTGATGAACTTGAAATTAAAGAGGGCGACCGTGTATTAGAAGTCGCTGTGGGTACGGGACGTAATTTGCAATTTTTACCACGCAATGTACAATTATTTGGTCTTGACATTTCATGGGGAATGTTGAAGCGATGCCAACGTAAGGTGACAAAATGGAAACTCAATGCTTGGCTGTTTATGGGAGTAGCGGAACGATTACCGTTCCAGGACGAAACATTTGATGTGGTATTTCATTTTGGGGGTATCAACTTTTTCAATGATAAAACGGCAGCCATTCAAGAGATGATCCGGGTCGCCAAGCCAGGTACTAAGATAGTCATCGGTGATGAAAATGAGGAATTTGCACGAAAGTATGAAAAATTTCCGGTAGCTGGCAGATTCTACGGGAATCGCAAACAATCAATTTCTGCGCCAGTTGACTTGGTGCCTGCCGAAATGCAAGATATACAAGTGAAAAACATTGCAGGTGATGACTTGTATTGCCTGACATTCAGAAAACCACGATAATTAATCGTATTTGTTTTTAGCATCTTTTCACTCCAAACCTTTGATGTGTTTATATACGCTCCGATGAGTGGTATGGCCAGCAAGTTCTTACAAAAGTTGTCGGAGCGAGTCTGATTATGGCCCAAACTAAGAAGGTGAGAATATGATCGGCTCTCGTCAATATTCCCATACGCTTGTTGTCGGCGGAACTGGTATGCTGCGAGCTGCTTCAGTGGAGCTAGCAACTCGGTCTAAGCGGTTGACCTCTGTTGCCCGAACACAGCGTTCACTGCTGAGCCTAGATGCAGAGTTGGTCGGGAGTGGATGCATACACCATATGTTAGCATTGGATTGGAATACTCCAGACCATTTCCTATCTGAGATCGAACGTCATATCACAGCTACTGAGCCCCCTGAACTCGTGGTGGCTTGGATTCATGATGATTATCTGGCGCTGCGACTTGCTACCACACTGGCACAAACTGGCCATCCTATGCGATTCTTTCATGTTATCGGAAGCGCCAGGACGAACCCCAAGACCATAGCTGACGACTTGCTACATAGCGTAAAGTTACCTCCTAACATGAGATACCACCAGGTGATTCTGGGAGCGCATAGATCCGGCGGTTATACGCGTTGGCTCACTCATCAGGAAATATCATCCGGTGTTCTTCAAGCAATTGAGGAAAATCAAACGCAGTGGATTGTGGGAGATGTGAGGAATTGGTAATCTGATATCTCTATATGATGGGTTCATCAAAGTTTTGTTGTTGACTTATAAACAATTCCAAAAAACCTGTTCAAACAAAAATATTTGGATGCTGGTTTTTCTTATTTTCTCTGTGTTGCTCTGTTTGGCACTGCTTGCGATTTTAAAATAGAGGATGAAACAAGTTGACAGAGTTATCAAAGATGGTAATGGCACTGGTGGAATCAAGAGTAAAAGAGGAATAAGAGATAAAAAATGTTAAATAAATCTAAAAAGCTTTAACCCCCCCAAATTCCCAATCCTCGACAAGCAAAATTTTTTCTGATATATTATATTTATATAGGGTAAGATCAAATTCGCTCCCAAAACAATAAAAACTAAAAAATGTTAAAGAATCCTAAAGAATTTGAAAATGAATTCTTGATAAAAGATAAATCAGAACTTGCTTGAAGTTCATCTTATGTTGAGTTTGGAGGAAAAATAAACATTAAAAATACGGTAAGTAAAAGGAGGATAAAAAATTAAATTAGGAGGTTTTTATGGCGATTAACAACATGAAATGGATAGATTCAAAAGACTTAGAAAATTGGGCTCAAAGAAGGGATTGTCAAGAAAACTTACCGCTTGTTATCCAGCGGTTAATTAGAGCAACAATAAATAAAATTAACACGATCTCTTTTCCCTCTGGGGATAACATAGTTTATCCTGGGTGGGATGGAAGGCTAGAGTCATCTGAAGAAACAGAATATATACCGCAAGGCTTATCAGTTTGGGAAATGAGCACAGATAAAGACATAAAAAGAAAAGCTGAAAGTGATTATCAGAAAAGGAAACAAGATCCACTTGGATATAGACCTTCGGAAGCCGTATTTATTTTTGTAACTCCACGAATATGGACAGATAAAGAAAAGTGGGTAAGTGAAAAGAAAAATGAAAACTTTTGGAAAGATGTCAAAGTTTATGATGCGAGGGATCTGGAGGAATGGCTTGAACAAGCCCCTGCTGTGGGAGCATGGTTAGCAAGACATATAGGAAAATATCCTGGAAATGTTCAATCCTTGGTGGATTGGTGGAATGAATGGAGTAAAGTTACAAATCCACCGCTTATCCCGGAATTAGTAATTGGGGGGCGGAAAGAGGAAAGTGAAAAAATTAAAAATTGGCTGAATTCTCAACCATCTTTTTTATCAGTTCAAGCTTTTACAAACGACGAAGCTATAGCATTTTTATACGCTGTTATTTCTGAACTCCCTGAAAATGAAAAAGAATATTTCTTATCAAGAAGTCTTATTGTTTACGATATAAATTCTTTTAGACATATTACCACTACTTGTAAGAATGGCTTAATGCTCATCCCTAAATTTAAAGAAATAGAAACGGCAATCCCCTATTCTGGGAATCATCACATTTTTATTCCGTTAGGTCCTGATAACACCCTAAACAAAGAAAAATTCATATTATCCTATATCAAAAGAGAAGAATTTATAAATGCCCTTGTAAAAATGGGGGTTTCAAAAGAACTTGCGGAGAAATACTCAAAAGATACAGCAAGAATTTTAAGTGTGATAAGAAGGCAACTAAGCCCTGTCTCAAATCAACCTGAGTGGGCTAAACCAGAAAATGCTCGAGAACTTATACCTGCTCTATTAATTGGAAAGTGGGATGAGAACAAACCGGGTGATAGAGAAATAATAAGTGAAATTGCAAAACTTCCTTACACTGAATATATAGCCTCCTTGAAAAAGTGGCTTTACCAACCTGATCCACCTATATTAAAAATTGGAGAAATTTGGCGTTTGACTTCTCATATAGATTCGTTTTTTGCCCTAGCATCTTTTTTAACAAAAGAGGATTTTGACAATTTTAAAAATATATCGCTTAAAGTTTTAAGGGAAATAAACCCTGCTTTGGAACTTGAACCTGAAAAAAGAGGGATGGCTTCCGTTTATGGGAAGATACCAAAATATTCCGAAGAGTTGAGAAAAGGCATTGCAGAAACCTTAATTTTAATTGCTGTTTTTGGAGATGAAGCAAACAGTGGTAAAGGATTAGATTTGCCTTATAGCATTCAACCCCAGACATGGATAGATGGTTTAATTTACGAATTACTAAATAATGCTAATTGGGAGCTTTGGTACTCTTTGGAGGATGTTCTACCACTGATAGCAGAAGCTTCCCCTTCATCTTTTCTTGACGCAGTTGAAAATTCGCTCTCCCAAGAGCCACCACCCATAATGGGAATGTTTTCTGAAACAGAGGATACCTTTACATCACATAGCGCTCACCCAAGTTTACTCTGGGCTCTTGAAGGTTTAGCTTGGGATCATAATCTACTTAGTAGGGTAACCCTTATTTTAGGGAAATTAGCAAAATTAGACCCGGGTGGCAAACTGGCTAATAGACCCATCAATACCCTAAGAAGTATTTTTCTTTTGTGGCTTCCGCAAACCTATGCTAACTTAGAACAAAGATTAAAATCCTTGGATCTGTTAGTAAAAAAAGAGCCTGAAATAGGATGGAAATTATTAATTAATCTTCTTCCTCGAGTTCATGAGATAGGTTCTGATAATTATAAACCTCGTTGGAGACAATATTCAGAAAACGCCAAGGCCAGAGTTACGATTGGGGAGTATGAAGGTATAAGTGCAATAGTGGAAAGAGCAATTAGAGCTGCGGGCAGTAACGGCGGAAAATGGAACGAAATTATGGAGTGTTTTTCTGAGTTTCCGCCTCAAGAGAGAGAAAAAGTGGTTTCTAAGTTGTCAGAATGTATAAATTCGATTGATGATGAAGGAAAGTTTGAATTGTGGAACAGCTTGAGAAAATTACTTTCTTATTATCGATCTTTTTCTGATGCTGAATTAGCAAAAATAGAAAAACTTTATAACGAACTTGAGCCAGATGACATCATAAAGCGATTTCTTTGGCTTTTTGATGATGATTGGCCTGAACTTCCAGAAGGAAAAGAATTGGAAGATCCTGAAAAATTGGAACAAATTATTTATCAAAAAAGGAAGGAAGCGCTCCAATCTATATGGAATAGTTTAGGAATAGATGGCGTAATAAACTTTTCTGCTCAAACTAAAAATCCCCAATTTGTAGGGATGACATTATCAGAAATTTCTTTAACAGACAAGGAAGAAGAAACTTTATTTTCTTTACTTGATACAGATGAACAGAAGAAAATTTCCTTTGTTCAAGCTTATATATTCAAAAAAGCCTTAAAAGATGGAGATAGATATATTGATAAGATTGTAGATGGTGCTCTAAATATGAAGTGGCCAAATAAAAAAATTGTTAATCTATTTCTTGGATTTCCTCAAAAACGAAAAGTGTGGGATTTATTGGAGAAATTTAATAGCCAAATCCAACAGGAATATTGGGGAAGTATATACCCAAGATTTTTTAACCTACCAAGAGAAGATAAAATCTATGGTTTGGAGCAATTGATGAAAGTGAAAAGATATTTCACAACCTTAAATACGGCTTCTCTGTTTAGACAAGAAATTCCAGCTAAGTTTATTGCCGAGCTACTTTTAAAGGCAGCGATGGAAGAAAGTGCAGACAGTATCAATATAGTATCCCCATGGAATATTGAAAAATTATTCAAAATTTTTGACCAAACTGAAGAGATTGAAAGGAGTGAACTTGCAAAGTTAGAATGGCTATACTTACCTATACTTGCAGGTGTCGGCAGTAGTAGACCCCCTAAAGTCCTACATCAAGAATTGGCAAATAATCCTGAATTCTTTGCAATGGTAATTAGATATATTTACAAGCCGAAAAATAAGGATTTTGATGAAGAAGAAAAAGAATTGCCCGATGAATTAAAAAAACAAAGAGCCGAATATGCTTTTGAGTTACTTTGCTCTTGGAGAACTATTCCTGGAAGTGATGATACCGGCAAAATAAATTATCAAAAGCTAAAAAATTGGGTAGATAAAGCAAGGAAGCTCTGTAAGGAACAAGATAGATTGGAAGTTTGCGATGATCATATTGGTCAGGTATTTGCATACGCTGTGGCTGACTCAAATGGCAATTGGCCTCCAGAAGAAATATGTAAAATAATGGAAGAAATAGGAAGTAAAAGGCTAAGCAACGGTTTCATAGCAGGAATACGCAATAAAAGAGGAGTTGTTACAAAGTCTCTTTTTGAAGGCGGTAACCAGGAACGTATGTTGGCTAAACAATATGAAGAATACTCCAACAAGTTAGCTGATAAATATCCAAAGGTAAGTGCTATTTTGAGAAAAATTGCCGAGGGTTATAAAAATGAAGCAAGACGCGAGGATAAGGAATCTGAAAGAAGAGGTTTAGATTGGTAAATTCTCTATATTTTATATCTTACCTAAACCCACTATAAACCAATACAAACACCAAACAGAACCTGAATTCAACAACTCACCAACCACACCACTAATCAAACCTATAAATAAATCACCCTACAGAAAAACCACCATTAAAACAAAACCCACCCCCTAAAAACAAACAATTTGATCACCCAACATAGCAACAAAATCACCTCTATATAAAACAGTAAAATTCAGACTTGACAAGTAACTTTTAATTTATTAAAATTAAACAGACACCATATCAAAATAGTAAATTACGCAACATCTTAACCATAAATCTAATGAGGATATGATAATGCCTACCAAGCCAAAATTGAAGGTAAACATAATTTCATTAATTAAATACAAGTAAAGTCAATAACAAAAAGGCAAAAATATGAAAAAAGAAAAAGATATAAATTTCGAAGACAAGCTCTGGAAAGCGGCAGATAAACTGAGAAAGAAAATTGAAGTGCATGAATATAAGTATGTCGTACTTGGTCTGATATTTTTAAGATATATTTCTTACGCCTTTGAAGAAAGAAAAAAAGAATTAGAAAAGAAGTTCACTGACAAAGTTTCGGAAGAATTTATCCCTTATGAAAATATAAGACAAGAAGCTCTTGAAGACAAAGACAGATACCTTTCAGAGGGCGTTCTTTATGTTCCAGAAAAATCTAGATGGGATTACTTAGTTAAAAATGCAAACCAGCCAAATATCGGCGAAATAATTGATAAGGCAATTGAAGCACTTGAAGAAGAATATCCAAAACAATTAAAGGATGTGATTCCAAAAATATATACTAGCATAAATCTTGACCCCTTTGACCTCGCCTATCTTATAAATACTTTCACTTCAATAGACTTCGGAGATGACCACAAGGGAAAAGATATATTCGGTAGGATTTATGAGTATTTTTTGGGTAAGTTTGCAGAGGCAGAAGGTAAAAAAGGCGGTGAGTTCTACACCCCACGATCCCTAACAAAACTCATCGTCTCAATCCTTGACGTAAAAGGCGGAAGAATTTTTGACCCTGCCTGCGGCTCAGGAGGGTTTTTTATAGCTGCTCTTGAGAAATTGGAAAGAGAAGGAATTAACAAAAGTAGGCTTACAATCTACGGGCAAGAGTCAAAACTGATGCCGTGGAAGATATGCAAGATGAACCTTGTCTTAAGAGGAGCAGAAGGTGATATAAGAATTGGGGATTCTTACCATGATGATAAATTCTTTGACTTGAGGGCGGATTATGTTGTTTCAAATCCACCTTTTAATGATAGCGAATGGGGTGCAGATAGAATACCTCATGATGACCCCAGATTTAAATACGGTCTCCCGCCAGACAACAATGGCAATTATGCCTGGATACAACATTATATCTATCATCTCGCACCTAACGGCAAAGCAGGCTTTGTTATGGCAAATGGTGCATTATCTGGTGGAAATCAAGAAGGAGAGATTAGAAAAAAGATAATTGAAGATGATTTAGTCTGGGGAATTGTTGCCTGCCCACCGAAACTCTTTTATAATGTCTCTTTGCCCGTTTCTCTTTGGTTCCTAAGAAAATCCAAGCCAGACCATATGAAAAATAAAGTTCTCTTTGTATACGCTAAGAAGCTATATAAGCAAATTTCAAGGAGACAAGTAATCTTTACAGATGAGCACATAGAAAAGATCGTGGAAAAATTCAGGATGTTTGAAAGGGGAGAGAAAGAAGAAAAGATTAATGAGGTTGGCTTTTCAAAGATTGCGGATTTAAAAGAGATTGAAAGGAATGGATTTGTCTTAACTCCAGGCAGATATGTGGGCATAAAACTTGAAGAAGATGAAATTTCTTTTGAAGAGAAAATAAAAACCTACTCTGAAGAACTTTCAAAACTTCTTAAAGAGGAGGAAGAACTCACAAAAAAGGTAAAGAAAGTTTTTAAGGAATTAAATTTCAAGGTATAAGGGGATGAGTATAAGAATTGAGGATAAAAATGTTGAATTCAAGGAAAAATTTACGGATAATATTTTAAAAACAATTTGTGCCTTTGCAAATACAGATGGTGGAAAGGTTTTAGTTGGTGTAGGGGATGATGGCAGTATAAAAGGGATTAGTATTGATAACGAAAAATTAAGAGAGATTACAGAAAAGATTGTTTCAAAATTGGGAGTACATCCAGACATTCAGATAAAAGAAATTGAGGGGAAAAATATTTTAGAGATATCAGTAAATAAATCAAATGTTCCAATATCCTTTGATGGCAAATACTACGAAAGGGTAGGGAACACAACAAGAGAGATGAACCCTGAGCGATTAAAAGAGTTCTTTTTGAAGGCGAAGAGTTGGGATACATTAATTATAGAAGATGCAAACTTTGATGAAATAGAAATAGAAAGTGTAAAAAGATTTTTAAGGATTGCAAGAGCAAAAGGCAGATTAACAATCTTTGATGAAAACTCTGATATAAAAACTGTCTTCGAACATCTTAAACTCTCAATTAATGGAAAGCTCACAAATGGTGCACTTATTTTATTTGGTAAAGACCCACAAAAATATTTTCTGAACGCTGTTTTAAGAATTGTAAGATTAAAAACTGAAACAACCATCATAGGCGATAGATTAATTACTGGAAATCTTTTTAAACAAGCTGTAGAAGGTGAGGAAGCAATAAAAAACTTTCTTAATGTGAGATATGAAATTAAAGAGTTGGAAAGAAAAGAAATATGGGATTACCCTTTGCCAGCTATAAGGGAAGCACTTATAAACGCTATTATCCACAGAGATTATTTTAAATGGAATGTGCAGACCCAGATCAAAATCTTTGACGATTATATATGGTTTT
>FPIC01018659.1_pt1 | contig 13997 bp, 21 predicted proteins | sample 1504481 | NCBI WGS metagenome assembly FPIC01 (sample SAMEA4475357, study PRJEB15587) | soil metagenome | biome: Soil; feature: Field | place: India | collected 2015-03-11 | depth 0 m
AGTACTCCTTCTTTACCACTCTGATGGAGGATGTGTCAATCGGCTGCACGTTTGGGTTTATCACCAGATCAGCGTCTGGCGCATAGTATCTGAGGCGGTTGGTGATATCGGTTACCGATGAGTCTAGCGTCTTGTCAGGGTTCTGGAACCTGAACCTTGTTTGGAGCAATTCATAGGCCTTGGTAACCACTAACTTTAATACATCCATATCATCCGTATCACATTGCAGATACAAGTACAGTCCTTTGCTACTGATTGACTTTCCGCATAGCAGCACATGTCTACCTAAGCCCGATATTGTAAATATGTCATCAAGCACTTGTTCAACATATTCACTTGTGCAGTTTGGCTCGTTTTTCAAATCTAGGTCTAACTGAACCAACTTTGTGAAACTGCTGTGACCGTGCTTGAGCCTGCGGATCTTGCCTTCATGATCAGGGTTAAAAGTGGCAACGCAAAAGCCGAACAGACTGCTTTTTTCTGACTGGCCTGCTATCACTCTGTCCACCGTTTCCTTAATCTTTGGATGAAGTGAGTTGGGGTTAACTATATTCCAAACTAGTTCAGAGAACTTTATATTCTTACCAAAGTGTAAGCCCGTACCAGATGCGTTCGGTTTCCACAGTGAGATTAGTTGCTGGAATACATTGAGGTTCATCACCTGCTGCTCTTCTTCCTCTGATGCCTGCCTAATGACATCGTCTACGAATAGTCTCATGACGCAACACCTCCGTTTTTAGCGACTTCCAAGAGGTAATCTAACAAATCTACCTTTGTGACTATCTTGTTTTGCTGCTCGCTTAGTTCGTTGCGGAGCCTTTCAAACTCGTAAAAGCTGGTCCTGTTCATTTTCAGTGTGAAGTACCTGCTATCCGAATGATTTATGTTTCTTTGTGCCTTTTCCATTTATCTGTATTGTTTTTTATTATATATCGGAGGGAAGATTCTCTCTGATAGTTGTTTTATTCAGAAAATTGAAAAAGTTTAATTTTTTTTACTTTTTATTTTCAGTCGCTGCCGTCTAAGATATGAAGGTGAAACTGTGGTCATTAAAATGAAACTCCAGAACCAAGTCAAGTTAGTTGCTTAGTCCTGGAGTTATGTCTGAATATTGAATGTATCTATAGATGTAAGGGTAGCAGATGTTTTTAATAATCATCTTTACCCTTGGAATTATTGGTCATGTATTATTATTATCATTATTATTCACTCTTCAAAACCTTTTTATCTAGCTGCTGAACAGGCTATCTATGTCCAAACTGTCAATAAAATCCGTGTCCCTTTCATCACTTAGTATTTCATCAATCTTGTTTTTACGAATTCTGGCAGCGGTTCTCTCTTCGTAAACAGTAGCATAAACTTCTACTCGGACCCTATATCTATAAGCTTCTGTGTGGTTACCGTGCTTTTTTGTGTGGTAACCAAGACTGTCTAAAGCCTGTATGTCATTTGGAAGACTGTTTAAATCTATTCTGTATGCAGCATCACGGCTTACCTGTACTAACCTGCTGAATTCTTCGTCTGTCATGTATTTTATATCGTTCTTTATCATCTGTTAAAATTTGTTTATGCACTTTATAGTATCTCAAATGAATATGTTTTGAATCGGATGGTTTTTTTCAAAGAATTAATACAAAAGGTAAGAGGCAGGGTATTATTTAGCTTTGAGATGTAATAGGCGATATCCTGATGTAGTAGGTCAGTAGTATATTCCTACTACATCATAATGCACGTTTGCAGTCAATTAAGGCGGATTTTGGTGTGCTGTAGTAGCGTATTAGGTGTAGCAGGTGCTTTTTTGATAGTACATAATGTATATTATAATGCTCTTACATAAGCTTTATCTGACGACATTTACTTTTCTTATTTAAAAAGATAGCTACTACACCTACTTCATTACAACAAAGTGTCCTCAGAGGCTGTAAGCTATCTTATAGTGTAGCAGGTGCCCTATTCTAAAAGTTACTACACCTATTACAATATGGAATTTAGCTAACCACTTTTCTCACAAATTCGAAAGCTGCCACCGTGCTAGTGGACATGGCGATAAAGTAGATACAGGAGCATAGAAGCCTGCCCCTGTATAACATGTTGTTGACCTACTCGTTTGAAGTGACCAAGCTGATTTTGTGGTTTCGGCTTTTGGACTTATAGTGTCCGACATTGTAAAGGCTGATTTCACACGTGGAGCTTGCTTTCAGCAGCTCAGCTTCTGCGAAACTCACCTTACAGGCGTAGTAGCTAAGATACTCTTCATCTCCATACTCATTAGCTTCATAGATTAGTGAATAGTTATAGCTAATGACATAGAAGTCACCAGTACGGATACTTCTGAAGTAAATCGCAAAATACATGGAAGCAACCCCACCATCAGGGGAATGGTGAATAGCATGTACCATTAATTCACTGAAGTCAACTGACTTTACTTCAGTATTTAACTCGTCCTCTTTGTAGTATAGGACATCATCAGGTTTTATATATCCTGCTTTGTAGCTACAGTTGTCTCCATCAATTACCAGTCCACCCTTTTTTGGCCTGCAGTAGCCTTCAAAATCATAAATCGTATAATCCCTAATGTACTTTTCGTTTCTTCTTATGCTTGTATTGCCACCGAACATCTGTTCAGAATCTCCTAGTAGGTACTCGTTATACTCGAATATTTCTTGGCCGTCCCAATAGGAGCTATCAAATAGTAAGTGCGTTTCATCCTGTGTTATTTTGGTATTTGTAATCTGTGTCATCATTTTCAAAATTTGTTTATCCCTTATTATTGTATCGGGATGAGCGATTGTTTTAAAAATTTTGGATTATTTTTTTCAAACAGACATATATAAAATACCTGTAACACTACGCTTACAAAGAAGTCAAAGCACAATTAATGCACACTCCAACAAGCAATGCATGGTGAAAACCTTGATGGCTGACGCAGATGTGTTTCAGCAGTACCTAAAAGCGAGAGAGTGCATTTCGAACATAAAGTCGAGATAACGTATGCTGCTCATACTAATCAACTACAAAAGAGAAGGCTGATGAAGTTAGTTATGGTCCTAACTTCATCAGCCTTCTCTTAGATTAAGGAAGTATTTTATTTTTTAAATGATTAGCTTAATCTAGTTGGTAATCAATAATATAGATTATTGACTTAGCACATAATCTATTTGATAGCTTCTGTATTTAGATTTGTATAATGTGTGATACTGATAGCCTTTAGCAACATCAAATACTTGATTCACGCTCATGGCTATCTGCTCTGCAAGGCAGCTATCGGGCTCATCTATGGCGCAAAGCTCGAAAACTTGTCCTGTGTTTTTGTGCAGGTAGTATTTACACGCCTTGGACAGTCCTGCAGTTCTTGAAATGTAACACCAATAATCTGCAAGAAGAAAAAACTCCCGAATCGATTTTGCAATTACCTGGCTGTCAATTTCACAATACATGAAACCTGATTTGTTTCTGTTGTTTGTGCTGTAAAGCAGCTGCAGGTTCTGGTCTTTATAATAATCGTTCGGGAATGGTAAATGTTGCATGCTGTAGTCACTGTCGAACAGCTTGTGGAATTCGTCATCCCGATTGATCTTACCTTGCTCTATAATTGTCTTATTCATGATTATTCAGCTAAACTCCATAAGTTATTTTAGGTTAAGCCAATGCAAGTCTAATCCGAAGAGCTCGAGTTATTTTAAGCATATTAATTTTCAAATCTTTAGCCCTTTTTGTAGCCAAACTGTAGTCTAAATCCTTTTCCAATATCTCGATGTCTTTGATGCTGTCGAACCTGTGATTTTTTAAAATGTCAATCCAATAATCGAAAGGCGATTCGGTATGACCTACATGTACGCATTTATAACTGTTATCTATTACCGCTACGATGTAGCTTCTCTCTTTAGATTTTTTCATTGGCTTTAGCTTATCGTAAAGATAGGTGCCAACCAATCCATTGATTTCAGCTAGTGCTTCACGGTAGGCATTAACATAGTTTTCACCGTGTTGCTCTTTTATCTGCCAATATCTTTTCCTGTCGATGTCTTTAAATATGTAGTTTTCCATTTTTATTTAATAAGCTGTATCTTTCTTAACCTTTCCATTCTTTTGTAATTCACCACCTTCTCTACGGCATATTCAAGTCTTCTCATAGACTTCATAATCCACCATTGGTCATTCAAATTATATCCAATTTTTACATCTTGTTCGTGCTCAATCACACGCATCTGCCAATACTCAAGTAATTCAGCAGTTGTCATTTTCTCTTCTTCTTCCATGTTTTTTAAATTTAAATTGTGACTATTATTGCATCAGAAGAGACGGTTGTTTTAAAAATTTTAATCTATTTTTTTATCAGACAGAAATATTAGCAGTAACTGTCTTTATGGTTGTTATAAGCAGCCTTTTTATATGTATATCAAAACATGTTAGCATGGACATCAGGTGGCGATTTTTCTTAAACGATGGAGTTATTTTGAGTTATTTATGAATGTGGTGTAGTTAAAGAAGTAGCTATTTTGCGCTTGATTATTTATAGCTGGAACCGAAATAAGCTCCACCGATAACGAGCATGGTGTAAGTTTAACTCCTGAAAATTGAATTGAGCGACTCAGCACACATACATGCAAAAATTTTGGTGACTGTAGCAGTTCTTCTTTGTGATTATTAATATATAATCTAATGTTGCGATACAACTCGACTTCTTCCCAAACTTCATCAACCATTAGATTGGCAAAAGTTGCGCTAGCAGTTAAGACTATGTTGAAAGTCGAGTAATCGCTGTCATACTCGAACAGTAGCCTTTGGCCTTTGCTTTCAACCTGTCGCCAATTCAATTCATTGAATATCACGCCTCCTTCACACAAATCGCAGCCAAGTTCTTCTACCTTGTCCTGACAATTGCATCTAGAACCCTCTATTTGAGTAACCTCTACTAGAATTACGTCGAGCTCATCCATTTCTGATTCCTGAAGGTCGGTATCCACCCATACATATTGATTGTCACTAGTAATGGCAGCGGCCCTATCGTCTTGGAATGGGAAAATGTGGCGATACGTGGTGTCGGCAAAGCGACTTCCCTTTTTTCCATCTTTTAGCATGCCATACCGCCTCATTTCTTGGCTGTAAGTCTTGTAAATGATAGTCTTTCCATCCTCGCTTTTATAAAGCACTTCATTGTTCAGTACCTGTGTCATGTTTTGTCATTTGATTTATCTTATATATAAAAACCTGTGGTAGCCAATAAGATATTTCTCAAATAAGACAGAATGAAGACACCGATTTTATATATAAGAGAAAATAAAAAGACTATGCAACAACATAACAACCAGAGCTTTTCATTGAAGATATCTCAGCTAGCCGATCTGAGAATTATGCAGCTACAAATAATATTAGCTAGGCAATTGGGGAAGAAAATATCGAAGAAAAAAGTAATTGATTCGGCCGTAGCGGCTCTTCTAGAGCGTGTGGGCGTGATAATGGAGGAAGATAGCAATGGAATTAAGTAGTTATCAAAATCCAATATGCTATGATATTGAGTCGGATATGTATGAACTTGAAGTTCCGAAGAAATTGATTTTCACTTCTGATAATAAGTTTTTTGAAGTCGTTGTGAGTGACATTATTAGGGAGAAGACCAACAACCTTTTTAGTTGTGTTACTAGTGCAGAGGAATACGACTATGAATGCAGCAATACGTGAAAAATCAGATGCACATCTTCTCTTCATCAATTAAGGTGTTATTGATTTACTATGACCATGAGCTTGCTCTATATGCTACGTTACCTTTAGAAGTTGAAGTTAATGAAGTCGTTCTTGATGCTGCTGTGGTAAAAGTAGATCCCCAAATAAACACAAGGATAAAGTCGTTTGTGGATTGGCAAAAAAATAATCTATTTCTGTTATGAGCTTATGGCTTTAACATAGCTGTATAAAGTTGGCTTGGATATACCCATCATCTGGCAAATCTCTTCTACTGTATGTTGCTTTTCCTGATAAAGCTTTACTGTTAATTTTATTTTGTCATTGTTCATTTTCTTAGGGCGACCACCGACTCTACCTCTTGCTCTTGCTGCTGCAAGACCAGCTTGGGTGCGCTCCTGAATAAGATTCCGCTCGAACTCAGCCATGGAAGCAAATATGTGAAACACTAATTTTCCAGTTGCGGTGGAAGTATCAATGGACTCCTGTAAGCTCTTAAGGCCAATACCTTCTTGCTCAAGGTAGTTCATCCACTCTATCAGGTCTTTCAATGAACGTCCGAGCCTGTCGAGTCTCCAGATCACGAGAGTGTCACCACTTCTCAGTATTTCCTTTACCTTCGTCAATGCTGGTCTTTCAGACACTGTGCCTGAGATTTTGTCGATGAAGATTTTCTCACACCCTACTTGGGTGAGTGAATCATGCTGCAAGTCTGTGTTCTGAAGAACAGTAGAGACCCTGGCGTATCCTATTAACATAAAGAATAAATAAGTTAAATATCTCGTAATTCAAATATAATATTTTACATTGAATACTTTACTAAGTTTCTTTACTTTTTAATTTGCCTGTACGTTCAGCCAAGAGCATTGGAGTTTTAGAGCGTGAACCGTTAAGAAAACATTCGTTTTACTTACGCAGCAAAATATAGATGTTCATAATAAGGTAGGACATCTGGATAGGCACCATTGCCTGTAAAGCTGGCATCTAGCCAATGTTGCAGATCCCTGTAAGGGTATAATCTAATGTGAATACTTTGCATTTTTGATATAGTCAACTTAACGTACAAGACGAAACCTTACAAGCACAGCGTGTGGATGACAGATAAAATATAAGTCACTACTTATTATTAAATAAGCTTAACTTTACGTGTGTTAAGCTTTGGTATCTTACAAGTAACAATTTTATAATGTGCTACCTATGAAAACTATGATGATTGAAGAAGAAAGAATCAAAGCTTTGAAGCGATACGATATATTGGATACGCCACCCGATGGCAGCTTCGACCGTATCACCGCCTTGGCTTCAAAGATGTTCAACATGCCCATTGCGCTTATCACGCTGGTAGACCATGATAGGATTTGGTTTAAGTCTCAGAGCGGGCTGCCTGGCGTGGAGCAGATTGACAGAGTACCAGGACTTTGCGCCTCTGCCATTTTCTCCGAGGACGTCTACCTTGTGGAGAATGCCATCGAAGACCCGAGAACCTTGGAGAACCCCTTGGTGTGCGGTGAGTTCGGGCTTCGCTTCTATGCCGCTGCACCACTGCAAACGCATGATGGCTATAACCTCGGGACACTATGTGTCATAGATAAGAACCAGAGGTATCTGAATAAGGTACAGATGGAAATGCTCAAGGAATTGGCTGGCATCGTAATGGACGAGATGGAGGTGAGGCTGGCTGCCCGCACCTCCCTTGCCAACTGCTTTGAGCGTGTCGCCATTCTTGAAAAGGAGAACAGGGAATTACGCAGCAAGTAGTCTTTTTCTGTCCAAACCCTACGCTGACAATATCAGTATGTAGTTTCGTTACACGATTTCTATAAATGAGGCAGCAGCTTACAAACGCTTTCGGCAAAGTGTTTATCACTATTGCAGTAGACAATGAAAACAGGTGGATACACACCAATTGGGTTGGTTATCTGACGCAGGAGAACATCAGGGCGGGTGCTTTGGCTTATACAAACGCTGTGAAGGAGTATGGGTATAGCTGTGTACTGAACGATACGAGCGAGGTTCTCGGCAGTTGGGACCACTCCCTTGATTGGGTCATAAACGAGTGGGCTGTACAGGCTGCTGCTGCTGGCATAAAGCACTTCGCCCTTATCACCACGCCCGAGTCCTTTGCAGGAGCAACGGCATCCCATTTTTCCTCCAACAACAAAGCTTTCGAGGTCAGGGTGTTTGAGAATAAAACGACCGCCAAGGCGTGGTTGCGACAGCATTCTCTAAAAAAATAGAGGGTTGCATCGGATGCGTAGAAAAATGTACTAATTGAGAATGGAGCAGCAGGTTGAGTTAAAGAAAGTGTTTGGTGATGTGTTTTTCAAAGCCAGGAGAATAGACAATGGTTCTATATTGTACGCTCAGTGGTATGGTGTGCAATCGGTGGAAACAGTCATGCAAGGTGGGTATAAAATGCTGGACATGATAAAGGAAACCCCTTATACCAAGCTGCTGAACAGCAACAAAAATGTGGTCGGCTCCTGGGATATGGCACTGGATTGGGCAGAGAACACGTGGACCCCACAAATGAAAGCAGCAGGCTTACGGTATTTAGCGCAGGTTCTTCCGACCAGTATTTACGCCACTCTTACCATAGAATGCCTGATTCAACGTATCGACAATAATCTGGAGATTAGGCTTTTCGAAGACGAAGCAGAAGCTGAAGCATGGCTGCGCTCCGTTAAATGAGAAAAATCATACCTTAGCTGCGGTACAACTTCGCTACAATTTCTCTATTTCCTCCATCACAACAGAAGCAAGGCTTGCGAGCATCTTCTGGTCTGACTCATAGAACTCCCTCGGCACCCTGTCGCAATACACACAGCGCCTAATTATTGGCTATATCAGTTCAGAAAATCTACCTGTATCTGCACCCTTTCCTCGTCTGGTGCTGTCAGGCGTGTTACAGATACAATGTCGCTCTCGTTGTAGTATTTTGCAACCCCTTTGATAATGCCAACGGCAACACCTGACATTCTGCGTTTGGAGTAATAATCGACTATAAGCTGTTTGTTGCCTTTCTTAGTCACCAATAGCATTGGAGGGTTTGTCCTGTCATCCATTTTCTTTACTGCGCCATGCATGGATGTTTCTGTGTGCAACAGCATGTCGTAGGTGCGCCAATTCGGGTTAACATATTTTTTGTATACCAGGAGCAGGTCTGGTACCAAGTACTCGCCAAACTGCTCCATCAGGTCATGCATCGGAATGCCTGTCGCTTCGGAAGCCTTGCTAACGATGGCAAAGAGTTCCCTGGTGGGATACATCTCGTTCATCTGGTAGGTTGTGCCTTCCAGACCTGTTGAATGGAGTAGTTTTACCCAGGTACTGTAATCATATTTGTTTTCTACAAAACGCTTGAGCAGAGCGAATATAGAGCCATGCATCTTGTCTTCTTTAATTATGTCGTTAGCCATTCGGTGAGTAGTGTTGTTTGTACTTTGAACATTGTGGGGCGACATCAAACCAAGGGGGAATGAAGCCGAGCCATCGGCAGGACATCACTCTTTAACCACTCCAGGGCGGCACCGACTTCGATGAAACGCTGGACTTCAACCGAAGGAGTCATGTTGTTCAGAAGATTCAAAACGATTTTCTCCCTTTTCGAGTCGGGTGTGACAATCCGTGCTATTTTCTGGACTCGGGTTGTCATCAGGTTTCGGTAGAACTCAGAGATAATGCATGCATAGCTGTCCTCGTCCACCCAGATGTTTGTCTGCCTTGCATCCAGCAGAATACGCTTCACATCGTAGTTGCGCACATGCTCCACTATGACTGCCAGGCTTCGCTTCATCTCGGGCATGACAACATCATCCACGTTTGGCATCTCAAAGGAGAGAATGTCGGATGCTGGCTCGTAGTTCAACGTCAGGAAGCCATTCTTGTATATCACCATTCTCTTTAATCCATAATTATGTGAAGCACCACTCTATACGTGTTATAGGGCGTAAACCTCACTATTCCAATGCTGATTATTTAATTTAACAAGAAATTGAAAGCCGATTCAGAAGCTCAATCTCTTGCAGCCAACCACGCTAAAGCATCTGCCTTGCAGGTGAAATTTTGCAGTTTAAACGGCAAGTTGAGCGATGTGGAAATTTGGCTGATGTTGTTCTGCGCTGTCGTTTCAACGGTGGTGCTTTGCGACTGAACCCGTGCCAGCTTCGTCAGCCTTGTTTTAGCCAGTCCAGCAGCCAGGTGCATGCTAATCTCTGCGCTTCTCTCCTTGCTGACCAGTATAGAAGTCCTGCTCGAGTCCAGCAGCAGTTTGCTTATATCGTAGTTTTTGATGATTTCAACCATAGCGTCTATTGTGTGCTTTATCTCTGGCAGCAGATAATCATGCAAATCAGGATAGGCAGCTTCCAGAATGTCAGTGGCTGGTTCGTAGTTCAGTTCGACAATGCTATTACGGAGCAGTATCATTTTAAAAAACGTAAAAGAGTAAATACTTTTTAAACATAATGATATTTAAAAACAATTAACTGAATGCGTTCAGCCAGGCTTTTGCAGTGCCGACTTCTTGGAAAGTGGTGGCTACCACGCCTTTTACACCAAATTTCAGGGTTAGGTCAGCGGAGAGCTTACTGTACACGTTGGGGGAATAGACCCATGCGAAGAATCGACACCCTGCCTCATGCATGCGGGGGAACCAGTCCCGTGCGACCCATTCGGATGCGTCAGACCAGATGCTGGTCACATGGGTGTTGTCGTTCAGCACTTTGTTGCACTTCTGCTGCCTGAGATGATACAAAATCTTCTCACACCCATCCATCACGCTCTCCTTCGTCTGCTCGCCAGTCCAGTCAGCGTAGAGAATATCTTCCAAAACATCGTAGGTAATAGTAATGTGCTGCTCAGACGTCAGTTGCCTTCCAATCATTGAAATAATGTTACTATGGTAGAAATCAGCTAACGCATACGTCAACTAAACCTCAAATGTAACGGTTTAATGCTATTAATTTTACTCAAACGAAGTAAGTCCACATCAAAAGTGGTGAGGGTAATGAATTAGCATGAGAAAATGGTAAATATTAGTACAAATCTATTGCTTACTGGCGTAATTACTTATGATGTGCGTTTCCGTTGACTTAATCAGTATTTTTTACATTTAATTAAAAGCTTGCTTGCTAATATTCAGCAAGTTTTTCCATTCCCCAGACTCAGCGTAATGTTTTATCATTCTGTTTCGCTCAAACAGCAGTTGGGTCATGTACTTCTTAAGAAACAGCTTGTCTGCCACTATGCCTAACATGCCGAGCGGGGAGGTGTAATCAAACACATCTCGCATCAACGTGATACCGTTTCCAGACTCTTGGAAGTGGTGTTCATGTTTGAAACGCTTGAAAGCACCTATTACCATTTCATCGGCAAAATAGTAAGGTCGTTCATATTCAGTGATTCTGGTCGAAAGTTGCTGCCAGACTCCAAAATGTTTTGCTCGCCACGTTACGCATTCACCGAGTCCAATTAGCCCCGAGGTAACACCTGCAATTGCACGCTCACCAGTATGCTCGGTTGAGATAACATGCAAGTCTATACTTCTGGATAAGTCAAAGCAGACTTCTACAGGTGCGTGGATGATTGTTTCGAGGCTTATAGTGGGCATAATAAGTCCGCAGGACTATGATGTGGTTGCAGTTCTTTCCACTTCATTTCTGATATGGGTAACCTTAACTGCCTTGTATTTATTAAATTCGTTAACGCTTACGCTACCCATCATCTCCATCAGAGCCTTATCTGAGATTCCTCGTGCGCTCATGTTCGTAACCCAGCTTCGCCTACAGCAATGGGATGTAAACAGGTTATGCTTATATTCCAAGCTGCTTCCATCCTTTACGAGTTTACCCCAACGGTATTTGGGAACTTGAATTTTCCGACTGTTAATCTTGTGCTTCTTGAAAAGTGTTTCTAAGATTTTCTTTATCTGCTTGTTATAGGTTTGTTCTGAGCAGAGGTTCAAGTTCCAGTTGTATTTCTCACCAATAGCTACGATTCTATCATCTAATGTGGTGTCTACTTTGAAGTTGCCTTTGTTCTTCATGGTGCGACCTCGGAGGAAACCGTTATCTTCGAGAACTACCCCCTCCGTGTTTTTAATATCTGATATTCGAAGCGAAGTAAGACAACCAAAGACTGTTAGGTCTCTGTATTTTTCTTGACGAGTAGGTAGTTCCTCATCCCATAGCAAGTCGATTTCCTTGGGAGAGAGAGAAATGATAAGCTTCTCTTCATTTAATACCTTCCAATGCTTTATAAATCGGGTATCCACTTGGATTCTCTTCTCATTTGCTGCCCAGTGAAAGAAAGTTTTACACTTTTTTACCTGTCCTCCAAAGCTGTTGTCGGTCATTCGGTGCTTACCTTGTGGGTTCATTAGATAATCACCATAGGATTTGTAGACCGACCTATCCAATTGGGAAAAAGTAAGGGGTATCTCTAATTTTGAAAAGTAGCTGGAATTCGACCAGCTTATAAAGTTTTTAGCCCAACTTCGCCATCCTTTCTTTGTGCCATCGTTATGGATGTTTTTTTCTTCAGCAGAAGCATCTACCCAACAGCCAGCTTTTTCAATGATAAATTCTTTCAATAAATCCATAAACAGGGCTGCGTCCTCCGAGTAGGAGCTACCGATGTCATAACCATACTCTTCCGCTTCTCGCCAGATTTGCTTTTTCTGGTTCAGAATTTCCTGCCTTTCCAATTCTATCTCACCAAGTGCCAAATCAGCATCTACCAGCTCTAATTTTGCAACGGCACTTAAACCCCTATTCATAGTCGCTTTCTGATTTAGCCTTACTAAATCCTGTTTGCGCCTGAGTAAAAGGTTGTCGTATTCCTCAGCAACAAGGTCAGGGTAAGGCTCAATGCTGTTCTCCATTAGGAATTTAGCTACGGTGTGCAAATCATTTTTTAAGTCCCTAATTTTTTCATTTATATCTATGGCTCTTGGGTGATTGAGTTTAACCACCTCAGATTTGATGCTCCATTCCGATACAGATACCGATTCTTTGAGTGGAAAAGGTTTCTTTTTCCTGTCGTAAACATAAAGCACATTCAATGCACCGCCCGTTTTAGTTGGGTTTAAACGCATAAAAGTTGATGTGCTTGGATTTTTCATAAATTACTACCTGTGTAAGCTTTTGATTTCAAAGCTAATAAAAAGCTTTAACATGTAGAACAACGTGTAGAACAGAAGATAAAAAAAGGGCTTTAAATACTATGTGGGGGCTTTTAGACAACGTGTTTGTGATCCAAACGGGATCACTTCAGTATCAAAAATACCCTCTTTGCATAAAGCAGAGAGGGTATTTTGTTTTACAGCCAGCAAATTAAGTAACCACCAACATGTGGGCTATACCTCAAATGTAGTTATACCCTATTGATATGCCCTCCCCAAACTCAGCATCGCGTTACAGACTGCTCTCAATGCGTATGCCGCAGCTGCTACACAGGCTCTGGCACATCTCTATCTGATCCTGCACCCCGGCCTGGCCCAGAACTGTGGCGAGCGGCCTGCGCATGATGTGCGAAAAACCATCCATTGCAACAAGCGTAGACGAGTGCACTTGCAGGCAGGTGCTCTACCTGGCTGAATATAATCGTGTTGGCCTCGAAAGGATACTATATGCTGCGACCTGTACTCGTGCTTTGTGTGTTATTATGCCTGTCAGTTTCGGTGGCCTTGGGCCAGAGCGCGGGAGTGCTGCAAGGGCAGGTGCAGACCTTGCAGAGGGAGGCTATACCCGGAGCCTCAGTGGCGCTGCTCAACACCATGTGGGGCGCCACCTCCGATAGCGAGGGGCATTTTCGCATCACAAATATTCCGCCAGGCCAGTATACCATCAAAGTAAGCGCGTTAGGCTATGCCGCCATCACCCTAAACGTGCTGCTGGATGAGGCGGAGGCGGAGGTGCAAGTACAACTCGCAGAGGCAAGCACGCAGCTGGGGCAGGTAACGGTTACGGCCCAGAAGCGGGAAGAGGATCCCCAGCATCTTCCTTTCAGTATAGCCACTTTGTCTGCCGAAGAGGTGCAGGCCTACCGGCTCTGGGACATCCGGGAGCTGACCGCCATAGTGCCCAATCTCTACGCCGCCGATCCCGGCGACAACCGGAACGTCACCTCCATCCGGGGCATTGCCACCACCTCCTACGATCCAGCGGTAGCCACCTACATCGACGGCGTGAACCAATTCAACCTGGATACCTACATGCCCGAGTTGCTGGACATTGAGCGGGTGGAGGTGCTGCGCGGCCCGCAGGGTACCCTCTACGGCCGCAACGCCATGGGCGGCGTCATCAACATCATCA
>FPIC01003422.1_pt1 | contig 13991 bp, 14 predicted proteins | sample 1504481 | NCBI WGS metagenome assembly FPIC01 (sample SAMEA4475357, study PRJEB15587) | soil metagenome | biome: Soil; feature: Field | place: India | collected 2015-03-11 | depth 0 m
CATCCCCACACCCACACAGCCCGTGCCCACCCCAACCACGATGGTCTATCCTCCGGCGCCTGGTTCAACTCCGGCGGTGGACCCGCCGCCGAATCCATTCGATGAAACGCCTGATCTCCTCCCCGTGACCGGCATCGCCTCTCGGGGGCCATCGGGATGGAGCCTTTTCCTCGCCCGTTTGAGCGTGTTCTTTTTCGGACTTGGGCTGGCCGCTCATATCGTGCTGACCCGGCGCTTCGATAATCCATGAAACACAACGGGCGTGTGGGAGGAAGCGGACTCACACGCCGGTTGGGTTAGGAGAGGAAAACAGGGACGGTGGGCCAGCCACCCCGCGATTCGCTCGCCGTCCCCTCTCCTGAGCAGGCAAATCCATCAACCGGGATAACGTTCATGGCTCGGATTCATAGCGACCGTTCGCATCGATCCTCATCGTTTCCATTGCTCAGGAGCATCGGAATGCTTCTGCTCCCGTTCTGGCTCACCGGGACGATCCTCAAGATCCATCCAATCCTGGTGAGCGAGCTCCAAGTTGCCCCATCGGAGGCCGCGCTTTCCTCCCAACCCGCCGGGTTGGGAATTCCCCAGCCGAGGGAGCAACCGGAACAGGCGCCCGCCCTCGAACCGAAGCCGCTCGAGGGCAATCCCCAGCTCACCCCCACACCCATTCAGAAGTGGATTCCCCAGCGAATCGTGATTCCAGCGATCGGCCTGGATGCCCCGGTGGTCCCGGTTGGCTTTCGAGAAGTCCGAATGGGAAACCGGACCGTCCGGGCGTGGGAGACCCCGAATTTCTTTGCGGCGGGGTGGCATCGGACCTCCGCCCCGCTGGGGATGCCGGGGAACACCGTGCTGAACGGCCATCATAATGTATATGGGGAAGTGTTCCGCGATCTCGTCCGCCTGAAGCCAGGCGATCGGATCCTGGTATACTCCGGGGATCGTGTGTTCACCTACGAGGTGCGCGAAAAACATATCATCCCAGAACGCGGCCGTCCGCTTCGGGAGCGGCTGGCCAACGCCCGTTGGATCCAACCCACGGAAGATGAGCGGTTGACATTGATCACTTGCTGGCCCTACACCAGCAACACCCACCGGCTGATCCTGGTCGCCCGACCGATCTCCCCCCCGGAGAGCCCACACAATCGCTCAGAGTAATTCAACGACGGCATGCACAATTCCGGTCACCCTGGGCTCGCCCTCTCTATGGATTCCCCGCGGCGTGCGCAACCCCCATGGACTCCAGGCCCGCCCGGATCGACTCCAGCATCCGGCCCTTCACCGCCCGAACCGCGGCGCGGATCGCGTTCTTCACAGCTTTCGCGTCCGAGCGCCCGTGCCCGATCACGACCACGCCATCCACCCCCAACAAAGGCGCTCCCCCATACTCTCGATAATCCAAGCGCTGCAAGATCCGCCGAAGGCTAGGAAGTAGGCACAGCAACCCAGGCGCCGCCAGGAGCAGGCCCGGCAACGCCAGCGCCAGCCCCAGCCGATCCGCCCATCCATCGGTGAGCTGTGCCTTCGAGAAACGGAGTATGAAAGACACGGAGCCCTCCAAATGCTTGACCACCACGTTCCCTGTGAAGCCATCAGTTACCACGACCTCCGCCACCCCTCGCGCCAGGTCCTTTCCCTCCACGTTTCCGATGAAATTCAGACCGCTGGCTTGAAGCAGGCGATAAGCCTCCTGAACCAGGATAGACCCTTTGCCGGGCTCCTCGCCGTTGGAGAGAAGCCCCACCCGCGGGTTCGGCCAGCCCAGGACTCGCTCCGCGTAAACCGCCCCCATCACAGCGAACTGCAGCAGATGCCACGGCTTCGGATCCGTGTTCGCACCGATGTCCAAGAGCAGACAGTGCCCACGGATTGTGGGATAAATCGAAGCCAGCGCCGGGCGATCGATGCCGGGGATCCGGCCGAGGTGGAAGAGGGCCGCGGCCATCACTGCCCCGGTGTTCCCCATGGAAACCACAGCGTCCGCTTCGCCAGATCGCACCAGGCGCATTGCCACCACGATCGAGGAATCCTTTTTGGTTTTCACCGCAATCGTACGCTCATGCATCTCCACGACCTGGGCCGCGTGAACAATGGAGAACGAGGAGCCCGTCCAGCGATGGCGGGCCAACTCGGCCCGGATCCTCTCCTCTTGACCGACCAGGATCAGATGGAGGTCGGGGATCTCCCGCAGCGCTCGAACAGCCCCTTCCACGGTTACCCGGGGGGCGTAATCTCCTCCCATGACATCCAAAGCGATTCGCACTGGCATCGATGTTGCGCTCCCTATGGAATCTGTGTTAGGAAGAAGGGGGTAGAGGCAGCGAATCCGCCCCTACCCCCTTTCCAGCAGTATCGGCGTTACCGATCCCGAACAGCCCTTCGCTCACAACTCTTTCAGCAACCGCTCCACGGCGGTATGCAGATCGATCTCCCGACGGATCACTTGTTCCACCAACCCATCCAAACGAGCCCGCCCGACTTGATGGACGACCCGGGCCCACAGGCGCTCCCGGGCGAGGGCTGCCAGCTCCTCCGCGATCCGCCGCCGCCGCCGGGCCTCCCCTTCCCCGCTCTCCTCTAGATAGATCCGATGGCGCTCGATCGCTTCCACCAGCTCCGGGATCCCCTGGCCGGCGGTCGCCACCGTTTGGAGGATCGGAGGCAACCAGCCCTCCCGAGATGGCTCCACTTGTTGGATGGTCATCGCCCGGCCATGGTGGCGGACCACCGCGGATTGGCCCAGGGAAAGCATCGACCGCAGGATGTGCAGGGTGGCCGCGGCGCCCTCTCGATCCGCTTTATTCACCACCAGGATGTCCGCGATCTCCAGGATCCCCGCCTTGATCGCCTGGATATCGTCCCCCAGGCCGGGGGCCTGGACCACAATCACCGTATCCGCCGCTTGGGCGATGTCCACCTCGACCTGCCCGGCCCCCACCGTCTCCACCAGAATCCGCTGGAATCCAACGGCATCCAGCGCGCGGACCACCTCCCGGGTGGCGTGGGCCAGACCGCCCAGACGGCCCCGGGTGGCCATGCTGCGGATGAACACCCCGGGGTCCCCGGCCACGTCCTGCATCCGGATGCGATCGCCCAGCAATGCGCCGCCCGTGAAGGGGCTGCTGGGATCCACCGCCACGATGCCCACCGTCTCCCCACGCTCCCGGTATGCCCGCGCCAAGGCGTTGACCAAAGTGCTCTTTCCGGAACCCGGAGGGCCAGTGATCCCGATGACGTAGGCATTTCCTGTGTATGGGAAGAGATGGGCGCTTAATCGGGTTGCGACCTCGCCGTCGTTCTCCAACAAAGAGACCAAGCGGGCGAGCGCCCGCCGGTCGCCCGCCCGGGCCCGCTCGAAGAGAGCGATCGGATCTTGCATCAAGAGCGTTCCTCCCCGATGAGTAAGTTCAGGAGGCCACCGGCTCCCCAGCCGCTCGAAGATCCTCCGGCCGGATGCCGAAGTGATCGCAGATGAATCGTATGATGCTCTCCGTGCTGGCTCCAGGCCCGAAAACCTCCCGGATCCCTGCCGCCTTCAGGGCAGGGACATCTTCCTCCGGGATGATCCCTCCAGCGATCACCAGCACATCGTCCAAGCCCCGCTTCCGGAGCTCCTCCACCACGCGAGGAAGCAACGTCATATGAGCGCCGGAGAGGATCGAGAGGCCGACCACATCCACGTCTTCCTGCAGCGCCGCCTCGGCGATCATCTCAGGGGTCTGCCGCAGGCCCGTGTAGATCACCTCAAACCCCGCATCCCGAAGGGCGCGGGCGATCACCTTGGCGCCGCGATCATGGCCGTCCAGCCCCGGCTTCGCAATGAGCACGCGGATCTTACGACCCATAACGGACCTCACCGGATGGGATCGATCGAGCGTTCGCTTTTATTTTACGAGCGGCGGCCCAGAAAGCCCACCTTCACGTGGAGAATTGGGGAGCAAGCTGGGCACCAAGGCGACCGACTTGCCCCTAAACCTTGCAATCCAAGTAGATGCGGAGATGGAGGATCCAGAACGGCGGGGCCCTCCCACCAGCGGTGGATCAAGGCTCTCTCTTCCCCTATCATGGTTCACCCGCGAATGAGCCGTCACGTTGCATCTCCCTCTTGACAGCCCCTTCAATTCTGAGTAAAATGATTGTGAAAACGATTTCTCAAATTATTCACATTTTAAACAGGAAATTATTGATATATTTATCCGTTTAAATTGACTATGATTTTCTAAATTATAACACAACCTGAATATTTTCGTTCAATAATTCCGGAATGAAAAACACGACATTGAAATCGATTGCACAACGAGCGGGTGTTTCAGTCGCCACCGTTTCCCGGGCCCTGAGTGGACGAGGACGGGTAGATCCAGCGACCCGGGAACGGATCCTCCGGATCGCTGAGGAGCTGGGCTATGCGCCGGACATGGCCGCCCGGAGCCTGGTTTTGCGCCGTACAGAAAACATCGGGTTCCTGATCCACGCGATCCAATCCCTCTCCCCCCATACCTTCTACGGCGAGATCCTGACGGCCGTTGAGCGGGAGCTGCGTCGGCACCGGTATCACCTCCATTTCGCTATGGTCGAAGATGAGACCTTGCCCCCTTTGATTAAGGAGAACCGCGTTGATGGTCTGCTCCTAGTGGGATGTGATCTCCCCCCTACCCTGATTCAATCCCTAAAGGAGCGAGGCATCCCCTTAGTACTGGTCGATAACCATCTCCCGGGAGTGGATAGCGTCTTCACGGACAACATCGGTGGGGCGTTTCAGGCTACCGCTCATTTGATCCGCTTGGGGCATCGACGGATCGCTTTCGTCACAGAGACCATGGACAACCTGAGCTTCCGGGAGCGATTCGAGGGCTATCGCCAGGCCCTCGAGGCCCACCACCTCATGTTCGATCCGGAGCTGGTGGCGGAGGGCGAGCGAGGTTTCGAAGGAGGGTTCGTCGCGATGAATCGATTGTTGGAGCGCGCCCGGCCCACCGCCGTGGTCGCCGCCAATGATCCAACGGCTGCTAGCGCGATGCGCGCGATCCGGGCGCACGGCTTACAGATCCCCGAGGACATCGCGGTGGTTGGCTTCGACGACGACCCTCTGGCTGTGCACACCGATCCGCCATTGACCACCATGCAGGTCTTCCGATCCAAGATGGCCGCTTTGGCCGTCGCGCGGCTGCTGGACCTCATGCAGAACCCCGAGCAGCCTGCCTTGCACATCCGGATCGAAACGCAATTGATCGTGCGGCAATCGTGTGGGAGCCCCCTAACCCCATCCGAATGAGAGGAGGTTCGCCATGTCCCGAGGATCCGGTATGATGCTGCGTCTCTTCCTCGCGCTGGCGGCGCTGGCCTTGATGCTGGGCGCCTGCGCTCCAACGCCCACTCCGTCTCCCGCCCCAGCGGCCTCCCCAACCCCCATCGTGGTCGAAAAAGTGGTCACCCCCACCCCAGTCCCCCGACCGAAGGAGTTCGTGCTGGGAACCAGTTGGGAGGTCCCGCCCGCCTACCATGGCAACCCCTTTGCGCCCGGCGGCGTCGGTGGGGCGTGGTGGTTCGTCTTCCAGCCGCTGCTGATCTACGTCCCCGGCACTGGCGAGGCGATCCCCAGCCTGGCGGAATCCTTTGAGGAAACCCCCGAGCGCATCACTTTCCGGCTGCGCCAGACCGGCTGGTCGGATGGGACCCCCTTCACCAGCAAAGATGTGTGGGCCTCCTTTATCCTCATGAAGCTGATGTGGAACTGGCCTGGTGAAGTGGATCGGGTGGAGACCCCTGACGACCGGACGGCGGTCATCGTCTGGAAGCAGCCCTTGGCGAACCCGAAGGCCCTCATCAGCAGCGCCCCGATCCTAGTCAACGTGACCGCCTATGGGAAGTTCGCTGAGGAAGCCGCCAAGTGGCTGGGCCAGACCGGCCCGGAGGCCGAGGAAGCCCTGAATAAGGTCCGTCAAGAGGTCTCTAATTTCAAGCCCGAGAAACCGATCGCCATCGGCCCCTTCCAGGTGGAGAGCGTCAGCGCTTCGGAGATGATCCTGGTGAAGAACCCTCATCACTACGCGGCGCAGACCATTGGCATCGACCGCATCCGCTTCCTGCGCTGGACCTCCAACGAGGTGATGTGGGCATTCCACCTGGCCGGGGAGCTGGACGCCAGCCACGCCGCCGCGCCGAAGGACGTCGCCGACCAGATCCTGCAGCGCCAGCCTCAGACGCGCCTCCGCTTGGTCACGGATCTTTCGGAGTTCGCCTTGCTCTTCAACCTCCGCAAGGCACCCTTCAACGATGTGCGCTTCCGCCAGGCCATCGCCTATTTCATCGACCGCGACAAGGTTCGGGAGGTAGCCTATTTCGCTGGATTGACCTCCGCCCCGTATTCCCACGGTGTCCTCAAGTCCTTTGAGGAGCAGTGGCTGGGGAAGGACTTCCTGGGATCCCTCACCGCCTATAACTTCGACCCGGCGAAGGGGGAAGCGCTGCTGACGGAGCTGGGCTGGCGGAAGGGGCCGGACGGCAAGTGGCGGGATCCGGCCGGTCGGACCCCGGAGTTTGAGATCCTGGCCCAGGCGGGCGCCACCGACTGGGTGTTGGCCGCGGAGGCCATCGCCACCCAACTGAACAACCAGGGCTTCCAGGTCCGGACCCGGGCGGTCGAGCCCGGCGTCTATCCCACCACCCTCCGGGGCGGCCAGTTCGATATGGCGATCCAATTCGGCAGCGCGTGGTGGGGCACCGCCCACCCGCACACCGGTTATTACCGCCTCTACCTGGGGGAGGCCGCCGAGTTCACTGGGGCGAAGGACCTCATGAAGGCCGTGAAGGGGCCTCAAGGGGAGGATGTGGACATCGCCCAGGCGCTGGACAACTTGCTAAAGGAGCCGGATCCGGAGCGCCAGAAGGCGATTGTCCGCCAGCTGGCCTGGATCACCAATGAGAACCTGCCGGTCCTCAGCCTGCTGGAGAAGCGGCTGATGATCTTCCACGTGGATGGCGTGCGGGTGACCGGGTGGCCAGCGGAGAACGATCCGCTATGGACGGTGGCGCCCGGCGCGATCGAGCGGTTCTATGCCCACCTGCTCATCCAAGGCATCTTGAAACCCGCTCGATAGCGCCGGAATCCGGCCCGCCATGAGGCCTGTGGGGTTGGGGAGGCGGGCTCGAAAGGCCTCCCCAACCCCACAGCGCAGTGCTACCATAGTCAAAACCCACGGCGGATTCTTGAGAAGAGGATCCCTTCAGAATGCGATGGCTCCAGCGGGTGTTCTTGGCGTTTTTCACCATCTGGCTGGTCGCCACCCTCACCTTCGTGGTGGTGGAAAAGGCGCCCGGGGATATCTTTTATCTGATGGCCCAGGAGATCGCCCAGGCCCGCGGGGTCTCGATCGAGGTGGCCTACGCCCAGGTGCGCAGCATGGTCGGTTACGATCCGACCCGCCCGCTTCTGGACCGCTATTTGGAATGGCTCGGGGAGCTCCTGCGCGGGAACCTGGGGTTTTCCTACTTCTATCGGATCTCCGTCAATCAGATCCTCGTGCAGGCCCTGCCCTGGACCGTGTTCGTCCTCTCAACCGCCCTCCTCCTGAGTTTCGGGATCGGCGTCTTGCTCGGGCTCGTGATCGCGGTTCGCCGGCGCACCTGGCTGGATCCCCTGATCACCAGCTACGCCTCCCTCACCGACGCCACGCCGGATTATCTGACCGCCCTTCTTCTGCTCATTGTCTTCGCCCTTAATTTGAAATGGTTTCCGTCCAAAGGGGCTTATGACAGCAGCCTGACCCCCGGATTCAATCTTCCCTTTATCCTCAGCGTGTTCCATCACGCCGCGTTGCCGATCTTGGCTTACACCCTGGAGAGCGTCGGGGCCTGGGCCCTGGCGATGAAGGGAAGCGCCATCTCGGTTTTGGGCGAGGACTTCATCGCCTTCGCCCGAGCCCGGGGTCTAAAGGAGCGCCGCATCCTCACCCACTACCTCGGCCGCAACGCCATCCTGCCGCTGGTCACCGGTCTCGCCCTGGCTTTGGGAGGGATGTTCGGGGGCTCCGTCCTGATCGAAACCGTCTTCCACTACCCCGGGATCGGCTGGTTCTTCAAGTTCGCCCTTGATCATCGGGACTACGGCATGATGCGGGGGCTGCTGATCCTCACCACGGTGGCCATTGTGATGGCCAATTTGATCACCGACCTGGTTTACCCGTTGTTGGATCCGCGCATCCGGATGGAGGATTGAGGTGGGCGCGTTCATCGTTGACCTGCTGAGCACGCTGCGGGGGAATCGACGAGCAGCCATCGGCAGCTTGATCCTAGCCAGTTACTTGCTGATGGCCCTCATCGGGCCAGCGCTCGTCCCCCTGGACACCACGATGAGGTACGCGGAGCGTTTCCAGCCCCCTTCCCTCGCCCATCCGCTGGGCACAGATTACGCCGGCCGGGATGTGCTGGCCCAGATCGTCCATGGCTCCCGGGATGTGTTGGCCATCGCGATCCTCACCGCCCTCTTCACCACGACCCTGGCGGTGGGCGTCGGCGCCCTCGCCGGCTACTCCGGCGGCGCAGCAGACGCGTTCCTGATGCTGCTGACGAACATCCAGCTCACCGTGCCCGCCGTGCCGGTTTACCTGTTGATCGGCTCCGTGTTCCAGGTGCGGGATCCGGTGGGGTTTGCAGCGCTGATCAGTCTATGGATGTGGGGGCCGCTGGCCCGCGCTGTCCGCTCCCAGATCCTCTCGCTCAAAGAGCGGGAGTTCATCGAAGCCGCCCGTGTCCTGGGCCTGGGAACGGCTCATATCGTGCTGCGGGAGCTGTTCCCCAACCTGACCCCCTTCGTGGTCATCCACTTCATCCGGATCATGCGAGATGCCATCACGGCCAGCGTCGGGCTGATCTTCCTGGGGCTCGCTCCCTTCTCCCCCACCAACTGGGGCACGATGCTCAACCTGGCGGTGTTCCAGACCGGCGCGATTTACATCCCCAACGCCCTGCACTATGTGATCGCGCCGATGGCGATGATCGTCCTCTTCCAGCTGGGGGCCATCTTCTTCGCCCACGGGTTAGATGAAATCCTGAACCCTCGTCTCCAAGCGCCAGCATGAAGCCGCTATTACAGGTTCGCGATTTACAGGTCACCTTCGACCTCGGGCGGCATGGACGCCTGGTGGCCGTGGACAATGTGTCGTTTGACCTAGGGCGTGGGGAGTTCGTCGCCCTGGTCGGGGAGAGCGGGAGCGGCAAGAGCACCACCGCCCTCGCCTTGATCCGCCTGGTCCCGCCGCCCGGCTTCATCTCTAGCGGCCGTCTGCTGTGGTGGGAGGATGACGGCATGGAACCGGTGGATCTCCTCCAGCTCAGCCCTTCTCAGATGCGGGCGCGCCGCTGGCGGGATATCGCGATCATCTTCCAGGGCGCCCAGAACGCCCTCAACCCGGTGATGCGCATTGCGGAGCAGATGATCGAGACGGTTCGGGCGCATCACCCCATGCCCCGCGGCGAGATCCTCGAACGGGCTGCTCAGTGCCTGCGCATGGTCCGCCTGGAACCCTCTCGGGTGCTCCGGGCTTACCCCCATGAGCTCAGCGGGGGGATGCGCCAGCGGGTGCTGATCGCGATGAGCCTGTTGATGACCCCTCATCTGTTGATCCTGGATGAGCCCACCACGGCGCTGGACGTGATCACCCAGGCCCACATCCTGGAGATCCTGAGCGAGATCCAGGAGAAACTGGGGTTGACCATGCTCCTGCTCACCCACGATCTGGCCGTGGTGGCGAAGACGGCTCGTCGGGTTTTAATCATGTACGCGGGCCGGATCGTGGAGGAGGCGCCTACGGAGGCCCTTTTCGAGACGCCATACCACCCTTACACCCGGGGTCTCCTTCAAGCAGTGCCGACGCTGCGGGGAGATCTAACCGGGAAGCGCCCGATCCCAGGTGTGCCCCCTGATCTGCGGCGCCCGCCCCCGGGCTGCCGCTTCCATCCCCGCTGCCCATACGCCGATGAGGTCTGCCGTCAGCTGGAACCGGCCCTCGAGGATGTGGGCGGCCGTCGGGTGGCCTGCCACCACTGGCAGCGCGTTCTCATGGAAGCCTCGATCCAGGAGCTGCGCCCATGAAGCGTGACTTGATCACCGTGGAGGAAGTATCTATGATCTTCAGCCGGGGATGGCTCTCCCGGGAACGGGTCGAGGCCGTGGCGGGGGTGTCGCTGACGATCCCCGAAGGAGGGATCCTGGCCCTGGTGGGGGAGACAGGGAGCGGGAAGACCACCTTGGGCAAGCTGGTGGCGGGCCTGTATCGACCGACCCGGGGGCGCGTTCTCTTCCAGGGGCAGGAGCTTTGGGCCATGGACCGCCGCGCCTTCCTCGAATACCGACGGGCTGTCCAGCTGGTCCATCAGGATGCCTTCGCTGCCCTGAATCCAGTTCGTACCGTTTATCAGTCCTTGAAGGCCCCTTTACTTCACCACCGGATCGCCCGGAACGACCGGGAGGCCCGGGAACAGGCCGCAAGGCTCTTGGAGCAGGTCGGGTTGACACCTCCGGAGCTGTTCCTGGACAAATACCCACACCAACTGAGCGGGGGGCAGCGCCAGCGTGTGCTCCTCGCCCGGGCGCTCACCGTGCAACCTCGCCTGATCGTGGCCGACGAGCCGGTCTCGATGGTGGATGTCTCCCTGCGACTCTCCCTTCTCCAGTTGCTGCGCGAGCTGAACCGCAGTCTCGGGATCGCGATCCTCTACATCACCCATGACCTGGCCACCGCCCGATACCTGGCGGAGGAAGGGCAAGTGGCTGTGATGTATCTGGGGAAAATTGTGGAATATGGCGCCTTCCGGGAAGTGCTGGGAGATCCCCGCCATCCCTATTTGCAAGCCCTTCTTTCGGCGGTCCCCGTGCCGGACCCCCGGGTTGCGCGGGCGATCCGCCCCATCGCGCTCCGGGAGATCGATCCACCGGATCCACGGCGTCCGCCCCCCGGATGTCGCTTCCACCCGCGCTGCCCTTATGCGCAACCGATATGCCGGGAAATCCCGCCGGCTTTGGAAGGTACACCGAATCATCAGGTGGCCTGTCATTTTTCCCGGGAGATTCCTCCATGGCGCCCGCCCTCGGCCGTCTCGCCTTCACTATGGGCTTGACCCTGTTCCTGCTGGCTCTTATTACCCTTCCCTTCCTGCCGCCCGGATCCCCCGCCTTTGTGGCGGATGTCCTGGCCCTGCTGATCAGCGGGGGATTCCTGGCGCTTTTGATCTGGTCCATCCGGCGGGAGGTCGCCCGCCGCATGCCATCCCAACCTGTTCACGAGGAGGACGACGATGCTTCGTCTCACCCGCCATCCTGAACCCATCTTGAAGCCCTTGTCACACCATCCATGGGAATCACGCTATGTCTTTAACGCCGGCGTCGTCTACCACAACGGCCTCGTTCACATGCTCTATCGGGCCATGGGCGAGGACATGAGCTCCCGATTGGGTTACGCGGTCAGCCCCGATGGCCTGACCTTTTACCGGCTGGACCGGCCCGTCCTCAGCCCGACCTCCCCGTGGGAAGCCAGAGGGGTGGAGGATCCCCGTATTACCCTCTTGGAGGGGAGATTTTACGTCGTCTACACCGCCTACTCCGGCTCCAACGTCCGGGTCTCCATGGCCTCCACAATGAACTTCATCACTTGGACGCATCACGGCATCTTGCTCCCGGATGAGGACAATAAAGATGCGGCCCTCTTCCCGGAGCGGATCAACGGACGGTACGCCATGCTTCACCGGAGACCGCCGGACATCTGGCTGGCCTATTCGGAAGATCTGACCCACTGGACCGATCACCAGGTCATTATGCGGCCCCGACCGGGCACATGGGAATCCTGGAAGATCGGGGCCGGCGCGCCGCCGATCAAGACCGAATGGGGGTGGCTGCTCTTCTACCACGGTGTGGACCACCATAAGGTTTACCGGCTGGGGGTTGCCCTCTTGGACCTGGAGGACCCCACCCGGGTGATCCGGCGGCAGGAAGCCCCCATCCTCTCCCCGGAGGCTCCCTGGGAGCGGGAGGGACAGGTCCCAAATGTGGTCTTCACCTGCGGAGCGGTGGAGATCGATGGAACCTATTATGTTTACTACGGCGGCGCCGATACTGTGATCGGTGTAGCCACCGTCCCCAAAGAGGATGTGGAGCGCTTCTGTCGGGGGCGTTGAAGAGATAGAATTGCCTTACTGCGAAAATTCTCTGTGAAGGGTAGGCCGCGTAAGCGCCCTACCCTTCACAGAAATTCCACAGATCGAAAAACCCGTTGTCTGCAACTGAGCAAGGATAGAGTTGCTTTGTCGCAAAGATGATGCGGAGGAAAATCCATGCCCCTTGAACCTTCGGGCCTTAGGAGAGCTGAGAGGCAAAGGCAGCATGGCCCTTCCAGTCCCCATCCGAAAACGCCTGGAGGTAGAGGTCTTGGGGCAAGTTCTAAGCCGATCCCCTTAAGGAGGAAGCATCGATGACAGTCTGGGGTTCCCACTTCCTCGTAGGCGTGAATTACTGGCCGCGCACCAAAGCGATGTTCTGGTGGAAGAACTTCGACCTTGAAGAGGTCCGATCCGACATGGCCGAGATCGCTTCGTGGAATCTGGATGGGGTCCGCATCTTCCTTTTGTGGGAGGATTTCATGCCCGAACCCCACAAGGTGGACCCCCAGATGCTGGAACGCCTCCGTCAGGTCATGGATCTCGCCCAAGAGCATGGATTAGGGGTGATTGTCACCTTGTTCACCGGGCATATGAGCGGGGTCAATTGGTTGCCGCCGTGGCTCCTCGATGGTGAACGGGAAAGCGACCCGCGCTTCCGCATGATCGCCGGCGGGCGCATCGTGAAAGGACGCATCCGGGATCTCTATGAGGATCCCTTTGCCCTAGAAGCCCAGGTTCGGATGTTAGAGGCGACAGCCCGGGCGTTACGGGATCACCCGGCCTTACTCGCCTGGGATCTGGGGAATGAACCGGATTTAGTGTTGCGCCCTCGCACCCCGGAGGCCGCGGCCCGTTGGTTATCGACCCTCACCCAAGCCCTGCGGGAGATCGATCCGCACCATCCGATCACCGTTGGCTTCCACAGCCCGGTTCTGGAGGAGGATTTAGGGTTTCGGATCCGCACCCTGGCGGCCATGTTGGATTTCCTCTGTATGCACGGCTATTCGGTCTACGCGCGATGGGCGCGGCATCCGCTGGATGAACAGATCCTGCCCTTCCTGACGCGGCTGACGGCCAGCCTGGGAGGGAAATCGGTGCTCTTCGAGGAGTTCGGCCTCCCCACCGCTTCGCCCGGCCAGCCGACCCATTGGGTTCGAATTCAACTGGAGGATCGGTCTTTCGAGGTGGTCATGATCGCCGAGGACGAGGCGGCGGCCTTCTATGAACGGGCGCTGGAGGCCCTGCATCAGGCAGGGGCCTTGGGGGCGTTCATCTGGTGCTTCAGCGATTACCATCCGGCGCTGTGGGATCGCCCCCCGTGCGACCTCCTGGTGCATGAGCGCCACTTCGGGCTCCTGCGTCCGGATGGGAGCCGGAAACCCGCCGTGGAAACGATCGCGCGCTTCGCCGACCGGAAGCGTCCCATCCTTCCCCCTTCTCCCCTTCCTGTCCCAGAGGATTACGAAGCCCGTCCGGGGGAAGCCTTGCGCCAGCTTTACACCCTGTTCCTGCAAGGAGGATGACGGGGGGTGGCAGGGCTTGCCACCCCCCATCCCCCCCATCGGCTCCGCCTCACTTGATCTCCACGACCGCGCCCACGGCCTCCAGCTTGGCCTTGGCGTCCTGAGCGACCTCCTTGCTGACCCCCTCCAGGACCGGCTTGGGGGCCGCCTCCACCAGATCCTTGGCTTCCTTGAGGCCCAGGTTCGTGAGCTGGCGGACCACCTTGATCACCTCGATCTTCTTGGGCCCGACCTCCTTGAGGATGACGTCGAACTCCGTCTTCTCCTCCACGGCCGGGGCCGCTGCAGGGGCACCGGGGGCTGCGGCGGGGACGGCCG
>FPIC01027877.1_pt1 | contig 13943 bp, 17 predicted proteins | sample 1504481 | NCBI WGS metagenome assembly FPIC01 (sample SAMEA4475357, study PRJEB15587) | soil metagenome | biome: Soil; feature: Field | place: India | collected 2015-03-11 | depth 0 m
TGTAGTTTGATACACTTCTGCTAACCAGGCGAAAGACATGAGGAAGATTACAAAGGAAGAGATACTCAACATATACGAGTATGAAAAGGTAAGACCGCAGAAGTTGGAAGAAATAATAAAGCTCAAAAGAAACAGGAGGCTTTTCCTTGAGCCATGGATACATTTAGTCTTTGAAAACAGAGAGACCGTCTGGTTTCAGATACAGGAAATGATAAGGGCGGAGCGTATGGTAAGGGACGAAGAAATCCAGCAGGAGATAGATGTTTATAATGAGCTGATACCTGATAGAAACGAGCTTTCCATAACCATGTTCATAGAAATACCCGACGCAAGTGAGAGAAAAAGAATACTCCCACAGCTGGTAGGCATTCATGACCATCTATACTTCCACATAGGCAACAAGCATACGGTAAGGGCTATGGCGGATGAAAGAAGTAAGGAAGACTACGAGTATGGAAAGGCGGCGGTGGTTCATTTCCTGAAGCTCAAGCTAACAGACCAGCAGGTGGAGGATTTCAAAAAAGAACAGATAAGGGTGGAAATAAGCCATCCCAACTACAAGGCTATAACTATAGTGCCGGAAGAGGTAAAGGCGGAGCTCATAAAGGACCTGAGCTCAGAGTAAAATAGTTCTTTATGATACATGTGTATGCAAGCCTTGAGGGAGGCTTTGGGAAGTATGGCATAGACCAGTTTGGGGAGATAAGGCGTGATGCGGTTGTATGGCTTGATGTGGAAAAGCCATCAGAAGCGGAAATAGACTGGCTCAGGAGTGCGGTGGGCTTTGAGATGCCTCCACGAGAGGTCTTTGGAGATATAGAGATAAGCAGTAAGTACAAGGAGGAGGGGGATGCTATATACATGAACCTTTCCTTCGTTATACAGCAGAAGGAAGACATAAGCGTGGAGCCCGTTCTTTTTTTCATAAAGGGCAGGTATATGGTGAGCATACGCTACAGGGATATCCCCACCATGCTCATATTCCAAAAAAGGATAGAGAGCAATGCTATGAACTTCCAGTTTCCAGAAGCCATATTCGCTCAAATAGTAAGCATTGAGGTGGACAGGATTGGCGACAGGCTTGAAATACTTGGCAGGAGGATAAGAAACCTGAGGAAAGAGGTTTTCGTGGAGCAGTCGGAGGAGATAATCAGGGATATATCCTACTACGATGAGCTGAACATCACCTTAAGAGAGAGCATAAACGAAAAGTTAAGAATACTCAGCCACTTTGTAAAGAGCCCAAGGGTAAATGCACAAACAAAGAGGGACATAAAGGTAGCCCTTGACGACCTTCATACACTTCTTGACTACACAAGCTTCTACATGGATAAGTTAGACAGCATACAGAACTCCCTTTTAGGTCTTATATCCATAAAACAGAACGAGGCGGTAAAGGTCTTTACGGTCCTTGCCACCATATTCCTGCCCGCCACCCTGATAGCCAGCATATTCGGTATGAACTTTGAATTTATGCCGGAACTGCACTGGAAGTATGGATATCCTTACTCCTTACTGCTCATGGTTTCTACTACCATAGCCCTCATCTACTGGGTTAGGAAGAAGGGCTGGCTATGAGGTTAAAGTATAGCAAGGAAGACTATATAATAGCCTTTTTCATACTTTTGGGCTTACTCTACCCCCTATTTACAGCCCTGCTTATATTCCTTGAAGATGTTAAAGAAAAAAGGGAAGAACTTGAACAGATAAGAGCCTTCTACGGGTTTCTTCTTGGCTTAGAGGACTGCAGGAAAGAAAGGGCTGAGGAGCTGGCTCTTCTCATGTCTGAGGAGCTTTCAAAGGATATGGGCGGTGCGGAGGGGCTTTTAAAAACATGCCAGTCTTACAGGAAGGCTTATGCAGGGGTAAGGGCGGAGGAAAGGTTCATAAAGGAAGGCGAGCTAAAAGTTGAGCTCCTAAGGAAGGAAAAGGGTATGACTAACCGGCTTGTTAGCCTGCACATAAGGTATTCAAAGGGAGAAGAGGGGATAAGAGTAAAGAGCCTTGAGTATGAAAAAGGGAGTTGATATAGGCGGAACCTTCATAAAGGTCTTCTGGGAGGATGGAAGCAGGGAAAAGCATTACATAAGGGATATGGCTCATAACAGGGAGAGCTTTTTAAAGAAGGTAAAAGAGATAGTATTGGAAGGTTCGCCTGAAAGAGTTGGCATTGCTGTAGCTGGCTTTACATCTCTTGAAGGGGTTGTTTATAAATCACCAAACTTAAGGGTTCTTGACGGTGTAAATCTTAAGAGGCTTTTTGAAGGGCTTGAAGTAAGGGTGATGAACGATGTGTCCGCCGGCGCCTTTGGAGAGTGGTATTTTGAAAACAGGGACAGCAAAGTGCTCCTCTTTATAGCCATAGGCACGGGCTTAGGTGGTGGGCTTGTGGTGGGGGGGAAGCCTTTTCTTGGTGCCTGCGGAAGCAGTTTAGAGCTTGGACACCATGTAATAGTGATAGATGGTAATAGCTGTAGCTGTGGAAGAAGGGGATGCTGGGAAGCCTACTGTTCTTCTTACGGGCTTGAAAGGTTGTATAGGTCTGCAGGTGGTAGTGAGCTTAAGGACTACGAGATAATAAAAAGGGCTATGGAGGGTGAAGGGTTAGCCCTGAGGGCTGTGGAGGAATTCAAAAAGTACTTGATTACTGGTCTTATGAATGCGGTGCATGTGTTAAACCCCGATAGAGTTGTGCTTGGTGGAGGTCTTATTGAAGCTATGAAGCCTTTTCTTAACAGCCTTGAAGAGGAGCTAAAAAAGGCTTGCGAGGAGCTGCCCGCCCAATGCTTCAAGCTTAGCTTTTCCACATGCGCAGAATACTGTATGGCAAGGGGGGCTTTAGCTCTGGCACTTGAGGACGATATTTAAACCTATGGAGATTAGGAGAATTGAGGGCGTTCTCTTGTACCATGCCCTTGAGCAATCTCAAGGTTTAAAGGCACAGAGGGCAGGTGAGGAGCTGAGGATAAGGGTCTTATCCACCGTTCCTGAAGTCCTGCTTGAGCTGACCGGTGGAGGTGGAAGCACCATAAGGGCAAAGGTAAGCAATGCGGAAGGTACAAGGGTTCTTCTTAGCCTACCTCAGGGCTTTGAAATAGAAGCGGAAAACAGGTCATCTTTGAACATGATGGCGGGCGATACGGTGGAGCTTACAGTAGAAGAGACAAACCCCTTGACCTTTAGAATATCTGGATTATACAGAAGACCCTCCGTCGAGGAGCTTATAAAAACCATATTTGAGGACAGCTCTAAATTTTTTATCAACATGAACCCTCTCAGGCTAAAGGAGGCTGTAGAAAACTCAGGGCTCTTCTATGAAAGAAAGCTTGTGGACCTTCTCCTTGATAAGGTAAAACCAGAAGAGCTTCTTGGAGATGCGAAGGCTCACCTTCTTCAGACGCTCTTTTTACATGCAAAAGAACTATCAAAACTGCTGGGTGTGGAGTATGAAAAAAGCCTTCAGGGAATAAAAGGGCTTATCGAACAGTTAAAGACCACAATGGCTGGTAAAAAAGAGCTTTTAAATGCTGTAAAAACCCTAAGGCTTGAAAGCACAAGCCATGAGGAATACCTGCAGCTGATAAAAACCCTTGAAAGCTTAGGAGAGAGGGAAGTCTTAAGGGCTTTAGAAAAGGGTGAATGGCATACATTTATTAAGTTTTTGTATGAGCTAAGGGATAAGGGCGTAAAGTTAGGAGATAAATTGGAAAAAGCCCTTTCATACCTTGAAGGCTCACAGGAACCTGCGGTAAGGGATTTTGTAAAGGCTTTAACCGAGTATAAAGACCCAAAAACAGCCTACAGCAGGCTCATGGAGGAGGTGGAGCGTGCAAACAGGCTCATGGATTTTTACCAGACAAAACTACCAGCCATGGAACAGCTCTTCCACAGGCTTGAGCTAATAGTTGGTCTTCAGCAGTTTTTCCTCAGGCAGGGTAAAGCCTTTTATATACCCTTTTACTACGAGGGTGCAAAGGGAGGGCTTGCCTTTTTAAGCGGTGAAACATACACTGTCTTTTTCAGGCTAAGCTATGAGGAGGGTTATGTGGCAGGCTTTCTGAAAATGCCAGAAAAGGAAAAATTGCTTGACATAAGAATTCTTACCAACATGGAGGGACTGGCAAAAGCCATAAGGGAAAAGAAGGACATGCTTGAAGATATGCTGAAGGAGGAAGGTATAAGGCTGAAAAGCATAAGCGTAAGTGTGGAAAGCTTTGATACACTCAAAGAAGAGGTTGGAAGAGCATTTTACAAGGAAGGCTTTTTGCTGGTGGTGTAAGCATGGAGGATAAGAAGAAGGCAGTAGCCTTAAGATACGAGCAAGGTAAAGACAAGGCACCCCTTGTGGTGGCAAAGGGTGTAGGAGAGCTTGCAGAAAGAATAATAGAAACCGCAAAAAAGCATGGCGTTCCAGTGTTAGAGGATAAGGAACTTCTTACCGCCCTTATGCGTGTGGAGGTGTATGAAGAAATACCCGTGGAGCTTTACAGGGCTGTTGCCAAAGTGCTGGTCTTTGTAAGCAGGCTAAAGAAATCATATTAGACTGGAGGAGGTCCTTCTTGCCAGAAGGATGTAATACTTTAATAGGGAAGAGAGGTCTCTGATTTCCTTACCAAGGCTTATGAACATATAATAGTCTGAATGGGAAGATGCCTCTAAGGAGCTGAGGACATCCTTCATTCTAAGAAGGGGGTCTGGCACCATACCCTGAAGAAATATGGGGCAGGAGTCCTCTATGGCTGGCAGTATTACGAGCATCCAGGAGAGGGCTTCCTGCAGCAGGCTCGTAATGTATTCCCTGCTAAGCTCCTCCTGAAACTGCTCAAAGCCGGAAAGAATTTCCCCCAGCAGGTCCAGAAGCTCCACGTTATGATATAGCACATCAAGGGCGGAACTTAAGTTAAGCTTTAAGCTCCCAGAGCCGGACATGAGAAGAAGGTTGCCCAGCCTTTCCTGAAGGTAGAGAAGCTCTTCTATCCTTTCTATAAGTTCCCTCATAGTATGTATTTGGTTAGTTCCTCACTTTTAACAATGCCCTCCAGCTTAGCCCTCACAAACCTTGCGTCTATGATTATCCTTTGACCGGAAAGCTCCGGAGCATTAAAGGAGATATCCTCAAGAAGTTTTTCCATCACCGTGTGTAGCCTTCTCGCTCCTATGTTCTCCGTTTTACTGTTAGCCTCTTCAGCAACACGTGCTATTTCTTCAAGGGCGTCCTCGGTGAATTCAAGCTCAACACCTTCCGTTTTAAGAAGTTCCGTATACTGCACAGTAAGAGCATTCTTAGGCTCACGTAGGATTCTAATAAAGTCTTCCTTTGTTAGAGGGTGTAGTTCTACCCTTATAGGAAATCTTCCCTGAAGCTCCGGCATGAGGTCTGAAGGCTTGGAAATGTGAAAGGCACCGGCGGCTATAAAGAGTATATGGTCCGTCCTTACAGGACCATACTTGGTCTTTACAACAGTGCCTTCCACTATGGGCAGTAGGTCCCTCTGCACACCTTCACGGGAAACTCCGGGACCCACGCCGGGCGTCTTGACCGCAATCTTGTCTATCTCGTCTATAAAGATTATGCCGAAGTTTTCAGCTCTGTATATGGCTTCCCTGGCTACCTCTTCCTGGTCTATGAGCTTTTCCGCCTCTTCCGATTCAAAAAGCTGTAAAGCCTCCTTTATTCTTAGCTTCCTCCTTCTTCTACCACCCATACTACCAAACATGTTCCTCAATTGTTCTTCAAGCTCCTCAAGCCCTGGAGGTCCAGCAATGCCTATAAAGGGCATAAACTTTTCCTGTACCTCCACCTCTATCACCTTTTCGTCAAGCTCTCCTTTTCTCAGCTTTTCCCTGATTTCCTCCCTCTTGCCCATATCCTGAGAGCTTCTCATACCAAAGGCAAGCTGTTGAGGTATAAGGTGGTCTAAAAGCCTTTCTTCTGCAAGCCTTTTTGCCCTTTCTCTTACCTCCTGCATCCTCTCCTGCTTCACCATTTGAAAGGAAACTTCCACCAGCTCCCTCACCATAGATTCCACGTCTCTGCCCACATAGCCTATCTCCGTGTATTTGGTTGCCTCCACCTTAACAAAGGGAGCTTTTATAAGCTGTGCTATTCTGCGGGCTATCTCCGTTTTACCCACGCCCGTAGGTCCTATCATAAGCAGGTTTTTGGGAGCCACCTCGTCCCTTATATGCTCCGGTAGCCTCTGCCTCCTCCAGCGGTTTCTGAGGGCAATAGCTACAGCCTTCTTTGCCTCCTCCTGCCCTACAATATACTTGTCCAGCTCTTCCACTATCCTTTTTGGTGTTAGCTCTTCAAGTATGTCAGAAAGGTATTTCGTCATCGTCCACCTTCTCCCATTCAAAGGTTTCCACCTGAACCTGTTTCACAAGGTTATCAAGGTATGCCTCAAGGTTTTCGGGGAACTCTTCAAGCTCAAAGGCTATAGGAAATACTCTTTTTACCACCTCAAGGGGTGGATTACCCACACCAAGGGCAGGTATTATTTCCTTTGGCATCCTCCTGCTTGCCTCAAGGCATGCCATCTTGTAGGCTTCTTTTAGAGCGGTTTCAATGTCAGAGAACCTCGCCACCTCGTCCCCGTACTCGTAAAGCACAATAGAACGGGCGTTTTCCTTAAAATGCTCCCAGTCCAGCACCTCAGATATGTATTTCCTGCCCTCTACCTCAACTGTATGAACGCAGGAGGTGTCTCTTAGCTCAAAGGAAACCACGTAGTAGTCTATAAGATACCTGTCCGCATATACATCTGGAAAAAAGAAAAATTCCATAGTTTTTATAATATAGCTCATCAGTCAAAAGGTGCAAAAGATGGAGCTATTTCTTAGGTCTGAGGAAGAGACCATAAAGCTGGGTGAGAGGATAGGCAGGTTTTTGCAAGGTAAGGAGGTCATATGCCTTGTGGGTGAGCTTGGAGCAGGGAAAACCACCCTCGTGAAGGGTATAGCAAAAGGCATGGGCATACTTGAGGGCTATCAGGTAAGAAGCCCAACCTTTACGCTTGTGAACGAATATCCTACAAGGAAGGGAAGTCTTATTCACATTGACCTCTACAGGGTAAGAGATATAGACCTTAACGACTTTTTGGGAAAAGGTGTTCTTGTGATAGAGTGGGGGGAAGGGCTTGAGCTGTGCCACTGCACCATAAGGATAGATATGGCTGAGGAAGGAAGGCTTTTTACCTTTGACGGCTGTGGGGAGCTTATTAAAGCCCTGCAAGATGACAGAGGCGGTTAAGGGCTTTCAGTTCAAACCTTCCAGAGTTGTATAAAAGATGTGTGATGCCCGTGTTGTCCATGTGTATATTCCACAAGTTTTCAAGCCCCAGACCAAGGGCAAGACACACTATAGCATGAAGAGTTCCACCATGGGCTACTATTAGTATCCTTTCATGGCTTGAGCTAAGCACATCCTTCAAAAAGTCTTCCACCCTTTCCTTAAAGGACTGCATGCTCTCCTGAGTAGGAAGAGGATTCTTTAAAGGGTTGGAAAGCCATGCCCTCATAAGCACTCCTTCCTGTTCCATAAGGGTCCAGAAGTGCCTGCCCTCATAGTCTCCAAAGGACATTTCCCTTAGTCGCTCATCCACCACCACCTCAAGACCCAGCACGTCTCCCACTGTCAGGGCTGTTTTATAGGCTCTTCTCTGAGGTGAAGAATAGATAATATCTATGTTTTTGTCTAAAAGCTCCTGAGCAGAAAGCCTTGCCTGAACAAAGCCTAAGGGAGTTAGGTCGCTGTCAAGCCTTCCCTGAAATATACCCTTTTCGTTATACTCGCTCTGTGCGTGGCGAAGGAGGTAAAGGTGTTTCATTCACTACTGCTATCCTTTTTATCCTCCTTAGATGGTGGTTTAGGTCTTTCCACAATCTTGTTGCCTGCCAACTTTTCCGCTATGGAATTAGCCACCTGCACTACTACATCCCTTGCCACCATATCCAAGGATAGGTTTTTGCTTACACTCCAGCCACCCCCTAATGCACCACCCCCTCCAGCACCAGCACCAAAAAGACCCCATGAGGACTTTTCAGAGTTTGCATCAAAGGAGTTAGAAAGAACAATTTCAAGCGTTTGAGGGTTCATAACATTTACCTCTACTCCTAATCGTGCCTTATCCTTTCTCACATTAATAGCTCCCAGTATAGGTATCAAACCACCACCAAGTGCTCCACCGCTTCTTTCAAGCTCAAGGGCAGTTATAGAACCGGAAATAACATAATCCACCTTAGGAGGCTGCACTTGCTGTCCTGTGGCAGCAAGAAGCTTCTTCATCTTTTCATACTGCTCTAAATCGACAATTTTAAAGCAGTTTGTTGCTTTAAGTGCGTTTGTAAGCATAGCAGTAAGCCCCTTGCCAAAGCCTCTTACACCACCTGTGCCAGAAAGTATCTCATAAAGATAAGCTATATGTGGTGTCCCGGGATTTACCTGCTGACAGGCATTTGCCTTACAATCAAGCTCCATCAACATTACTGAATAAGTAGGCTCAGAACACTTAACCACAGGTATTTGCCTTTCTGTAGTTTGGGTATTACTTTCCTGAGCGTAGGTTAAAGATAGGGCTAAAAGGCTTAATGCAACCGCTTTCCTCATTTTTTAAGCCCTCCTTTTCCTAAATTTTGCCCTCAATTATATCATAACTCCCCTTACAGCTCAATCCTGACAACTCTACCTGCCTTTTCCTCTACCCTCCTTTCTACTTCTATGTAATTTTCTGTTAAAAGCCTACCCTCTTCCAAAACCACAGCCCTTAGCTCCTTTCCTTTGTTTTTATCAAAAAACTCTTTTCTTTTTCTTATGTCCAGCTCCTTCAAAAGCCTTACCCTTTCTTCCTTTACTCTACCGTCCACCTTGTTTTCCATTTTGCTTGCCTTTGTAAAGGGTCTGTCTGAGTAAGGGAATACGTGCATGTAGGCTATGGGTAGCTCTTCAAGAAGCTGGTAGGTTTTTCTGAAGTCTTCGTCGGTTTCTGTGGGAAAGCCCGCTATGATGTCCGTGCCTACGGCGGTCTCAGGTCTTCTTGCAAGGATATACTCCACGAGCTTTACATAGTCTAAGACCCTGTAATCCCTTTCCATAAGCTCCAAGATTCTATCGGAGCCACTCTGCAAGGACATGTGAAAGTGGGGTGCTATCTTTTCCTCGCCTGTTATCAGCTCTAAGAGTTCTTGAGTAAGCTCAGAAGGGTATATGGAAGAAAGCCTTATAAGTTCTATACCTTTAACCTTTAGAAGCTCTTTTAGAAGTTCATAAAGACTTGTTCCTATGTCCCAGCCATACTGGGTGAGCTGCGTGCCTGTAAGCACCACCTCCTGAAAGCCTTTTTCCGCAAGAAAACTGACTTCCTGCATAACCTTCTCGGGTGGCACGCTCCTTACCTTACCCCTCGCATAAGGAATCACACAGAAGGTGCAGAATTTATTGCAGCCCTCCTGCACCTTCAAAAAGGGTCTTGCCTTCTCAAAGAAGGTAATAAGGTCAAAGTTCTCCAAAGCCTGCTGTCTGAAAATATTTCTCACATGGACCTTCTCATCTCTTCTTTCCAAATACTCTTCCACTATCTCCACAAGGCGGTGCTTGTCCGTGTTGCCTATTACCAAATCCACCTCCTTCAGGCTTGCTAAGGCTTGAGGGCTCACCTGAGCATAACAACCTGTTGCTACTACAAGAGCCTTCGGGTTTTTTCTCTTTGCCCTGTATATTTCCTGCCGTGAGGAGCGGTCAGCTCCTGCGGTTACCGTGCATGTGTTTATCACATATATATCCGCAGGCTCCTCCTCGGAGACTAACTTATAGCCCTTCTGTCTGAACTTAAAAGCCATGAGCTGTGTGTCAAAGGCGTTGCTCCTGCAACCCAGCGTTATCAGAGAAACCTTCATAGAGGATTAAATATAGGTCTTGACAGGCGTCCGTCTTGTAAGTATATATATACTATCATAACAGGAGGTGAAAGATGTTTAGCATAACCGAATACTTGACGGATGAACACAGAGAGTGCGACGAGCTTTACGCAACGGTGGAGAGGCTGGTAAGTGAAGAAAGATGGCAGGAGGCAGTAAAAGCCTTCGGAGAGTTCAGAGATGAGACTCTAAGACACTTCCAGAAGGAGGAAGAGGTGCTGTTTCCTGAGTTTGAGGGAAGAACGGGTATTGTGATGGGTCCTACACAGGTGATGCGTATGGAGCATGCTCAGGCAAGGGAGCTAATATCAAGGATGGAGGAGGCTCTTGAAAAGAAGGATAAAAGGGCTTTCCTTTCTGTGGGTGAAACCTTCATGATACTCATACAACAGCATAACATGAAGGAAGAGCAGATACTCTATCCCATGTGCGACCAGCACCTTGACGCCCCAGAGGTGGTGCAGAAGATGGAAGCTCTATGAGGGGTCTATCGCTTCTTCAGGCTCCTCCCTTCATAATAGTCTCTGGCTTCTTTATAAGTGCGAGCCTTTTCTGGTTTTTTGGCTCTCTCCTTGAGCTTTGCTCTTACCTTAAAGATCTCTGGAGCCTACCCCTTTATGTGCATATAAGCACCATAGGCTTTGCCCTCTTTGTGATGTTCGGAGCCCTTTTCCAGATGCTTCCTGTAGTGGCGGGTGCGGTCATAAAAGAGCCAAAGAAAAAAGCCCTGATAAGCTGGCTTCTTCTTCTCTTAGGTTTTTCTCTTTTTACTACGGGCTTTTATCTGAAAAACTACTCCCTCATAATGGCAGGTAGCTCTCTCCTGCTTACTGGTGTCTTATTTACAGCTTTTCTTTTCCTGTACCATCTTCTTAAGCTAAAGAGCTTTACACCCACTTCAAGGGGCTTTAAATTTGCCTTAGCCTTCGTCCTTTCTGGAGCTGTGGCGGGCTTTCTTATAGTGCTTTCATACGGAAACTACCTTCCCTACAGCCCATGGCTTCTGCACCTTCATATGGTTCTTATGCTCTTTGGCTGGGTCTTTCTTCTGATAGCCTCTGTTTCCTTTCAGGTGGTGGAGATGTTCTTCGTGGCAAGACCATACCCGAGGCTTTATGCCATGAACTTCCCCTATTTTTTCACGCCCGCCCTTCTTCTTGCCCTTTATGACAGCATATATACAAGGGTTCCACTGCTGGCACTTGTCCTGTCCCATGTCCTTCTTACCCTTCACAGGCTATACACGAGCAGGAGGGGCTTTGCAGACAAAAGCATATACTTCTGGTATTTAGCCTTCCTGAACCTGCTTGTGTCCATACCCTTCTTCCTCTTCAAGGAAAGCTTCCTCTACCAGTTTCTTCTAAGCTTCGGTCTTTTCTTCACAATCCTAATCACGGGCATGTCCTTGAGGATTATCTCCTTTCTCGTCTGGTTTCATCTCAGCAACGAGGGAGCAAAACAAGTGCCCCTTATGTCGGAGGTGATAGGTGAAAAGCTTATAAAAGCCTGCTTTTTCCTTTCCCTGCTACTTACAATGAGCCTGCATGCCCTGTCCTTCCACAGGATGTATCTTTTGCCTGTAGTTATACATATAATCCTCAGTGGAACCCTTAGCCTTTCTATAATAAAAGGCTCACTCCTTTATTTCAGACTGAGCCCCCTGTATAATGCTTCCTGATGAGGTTTTATGTTTCGGGCGGTGGCACGGGAGGGCACTTCTTCCCGGCTCTTGCCTTCCTTGAATGTCTTATAAAGAGAGGCTTCCCTGCCACATTTGTGGGTTCAAAGAGGGGCATAGAACACAGGCTAAGAGAAAAGGTGCCCACGGAGAGCCTATTTTTAGAAGCCAAGCCCTTTATGGGCAGGTCTTTTATGGAAAAGCTGAGGGCTCTTCTGAGCCTTTCTTCCTCAAGTCTTTCTCTATATAGAAGGCTTGACCCTACAGGTATTTCTGTGGTCTTTGGTGGCTATGCAAGCCTTCCCCTTGGTTTGTCAAGCCTTCTGAAGAGCCTTGACCTTTTTCTTCATGAGCAGAATTCTGTACCAAGCCAGACCAACAGACTTCTTTCAAGATTTGCCAGAAGGGTCTTTATAACCTTTGAAGGTTCAAGGAAATACTTTCCTCAGGAGAAGGTTGTAAAGACAGGACTACCGGTAAGAAAGGCTCTTTTAGAGGGTTTAAAACTTAGCAGGCAAACCGCCCTTGATGAGCTTGGTCTTGAGGACAAGCCCACCCTTCTTGTGGTGGGTGGCAGTCAGGGGGCTGAGTTTTTAAACAGGCTTGCCCTTGAGATTTTTCAAAAAACAGGTCTTCAGGGCATACACATAACGGGAGAGAGGGAATTTCAAAAGGTTTCAGACTTTTACAAGGAAAAGGGTCTTAAGGTGCTTACCCTTGCCTTCAGCCATCGCATGGAGCTTATATACAGGGCAAGCACGGTAGCCGTAAGCAGAGCTGGAGCCAGTACCATAACGGAGCTTTCTCTTTATGGAGTGCCTGCCCTATTTATACCCTTCCCCCATGCGGTTCATGACCATCAATACTATAATGCAAAAGAAATAGAAGAGCTTGGGGGTGGGCTTGTAGCAAGACAGGAAGAGGCTACCTCGGAGAAGGTTATTAAAGCAGTAGACAGGCTTATCCAATTTAGGGAAGAATTTTCAAAGCATATGAGTAGTTTTGCAAATCCGTTAGCCTGTGATGATATGATAAACTACATTCTAAATGAAGGGAGATGAAAGATGGAGGTTAGAAAGGCTGTTTTACCTGTAGCTGGTTGGGGCACGAGGTTTCTACCTGCCACCAAAGCTATGCCAAAGGAGATGTTTCCTATAATTGACAAGCCTGTAATTCAGTTCATAGTGGAAGAATGCCTGTCCGCTGGCATTGAAAACATTGTCTTTGTAACTGGCAGGCACAAAAGACCCATAGAGCACCACTTTGATATAAATACAGACCTTGAAAAGCATTTAGAGCAGTGTGGCAAGATAGAGCTTCTTAAAAACATAAGGGAGATAAGCAGGCTCATAAATCCCATATATATAAGACAGAAGGAGCAATTGGGTTTAGGCCATGCAGTGCTTGTATCTGAGCCTGTGGTGGGCAAAGAGCCTTTTGTAGTTTGTCTTGGGGATGTGATAATAAAAGATGAGGAAAATGTGTTGAAGAAAATGATAGAAATCTATAGCAGGTTCGGTAAAAGTGTAATAGCTGTCTTTGAGGTGGAACCAAGGGATGTATCAAAGTATGGAATAATAAGTGGAAAGCTCATAGAAGATAACATTTACATAGTTGATGACCTTATAGAGAAGCCAAAACCAGAAGAAGCTCCTTCAAGGCTCGCCATAGTAGGAAGGTATCTTTTCACACCAAAAATCTTTGAAAAGCTTAAAGTCACGCCCCCTGGCAAGGGTGGAGAGGTCCAGCTAACAGATGCCATGAAATTACTTCTTGAAGAGGAAGCCATATACGCCATAAAGATAGACTCAAGCGTTTATGACACAGGCACACCCATAGGATACATACAGACAGTGCTTGAATTTGCCCTGCAAAGAGAGGAGCTAAAAGATGAGCTTGTAAAGTTTATGAAAAATCTCATAATTGAACCCTCTGAGGTATAATTTTTAAACTATGCTCAGGTTGTTTTTGGTTTTAGCTCTTGTATTCACTTATATAGTTATGATATGGGGAGGGGCTGTAAGGTCAACGGACTCGGGCCTTGCATGCCCTGACTGGCCCCTCTGCTATGGGAACTTTCAGCCACCCAAGGATACCTCCGCCAAGTTAGAAATGGGGCACAGGACCGTCAGCGGTCTTGCGGGTCTTTTCGTGCTTGGCACTTTTCTGCTTCTATGGCTAAAACACAAAGGGGCTCCAAAGTCTGCAAAGATAGCGGTAGCTGTTTCCCTATTCTTTACCTTTTCCGCAGCACTTACAGGCATGAAGATGATAAAAAGTGAAGCTCCACACCTTTCAAACTTACAGCATATGCTCCTTGAGTCCTTCCACATATACGAATCCATGCTTA
>FPIC01094058.1_pt1 | contig 13924 bp, 14 predicted proteins | sample 1504481 | NCBI WGS metagenome assembly FPIC01 (sample SAMEA4475357, study PRJEB15587) | soil metagenome | biome: Soil; feature: Field | place: India | collected 2015-03-11 | depth 0 m
CGCGGGTTCAAGTCCCGTCGGCTCCGCCACCTTTAAAAGGAGTAAAGATGGAAGCGGTAAAGAAAAAGAGGAGGGTAATCCCGGGCTATCTAATTTACGAATTAAGATACGGAAAGCCCATATACTACAAAGACTATGATAAAGTCCTCAGGGGAGAACTGTCGCCGGAGGATATAATGGGAAGCAGTTTTTTACAGGCATCTCTTGTAGCTCTGATAGTTGCTTACCTGCATTCGGTGGTGGATAAGAAAAAGTATATCGTCGCCACCAACGAGCTTGGCTACAGGTTTGCTCCAAAGAGCAGGTATAGCCTTGACATAGCCATAGTGGAAAGAGAAAAGGTTAAAGAGCCTTCTGACAGCTACCTGCAAGTGCCTCCAAAGGTGGTCATAGAAGTGGATACAAAGGCAGACCTAAGGAGGTTTCCCTCCGCAGAGGACTACTACTTTATGAAGACGAAGGACCTTTTACAGGCTTGTGTGGAAAGGGTTTTGTGGATTTTTACAAGGGAAAGGCTTGTCCTGGTTGCACAGAAGGGGGAAAGGTGGTTCATAACCGACTGGAGGGACACGGTAGAGGTAATGGAGGGTGTGCCTTTAAACTTAGAAAAGCTTCTTCAGGAAACATAAGCCTATTTTCTCGCAAGGAGGCTGAGAAACAGAGTAAGAACCACAGAAAGTAGCAGGCTCAGGATTATGGAAGTAGCCAGGGGAAAGTAGAAGGTAAAACCATCTTTCTTTATGACTATATCCCCTGGGAGCCTTCCAAGACCGAAGGGCAGTTTTTCCATAAAGGTAAGGAGAAGACCCAAAGCTATTAGAAAAAGACCTACAAATAGTAAGAACTTACCAAGCTCACTCATGCCACCACCTTCTTCTTCCTGAACATTATAAAGGCTATTATCTCAGCCACAGCCCTGTAGAACTTGGGAGGGATTTCTTCTCCTACTTCCACCGCAGGATACATAGCCCTTGCAAGCTCTTCCTTCCTTATTACAGGCACGTTATATTCCCTCGCTATATCCACTATTCTTTCAGCCACCTGTCCCTTTCCCTTTGCCAGCACTTTTGGAGCCTTATCGCCCTCCTCGGGTGCGTACCTCAGGGCTATGGCTATATGGGTAGGGTTTGTTATCACAACGCTTGCCTTTGGCACCTCTTTGAACATTCTACCCCTTGCCAGCTGTCTCATCCTTTTCCTTATAGCACCTTTTATTAGAGGGTTTCCTTCATGCTGTTTGTATTCCTCCTTTATCTCCTCCTTGCTCATCCTTATCCTTCTCTCGTAGTCCCATTTTCTGTATGCAAAGTCAAGCATGGCTATAAATATGGCAAAGAGGCTCAGCACCAATAGGGTCTTAAAAATAAGACCAAGTATATACATAAAGGCGTCGGACGTGTCCTGCACGGATATGGTTATAAGTCTTGATACATCACCTTTCAGCAAAAAATAAGCCACCGCAAGAAAAAGGGAGACCTTCAATATGTTCTTTATCAGTTCAAAAAGGGTAGTAAGGGAGAGGATTCTTTTGATGCCCTCAAGGGGGTTTAGTCTCTCCCATTTGAACTGTAAAGGCTTTAGTGTAAAGATAAAGCCAAACTGTCCTATATGGACGAGTATAACGGACGTAAGCCCTATTAGAAAAAAGGGCAGCAGCAGGAAAGGAAACCTGTCTTTTGCATAGGTAATAACTGTTGAAGTGCTCACATATGGATTGCCGGCTATTAAACCCATAAACCGGACCATCTCGTAGAAAAGGTATGCACCGGATAAGAAAAGGACAAGAACGGACAGAAGTACGGATATGGAGGAGGCAAGCTCCACGCTCTTGGCTACATTTCCCTCCTCCCTTAGCTTTTTTCTACGATACGGCGTTGCCTTTTCCGTCCTATTTTCCTGAGCCATACTATCCCCCAAAAACGGATACAAACTTAATTATATACTCCCTTGCATGAGAAGTGAAAAGTCCCAAAGAAATGGACAAGCTTAACATTACAACAGTAAAGCCTATAAAGAGCTGTATGGGAAGCCCCACGATAAAAACATTTACCTGCGGTATGAAGCGGTTTATCAGGGCAAGCACAAGGTTAAAAACTATCATCACTACTATAAGGGGCAGAGCTATCTTGAAGGCAAGCAGAAAGCTCTCGTAAAAGAAGGTAAGAAATACATCAGGGTTAATCTCATACAGGTTAAAGGTGCCAGGCGGGTATCTTTTGAAGCTGTTTGCCATAGAAAGAAGCACAATCTCCGGACCGCCTACAGATATGAAAAGCAGAGTGGCTAACAGGTAATAGAAGACTGCCATAACTGTAGTCTGTGGCTGCTGTGGTAAAAATACGGTGGCAAGCCCAAGACCCATGTTTAGGCTAATTAGCTCTCCAGCCATCTGGAGGGCATCAAACAGCAATCTAAGCATAAGCCCTGCAGTAAAGCCAAAGAGGGCTTCTTTAAGCATGGCAAGAAGGTAGTGGACTGTGGTGGGAAAGCTCTGAGGTGGTGGCTGAACATAAAGGAAGAGGGAAAAGGCAATGGCTGTTGCAAGGAAAACCTTGAAGGTATTTGGCATAAACTCCTTGCCGAAAATGGGAACCAGCAAAAGAAAAAAGACAACTCTAAGATAGTATAGGAACAGGTTTAAAAGCTCGTTTAAATCAAGGCTCATCGGAGCCAGGCTGGTAGGTTCACTATTATCTCTTTTGTGTAATCAAGCAGTTTGTTGAGCATCCACGCACCCAGCAATAGCACCACCACGTAGGCTGCTATAATCTTGGGTATATAGCTAAGGGTCATCTCCTGAATCTGGGTGGCAGACTGCAGTATGCTTATGATAAGCCCTACAAGAAAGGTGGCAAGCAGGATTGGAGCGGACAACATAAGGGCAAGCTCTAAAGCCTTCTGTCCCATGGATATAACAAAGTCCGGGCTCATTGGTAGCTCCTTACTAAGGATAATACAACAAGCTCCCAGCCGTTGGCAAGAACAAAGAGCATTATCTTAAAGGGAAGGGATATTATCTGGGGCGGTATCATCAGGATACCCATGGATATAAGAATGGAAGCCACCACAAGGTCTATTATCAAAAAGGGAAGGTATAAAAGGAATACTATCTGAAAGGCAGTACTTATCTCACTAACCATAAAGGCAGGAATGAGGACGCTCAAAGGCACATCCTCTGGCTTTTTTATCTTTTCCCTTTCTTCCTTTGGCAGGTTTGCCATATCAAGGAAAACCTTCAGGCTTTCCTTTCTTGTATTCTTCGCCATAAACTCCTTCATGATGGAAGAAGTTTTCTCAAAAAACATAGAATCGTTTATTTTACCCTTCAGAAGAGGCTGTAGAGCCTCCTCGTTTATCCTGTCAAAAGTGGGCTTCATCACAAAGAAGGTAAGAAAAAGTGCTAAGGATATTATCACCTGATTGGGTGGCACCGTTGGAACGCCCAAGGCTTGCCTTATTAGAGATAAGACTATCACTATCCTTATGAAGGAGGTGGTCATTATCAGTATGGAGGGTGCTAAGGATAGTACTGTTAAGAGTATGAGAAGTCTTATGGAGGTATCAAGCTGTCCCGTGCCTATCTTCAGGTCTATGTTCGGGATTATCTGCTGGGCAAGGGCTAAGGTGGGAAAAAAAAGACTAATCAGAAGCCCCTTCTTCATCTCTGTACAGCACCTCCACCGCACCTTCCGTCATAGCCACCACAAAAAGCCTTCCATTGACCTCCAGCTCTACTATGTAGAAGCTCCTTCCTACAGGTATGAGCCTTATGAGTTTAACCTTGGAGCCCTCACCCTTGCCAGCCAGTTTTAGCCTCAGAAGAAGGGGCAGAAGGTAAGGAAGCACCAGCAGTATAAGCACAAGGACGATGGCTAAGGACACTAAAACCCTCAGAAAATCTATAAAAAGGTCGCTCATGTGGTTTGCACCACGAACTCTGTAAAGTATATGTTCCTCACACCACCCTCTAAGAGTATGGTATTTATCCTGCGAATAATCTCAAGCCTTAGGTTTTCTCTCCCTTCTGGAGTCTTTACAACCGCAGAGGTTTTACTGCTTATAACATCTATTATGGCATCCTTTATGATGGGGAGCCTTTTCTCCACCTCCTGCCTTACCTTCTCGTTGGATAGTTCCAGGGTTATAGAAACCCTCGCAAAAGCATCCGTATCCCTGTCCGCAAGGTTTACTGTGAAAACGCCAAGGTCCATCATAACACCCACCTGAGTGGGCATTGGAGCATGTTCTTCCTTCTTTTCCTTTTTAGCAAACAGGAAAAAGTAAGCTCCACCGCCTGCACCAGCCAAAATAAGAAGCAATAAGGGTATAAAAAGTAATTTTTTAGAGCCTCCCTTTTTCCCTTCCTGAGCCTCCTTCGCCTCCTCAGCCATGTTTAAATTATATTACCTTCTGAGGTTTGCAGTCTGTCCAAGCATGTCATCCGCAGCAGTTATACCCTTTGTGTTGAATTCAAAAGCCCTCTGAGCTATTATAAGGCTCACCATTTCTTCCACTATGTTTACATTGGATGCTTCAAGATATCCCTGAAGCAGGGTTCCAATACCCTGATTGCCCGGGTTATCTATAACTGGCTCTCCAGAGGCATCCGTCTGTATAAATAGGTTATTCCCTATCCTTCTTAAACCCGCAGGGTTGACAAACTTGGCAAGCTCAAACCTTCCCACCTCCTCTACGGCGGTAGCCCCCTGCCTAAGAACGGTGACGGTCCCATCGGGTCCTATACCCACGCTAATGGCATCCGGTGGTATGGTTATCTCTGGGTCAAGGGGGTATCCGTCAGGGTTTACAATACGCCCATCCGCGTCAAGCCTGAACTGTCCGTTGCGCGTGTAGGCTATGGTGCCGTCAGGGAGCACTACCTTAAAAAAGCCTTCACCCTGTATGGCTATGTCCAATTGATTTCCCGTCTGAAAGATGTTTCCCTGAGTAAATATACCATAGGTATCTGAAATATAAGTGCCAAGACCAATTTGAAAGCCAGATGGGTTCCTCGTAGCCGGCGATGTGGGAGCACCTGGGTCTCTGATGGTTTGATAGACAAGGTCCTGGAAGGTGGCACGCATCTTCTTAAAGCCTACCGTGTTCACATTAGCCATGTTGTTAGATATAACGTCTAAGTTCGTCTGCTGTGCTGTCATGCCAGAGGCGGAAGTCCAAAGAGCTCTAAACATAGCTACCCCTCCTTACTTTTTATTTTAATGCATAACTTTCTTCCACCGTTGGGTCTGGTCTTTTGCCTGTTAGCATTTCAATAAGCTCCTTAACGCTTATTATACCCTGTCTTTTCAAAAGATGTCCGTTTGCCCCGCTTATAAAAATGCCCTCTTCATAGTCTCCCAGCCATGCCTTACCAAGCCTGTCCGCTATGCAAAAGCCCACCTTTTTAGCCTCCTCACCCTTATTACACGGAGTTATACAGTGCGACACGCAACCGTTCCAGCCATTATAACCAGAAAGAAGCCTTTCAATAAAGGGGGTCCTTATAACCCTTAGGGGATAACCTACAGGAGACTTAAAGAGAATTATATCCTCTTCTTCCGCATTAAGGACTATCTCCTTGTATATGAGCGGTGCATCGCATTCGTGGGTTGCTATAAACCTTGTAGCCATCTGAACACCGCTTGCACCCCTGTCTATATACCACTTTATATCTTTGTAGCTCCAGACACCACCAGCCACTATTACAGGTATGTTCCCCCATCTTTCTGCTTCCTCAAGCACTGAAGGAAAAAGGCTTTCAAGCTGGTATTCGGGCATAAAACACTCCTCATACTTAAAGCCCTGATGACCTCCAGACTTTGGACCCTCTAACACTACCGCATCCGGAAGCCTTTTATACCTCTTTTCCCATGTTCTGCATATAAGGTTTAAAGCCCTTGCGGAGGAAACTATCGGTATAAGAGCAACATCCGCATCACCCACATACTCGGGAAGCTTTAGAGGAAGTCCTGCACCTGAAATTATGGCGTCTGCCCCCGCCTCCACCGCATCCTGTGCAACCCTGCCATAATCTGTTATTGCACACAGAATGTTCACGCCGATGGCTCCTCTGCCTTCTGACAGCCTTTTTGCCTCCTTAATAATCCTTGTAAGGGCTTCCTTGCTGTGTGTGTATATGGAACCTATAGGTCTTCCAAACTTATCCCTTTTTACAAGCTCAGGATATCTGTAGCCGGTTCCCACCGCAGAAACCACACCAACAGCGCCCTCGCGAGCAACTGCACCCGCAAGCCTTTCCCAGGATATACCAACCCCCATACCCCCCTGTATGATAGGAACAGGCACCCTTTTGTTTCTCAGTTTAAGAGGTGGTAAAGACATAATAACCTCCTTGCTATTCTTAGCAGTTTAATAATATACTCCCATGCATAAAGGTGGCAAGTTTATGTAATTGGGTCTTGCTCCTCCTCATAAGCATTAAGCACATGCTTTAAGGTGCGTCTATCCAACAACTGGCATAGCTCCTCTACGGTGAGCCTTTTCTCAGATAGCAACTTTCCAAGCTTGAATATCTGCTTTTGTGAAGGAGAATTGCAGAAGGGCTTTATTCCCTTTTCCATGTAGTCAATCAGACAGCTAACTTCATCCTTTGAAATCATACTTGATGTAAGGGCGCGCTTTATAAGTTCATTAGCCTCTTCAATGCCCAGACTTTTAAATTCTTCTAAAATATCCTCGTTGCATGGTATGAGATAGTAAAGACATCTCTCATAGAGCAAGCCAGTTATCAAAGCATCTCTAACGTTGTAGTTCGCCAGTTCTTCATACTTACCGGAAGAGAAAAGCTCTCTGACTCTACTACCATCAACGCCACCCTTGTCAATGGATATGTTAAACCTTTTTGATATGAATTCAAGTTTGTAGCTTCTGCCAGCTACACTTAAAAGGTCCTTCAAATCATAATGCTCAATCCTGTTAAAGGTAAAGTAGCTATGGAAACCTGTGGGTTTTAAACCATGTATAATTGTCCTTACCTTTATAAACTCTAAGTCAAATCCTTTTCCATGAAAGCTTATTAGCCTGTCAATACCTTCAAGCCTTCTCCACACTTCCTCAAGCAATCTTCTTTCCGCCTCATACAGCCCTGTAGATGGATTAAAACACATATGAGATACCTTTACCGTCTTTTCTTCCAGCCTTATTTCCTGAAAAGGTGAGCCATCTCCTATAAAAAGAACCTCAGCGCGGTTTTCTTCAGGATAGAAGAAGGCGCAGGAAACTAAGAAGGAAACGTATGGGTTTGTAAAAAGGTCCCTGTGGAAACCTTCCTTATCTTCTCCGTAATCCCTTCTACTCTTTAGGTATTCAACCTCCTTCTTGTCTATCTCTTCCACAGGACAGTAGGTTTCAATATCAAAGCTTGCGACCCTTCCCATTACACCCTCCTGAGGATTATTATAAACAATACAATAGTGGATTTTCTGACATATCTTAGTAATACATGTTTTCTTATTGAAACTTAAAAACTTCTAATTGGCATAAGCATGTTAGGGAAATACATTAAACACACAAGGAGGTAGGGACATGTTAGAGGTGCTCTTACAAAAGGAAAAACTTTCAAACAAAGAAAAATTAGCACACTTTAGAAGCCTTCTGAGGTCTGAGATGGAAGTGTTGAACGAATACTGTTCTTTTGAGGGTGTAAAGGGTCGCTATGCGGTTGAGCTGTGCCATCTTCATAACATAAAGAAGGTTAATATAGCCCGCCTTCTGGGAATAATTGAATTTTACGACCCTGACTTTATAAGGGTGCTGGCTTTAACAGACCCAAGGGTCAGAAAGTTCATAGGCTACTACTTTGAATTTCTAAAAAACAACCCTTACGGCTACGAAGCCCTTGAACCCCAGAACCTGTTTGGCAACTGGGACTACATAAAGTATAAGCTTAAGGTCTTTTTCCCGGAGTTAAGCCTTGATGAAATTGACAGGTTTAAGTTTAAAAGAAGAGAATTTATAAAGTATGTCAAGGATAGGCTTGGAGAAAGTGAAGAGGTTATAGAGTCAAAACTCAATAAAGCCACGTGGTATGAAACGGTACCATACTTAGAGCTGGAAGAGGAGCTATCTAAAGAGTGGCATCCAGAGCCTGTTATGACGGAGGAGGACTGGAAGTTTATAAAGAGATACATGAGGGGCAGGAAAAACGTGGTCATACTGCAGGATGGAAAGGAAAAGCTCGTGTATGTGGAAGTGGATATCCCAGAAGAGGAGCTTGATAAGTATAAAAAGGACAGGGAAGGGCTTAAAAGGCTACTTATGCAAAGATACAACCTGCCGGAAGAAGGTGCGGAACAGATACTGAGGAAGGCTGGATGGGAATCTGAAACCTACCACATAATACCACCCATTCACACGGATGTGGTTGTGGATTATGGTGAGCTTGAAAGAGAAAGGGAAGAGGTTCTTAAGGAAGAAGAAAGGGTCAACTATCAGGAGCTTTCAAACTTCATAAGATACCTTGGAGGGCTTGAGCTCGAGGAGCTTAACTATATGGAGCTTATAAATGAAAAGGTTGAGCCAGAAGTGCAGGAAATGCTTGAAAGAATCATAATGACCCAGAGGAGGATACTTGGCAAGCTCTTTGGCATTTTCTACACGGTTGACCCTGTTATGGCGGAAGCCATACTTACCATAAAGCCTGAAAGGCTTGAGTTTTTAAAATCTCTTGCAGTTAAGGAAACGGTAAGGAATAAGGAGTTTAACCTCTACTCAAACCTTGCTGCGTGGAATATAGTAAAGGACAGGATAGTATCTCGTTTTCCAGAGGTCAGCCATGAGGAAATAGAAGAGTTTAAGGGAAGGAGGGCTGAGTTTGTGGAATACCTAACAAAGAAGACAGGAAGGTCAAAGGAAGGTGTGGATAAAGCCCTTGAAGAATGCGGATGGACAAGGACGGAGGAGATACCTCCCTTCCTGAGGCAGATAGGTCCATAAGCTGGTAGAATTTTTATATGCTTGAAGGTCTTGTGCTAAGGAACAATACTAAGCTTCTCCTTATAGTGCTTGATGGGCTTGGCGGCCTTCCAGTAAAGGGGGGCAAAACGGAGCTGGAACTGGCAAGCACTCCAAACCTTGACAGCCTCGCAAAAAAGTCAGCTTTAGGGCTTCACATACCCGTGGATTTTGGCATAACTCCAGGGAGCGGTCCTGGACACCTTGGTATATTCGGTTATGACCCTGTTAAATACCAGATAGGCAGGGGCATACTAGAAGCCTTAGGTCTCGGTCTTGAGGTGAAGGAAACGGACATAACGGTGAGGGGAAACTACGCCACCGCGGAACGCGTGAAGGGAAGGCTGATAATCAAGGACAGGAGGGCTGGAAGGATTCCCACGGAAGAAAACAGGAGGATAACACAAAAGCTGTCTGAAGCTATAAAAGAAATTGATGGTGTAAAGATAGAAGTAGCACCGGGTATGGAACACAGGGTGGCGGTGCTTTTGCGATTTCCCTACGAGCTTCCTGAAGGAAGCGACAGAATAAGGGATACGGACCCTCAAAGGGAGGGGCTTGAGCCTATAGAGCCTGTTGGTGAAAACGAAAGCTCTGAGAGGGTGGCAAAGGTAGTGAGGGAGTTTTTAAGAAGGGTTGAGGAAGTTTTGAAAGATGAGCCAAAGGCGAACTATCTTCTTCTCAGAGGCTTTTCACAAAAGCCAAAAATGGAGAGCTTTGAGGAAAGGTTTGGACTGAAAGCCTGCGCCATAGCGGTTTATCCCATGTACAGGGGGCTTGCAAGCCTTGTGGGTATGGAGGTAATTGAGCCAGAGGGTCCAGGCATTCAGGAAGAGATAAACACCCTTAAGAAGCTCTGGCATGAGTATGACTTTTTCTTCCTGCACATAAAGAAGACAGACTCTTACGGAGAGGACGGAAATTATGAAGGTAAAATAAAGGTCATTGAAGAGTTTGACAGCATGCTTCCACAAATCCTTGAGCTGAAGCCAGATGTGCTGGTAATAACAGGAGACCATTCAACGCCTTCTGTACTGAGGGGACATTCATGGCATCCTGTTCCTGTTCTGCTTTACTCTTCTTACGTGCTCGGTGGCACTTCTGAGAGGTTTGTGGAAAGGGAATGCCTGAAGGGTGAGCTTGGCATGTTCCCTTCTGTAAAGCTCATAAACCTTATGCTGGCACACTCTCTAAGACTTGCCAAGTATGGAGCTTAAAGATAGATTTTTAAAGTGCTATGAACATACAGTATGAAATTTACGATAAAGTATTGGAAGGTGAAAGGCTTAGCCCTGAAGAAGCCCTTCTGCTTTTTGAAGAGGACCTTACTACCCTGGGCTTTCTTGCAAACGAGGTAAGAAAAAGGCTCCACCCTGAAAGCATAGCCACCTTTGTAATAGACAGGAATGTCAACTACACCAATGTGTGCGTGGCTGGTTGTAAGTTCTGCGCCTTTCAGAGAAAAGTGGGCTCTCCAGAGGGCTACGTGCTAAACAAGGAAGAAGTTTTAAAAAAGGTGCAGGAGCTTGTGGAATGGGGAGGAACAACCCTTCTCATGCAGGGTGGGCTAAATCCAGACCTGCCTCTTAAATATTACGAGGAGCTTCTTTCCACCATAAAGGCTCACTTTCCTCAGGTGCAGGTGCATTCCTTCTCCGCACCTGAGATAGTCTATCTTGCAAGAATAGAAAGGTTGAGCATAAAAGAGGTGTTAAAAAGGCTCAAGCTGGCAGGTCTTGATTCCCTTCCCGGAGGTGGTGCGGAAATACTGTCAAAGGAAGTAAGAAGTTTTCTTAGCCCAGGAAAATGCACGGTAGAAGAGTGGGAAGAGGTGCACAGAAGTGCCCATGAGCTTGGCATGACATCCACCGCCACCATGATGTTCGGTCATGTGGAAAAGCCCCATCACATAGTGGAGCATTTAGACAGGATAAGACGAATTCAGGAGGAAACGGGTGGCTTTACTGCCTTCATACCATGGACCTTTAAAAAGGGGAAAACCCAGTTAGATACTCTGGAAGAAGCTCCGTCCACCTATTACCTTAAGGTGCTTGCCATCTCAAGGCTCTATCTTGATAATTTTAAAAACCTTCAAAGCTCTCATGTGACACAAACCATGAGCGTGGGAACAATAGGTCTTCACTTTGGTGCCAACGACCTTGGCTCTGTGATGATAGAGGAAAACGTGATATCTTCCACTACATATAAGGTAAGCATTCCAAGGGTGGAGGATATGGTGGAGGCTATAAGGTCCGCCGGCTTTGTGCCAGCACAGAGGGACACCTACTACAGCATAATTAAGGTCTTTAACTGATATAATTTCCCTATGTTTTGCAGGATAAAGAGCGGAGGAGTGTGGGGTATAGAGGGCTTTGAGGTAGATGTGGAGGTGGATATATCGCCTGGTCTTCCTCAGTTCAACATAGTGGGTCTTCCTGACAAGGCTATAAACGAGGCAAAGGACAGGGTAAGGTCTGCCCTGAAAAACTTAGGCTTTCAGATGCCCGCAAGGAGGATAACGGTAAATCTGTCTCCTTCTCATGTGAAAAAGCAGGGAACCCTCTACGACCTGCCTATAGCCATAGGAATAATAAAGCTCTCCACGGGTATGGAGTTTGCACAGGATTTTGTGCTTTTGGGAGAGCTGTCTCTTGATGGAAAGTTAAAACCGGTTAAGGGTGTCCTGCCAATAGTCCTTTCACTTAAGGAGCTTGGATACAGGAGGTTTATACTACCAAAGGGAAATGCAAGGGAAGGGGCTGTGGTACAGGAGGTGGAGGTCTATGGCTTTGAAGAGCTGTCAGAGGTTATAGAGTTTCTGAGGGGTGAAACAGGTAAAGAGCCTGAAAGGGTAGAGCTTGATTCTTTGCTTGAAGAGGCTCTGAATTTTGAGGAGGACCTCCGAGATGTATACGGACAGCATCAGGCAAAAAGGGCTTTGGAAATAAGCGCCGCAGGCATGCACCATCTGGCTTTAATCGGTCCTCCCGGTGCTGGCAAAAGCATGTTAGCAAAAAGGCTCATAACCATAATGCCACCTGTAGATTTTGAAGAAGCCATAGAGATAACCAGAATATACAGCGTTTCCGGTCTTTTAGATGAAAAAAGACCCTTAGTGGTAAAAAGACCCTTCAGAAGCCCTCACTACTCTGCCTCCGATGTGAGCCTCATAGGTGGTGGAAGCGTGCCACAGCCCGGAGAGATATCCTTAGCCCACAGGGGTGTCCTTTTTCTTGATGAGTTTCCCGAGTTTAGCAGGAAAGCCATAGAAGCCCTCAGACAGCCCTTAGAGGACGGTAAGGCAAGCGTGTCAAGGGTAGGTGGCAGGATAACTTTCCCGGCAGAGTTTCTTCTTGTGGTTGCCATGAACCCATGCCCCTGTGGAAACTACGGAAACCCCTACAAAGCCTGCGTATGCACCCCAGTGCAGATTAAAAACTATTACAACCGCATATCTGGTCCCATACTGGACAGGATTGACATAAAGGTATGGGTAAATCCGGTAGAGAAGAGCGAGCTCCTTCAGATGAAGGAAGGAGAAAGTTCAGAGATGGTCAGGGAAAGGGTTATGCGGGCTGTCATGGTTCAGAGAGATAGATTTAAAAACAGTAGGACAAAATATAACTCAAGGATGACGAACGAGGAGGTTAAACGCTTCTGCCCGCTTACAGAAGAAGCCAGAAGGCTCCTGAATAGTGCAATGGATAGGCTAAACCTTACAGGCAGGGGCTACATAAAGGTCTTAAAGCTTGCAAGGACAATAGCGGACTTAGAAGGTGAGGAAAAGATAGGCTCTGCACACATAGCGGAAGCTATACAGCTAAGAATGGAAGAGGGTGTGAGCCACCTGTGAAATTCCGGAAGGGGGGTGTGAAATTCGTGTGGAATTCGGAAAAACTCTGAGCCTTGTGTATCAAGGCTTTTACGAATTTAAACCTTGTAGATGTGAAATTCTAAGCCCCCTATTATTATTTACTATACTATTAGACTCTAAGGGGTAAATAATAAAAATAATAGGCATAGGGTGTGAAATTCCACATGTTCTAAACCTTGTCTTTCAAGGCTTTGAAAAGGGGGTGTGAAATTCCCTGTGGAATTCGTGAAAGCTCTGAGCCTTGTTTTTCAAGGCTTTGCTGAGGGGGTGTGAAATTCTGTGAGCTACTTTTCCACAACCTCCTCGCTCATCAGCCTTTCGTAGCCCAGGTCAGACAGAAGCTGGTAGTCCTTCCTTATATCCCTCCCAGCCCTTGTGAGGTATCCACCCACCATCATGGCGTTTGTCATCAAAACCGCCATGCCGTGAAAGTCTCTGAGGTTTTGCTCCCTTCCACCGCAAAGCCTTAGCTCCGCCTTTGGGTTTGTGAACCTGAACATGGCTATTATCTTCAGAGCTTCCAGTGGCTTTACACCGGGAGCTTTCTCTAAGGGTGTGCCTTCTATGGGCATGAGAAAGTTCAGAGGTATAGAGTCCACCTCTAACTCTCTGTAAGTGAGGGCAAGGTCAACCCTGTCTTCATTGCTCTCACCCATGCCGAATATACCACCACAGCATGTGGAAAGACCAACCTCTTTTATCCTCCTTATGGTTTCATACCTTTCCCGCCAGCTATGAGTGCTTACTATGTTTGGGAAAAAGTTTTCCGAAGCTTCAAGGTTATGGTTTATCCTCTTTACACCAGCCTGCTTAAGCCTTTTTAAAGATTCTTCATCAAGGGTGCCGGCAGACACGCATACATTTATAGGTAGCCCTTCTCTCTTTATTTCATGAATTGCATCGCATATCTTTTCTACTTCTTCCTCAGTAGCCCTTCTACCGCTAAGAACCACGCAATATCTGTTTGCTCCAAACTCCACACCTCTATATGCACCCTCTAATATTTCGTCCTTTGGCACTAAGGGATATATATTTATGGGTGTGTTGTAAAACTTAGACTGGGCGCAGAATTTACAG